>OHPL01000492.1_pt1 | contig 24733 bp, 17 predicted proteins | sample 1577711 | NCBI WGS metagenome assembly OHPL01 (sample SAMEA3879538, study PRJEB24766) | human gut metagenome | biome: human-associated habitat; feature: feces | place: USA | collected 1985/1987
CTCGTTTTGTGTGCGTACACGGAAATTATAAGAATGCGTGTGCTATTTTAATAAGTATCTATTATTCTCATAAAAATTGTAATTGTTTCCTTTTAGAATAGAATATAAATAACAATAGTGATTTATATTATTTCACATTCACGGAAAAAATGGACTTTAAATTTTTGTTTAACTTAATATTTTATTATGAAATTTACAAATGAATTAAGAGGAGTGAAAAGCAGACTTCTTCTGTTTTCAGTGCTGTTACTGATACCGGTGATGATGTTTGCTCAGAGCATTACCGTAAAAGGTACTGTACTTGATTCGGCAGGTGAAGCCGTTATTGGAGCTTCCGTTGTGGAGAAGGGAAATCCTTCCAACGGAACCATAACTGATTTTGACGGAAAGTTTACTTTGGCCGTGTCTAAAGGAAAAAGAATTGTTATTTCTTTTGTAGGTTACGAAACGCAAGAAGTGGATGCGGTTACCGGAAAAGAACTGACAATTACGCTGCAAGATGATTCACAAGCGCTTGAAGAGGTAGTAGTGCTGGGTTACAGTAGCAGGGCTCGTAAAGATCTGACTGGCTCAGTAGGTTCCGTGTCTGGTGTGAAGATTGCTGCTGTACCAGTTACTTCAGCCGCTGTGGCTTTGCAGGGAAAAATAGCTGGTGTGCAAGTAACTACGGTCGATGGTGCTCCAGGGGCAGATATTAACATTCGTGTTCGTGGAGGTACGTCTGTGACCCAGAGCAATGATCCTCTTTACATTGTCGATGGTTTTCAGGTGGATAACATCAATGATATTCCTCCTACAGACATTGCTTCTATTGATGTATTGAAAGATGCTTCTATCACGGCAATCTATGGAGCTAAGGGCGGTAATGGTGTAGTGGTTGTTACTACTAAATCGGCCAAAGCTGGAAAAATACAGGTAAGTTTCAATGCCCATTTGTCTACTAGTCATTTGTCTAAAAAATTAGATTTAATGAATTCAGCAGAGTTTGCACGTTATCAATATGAATGGTCGGCGTGTAATGGTAGCCGTTCTAGCAATGCCAAATTTTTCCGTGCTAATTTTGGCAATCCGCAAGATTTGGATATGTATTATTCTTTGCCTACTCATGACTGGCAGGATGAGGTAATGGGAGAGAATCCTATCAATTATTCTACTAATGTAACTATTGGTGGAGGTACAGATAAGATGCGCTTCACTGCTTCTCTTACTCAAAGCGAAGATAAAGGTATTATTATGGGGTCGGGTGTGCGCCGTACCAATTTGAATATCAAGACAGCTATTGATATAACTAAAAATTTGACATTGCATATCAATCCTAAATTTACGTTTCGCCGTGATCAAGGAGCTGGAGGTGATAATATTGGTACAGGCGGTATTATTGATGTACTCCGTTATAGACCCACTAACGGATTACGTGAATTCGGATATATAGATCCTTCTTATGCTGACCCTGATGAAGAAGCATTGTTTACTTATACTAATCCGAAAAGTGATATTGCCATTAATCAACAGAATAAGTATGCTTATAACTATACTAATGCTATTTCATTGGAATGGAAGCCTGTTAAAGGATTGGTGCTTCGTACAGAAGCCACTCTTAGTTTAAACTGGAAAGATCAATATCGTTTTTGGGGTGCCTTGACAGGTGAAGGTACAAAAAATAATTCGTTGCCTGTAGCAAGTATTCAGAAAGATCAGTCTTTTAAATATATTTGGACTAATACGGCATCTTATGGCTTTTCTATTAAAGATAAGCATAATTTTTCCATGTTATTGGGGCAAGAAATTTATCATAGCCAAAATAAGAAGAACTTCCAAAAGAATCGTTATTTTCCACGTGCATTTGAGGCTGGACAGGCTTGGGATAATATGGGATTCGGTACACCGCAGGAGTCAACTTCCTCACTTTCGACTCCAGATCGCACTGCTTCTTTCTTTGGGCAGGCAAGTTATAACTATAACCACAAATACTTACTCTCTGTAACTATGCGTGCTGATGGTTCCACTAAATTTGCTCCAGGTAATCAATGGGGATATTTCCCTTCAGTATCAGGTGCTTGGGTGCTTTCAGAAGAAAAGTTTATGGAAGATATAAAATGGATTGATCAGTTAAAACTTCGTGCAGCTATAGGGTTGGCAGGAAATAATCGTATCAGTGATGATATGTGGCGTTATTTATATACTGTTAATTCTACCGGCGGACCTGGATTTGGAGAAGCAACTCAGTTTGGAGAGCAATGGTATGGTAATCAAGGGGGTACTACTTTTGCCAATAAAAATATTAAATGGGAAACTACATTAACTCGTAATCTTGCTGCTGATATCACGCTTTTTAATGGTCGTCTCACTGTTACTCCGGAGATTTATTGGAATACGACGAAAGATTTACTTTATAAATCGGACATTCCTTCAGCAACTGGTTATGTAAGTCAGATGCAAAATATTGGACAAGTAACTAATAAAGGGGTTGAATTAACTATATCAGGAGATATTCTCAGTGGCAGGGATTATGTGCTTTCCGCAAATCTTTCTTTAGGTATGAATAAAATGAAAGTTGATAAATTAAATGGTACAGACAATGTGATTTGGGATCAGAATAACCGTTGGAAATCAAGTTACAATGATTATTGTTTGAAGGTGGGTGACCAAGTAGGACTTATTTATGGTTTTGTATATGATGGTTTATATTCAATGGATGAATTCTATTTTGATCCCACTAATAACTTGCAAGCAGTACCTTGGGGATCAACGGCCGCTGAAAACGGAACTTCGAAAGATGCACCTATTATGGATGCAGACGGTGTGGAACATCCAAAAACAATAATCAATCAGATTTCAGGAGATTCTAATTCAGGCATAGCTACTCTGCCGGGCAAAGTCAAGTTCAAGGATTTGAATGGTGACGGATATATCACAGAAGATGACCGTACTGTTATAGGTAATACCAATCCAAAAGTGCAGGGAGGTTTTGGATTGAGCGGACAATGGAAGGGTTTTGATTTTGCCATGAACTTCAACTTTATGCTTGATTTTGATGTGAATAATGCGACAGCTTACCAGCTTTCCTCATCCGAAAGCAATAAGAATAAGTTCTACAATGTGCTTTCCACATTTGCTGACAAAGGTTGGTGTTATACCCGTGATGGTGATGGCGAATGCTTGTACAAATGTTACTATATTGATGGTTCGTTGGATATGTACCGTGAATTAAACGAAGGTAGGACACTTTGGAATCCGACGGATATGACAAAAAAAATAACTCATTCCTATTTTATCGAGGATGGATCGTTTCTGCGTTGTCAGGATTTGACTGTTGGCTATACGTTACCTGGAAATCTGACTTCTAAATGGGGGATTTCGAAAGCTCGTTTTTATGTATCAGCCTCTAATTTGTTTATTATTACTGGGTATTCGGGTTATGATCCTGAAGTGGATATTCAGACAGGATTAACTTGTGGTATGGACTATAACCGTTACCCACGTAGTCGCAGTTTTGTACTAGGTACTAATATTACATTCTAAATTTGAAAGCACATGAAATTTAAAAATACTTTAATAATAGGATTAGCAACTTTGACTCTAATATCATGCAATGATTTCCTTGACGTGGATTCTCCATCAAGTTACAATGAGGACTTTGTGTTCAGCCAAGAAACAGAAATTAGCCGTGCGTTGAACGGTGTTTATGCTTCTATCTTGGTAGGTGATCTTTATGGCAGTGCCTATCAGAAAACTTTTAATTTGAACAGTGATGTTGATATGCAGATGTATACAGGTAATGTAGCAACCCATAATAGCTATGCACGTTTTGATTGTGACGATCAAGGTGGCGAAATTGATAAATATTGGAGAGCTTCTTATAAAGCTATTGAAGATGCTAACCGTTTTATCCGGGGTGTAGAAACTGGTCCGCTTTATAATGAAGAGAATACCGCTGTTATGCAGATGTTGGGCGAAGCCAAGTGTCTTCGTGCTATGGTTTATCATGATCTGGTAGTGATGTTCGGGGATGTTCCTTTCACTTTCCTGCCAGCCTCACAATTAGGTGATAATTATGTGATTCCTGTAATGAATCGCGAAGAAATCCAAAATAAACTTATTGAAGATTTGCAGGATATTGCTCCTAAGATGTCTTCTACTACAACAACAACAGTAGAACGTGCGTCTAAGGAGTTTGCTTGGGCATTAATTGCACGTATTGCATTGACTGCCGGAGGTTATTCACTTCATCCGGATAAAAATAATGCAAATAGTTATGGTGTGATGAAACGTCCGGAAGATTATCAGAAGTATTATCAAATCGTAAAAGAATATACTAGCCTGGTTATTGCTTCGGGGACACACTCTGTAGGCACTTCTTATCAAGATATTTTTACCAAGGAAAGCAATTTTGAAATTATTGCTAAAGGTGATCCTATTTTTGAGATTCCTTTTGCTAAGGAGTCTACAGGTAATACAGGGTATTCTCAAGGACCTACATCAACCGTTAATGAAGGAAAGACATTGGGTAAGAATGTATGGGGAGAATCTAAAGGTGATATACGTTTGAGTGCTTTTTACCGTTATTCATTCGATGAGAATGATAAGCGTCGAGATTTTATTAATGGACTTTGGTATTATGGTAACAGTGCTAATAATGCTACTCAGGATTCTTGTATGATTCGTGCGGATTATACTGTCCATAATAATAAATGGTCTAAATTGTGGGCGAATGCGGGACAGTTTACCAATTTGAGTGCCAGTAATACAGGTATTAACTTCCCTTATATGCGTTATACGGATGTTTTGTTGATGAATGCCGAAGCTGTTAATGAGTTGGAAGGACCTACTGCCACTGCTCAGGAGTCACTTCGTCAAGTCCATGCACGGGCATTCGATGACCAAAGTGTTGTTTCTGCCTATATTGCTCAGGTGGCTTCTTCTAAAGAAACTTTTTTGAAAGCCGTGCTTGATGAACGTAAATGGGAGTTTGCGGGTGAGAATATGCGCTGGAGAGATCTTGTCCGTAATAATCTTTATGGACAGGAAATTGTTTATAGTTTTTTGCGCTATCTTTCTGTAGGAATGTCTAATGCCGGTTCTTCTACTGGCTTCGAAGATGATATAGCTGAACATGATGGTAGTGCTTATTTGGATGATCTTCCCGAATCTATGTATTACCATGTTCTTCCACAAACGGTTGAATGGCGTGTGGATGTAAATCAAGTTTATGGCTATCCTTATCCCAATAAGATATTGGATATGCTCTATATTTATAATCCTTACAAATCAGCTAATCAACCAGCGACAGCTTTGGTAGCTGTTGATGGAGCAACTTGGAAGATGGCGGAATTTTATCAGTGGAGCAATGATTCGGAGCCTACTAACCAATGTAAATATTCATTCTATGGATATATTCGTCATACAGAACAAGGAATGATTGTGTTGGTCAAAGATGGAACAGAATCACCACTGGATGGTAATTCTGTTCCTGAGGTGAATGATTTACCTCCTGTACGTTATATTTTACCTTATCCTAATGCGGCTATCCAACGCTCAGCAGGTGTATACAAGAACTATTATGGCTATAAATAATTTATAAAAGGACAGAATGATGAAAAAAATATTTTTATATGCATTAATGTTATTTTCAGGTTTCTCATGTATTTCGTGTTCTGATGATGAGAAAGGAATGGCAAATATAGATAGAGAATGGATGACTATGTTCATTTGTGATAATAATAGAGGAAAAGGGGATGACTATGCTTATAATTGTAAAGCAGAGGGACCGAATGGCAATGATATTCATCTTTATTGGTATGGAGTGAATAACTGTGCGGGCTACCAGATTCGTCAGGCACTACAGCCAAATGTTTCGGGTGGTGCAGATGCTTGGGGTACATCTGCCGAAAACGGTCTTTTGTTACTAGATACCATTGTAGGACCGGAGGTCCTTGATTTAGTTATTAAAGATCAACAGTATTCCACTGATTATCGTTTTGCTATTCGCGTGTTATCAACAAAAGATGATAATGTGACTGATTTTTCACATGCATCCAAATGGTATGGACATGGTGATGGCAGACAGTGGGCAGAATGGATGGGCATTACCACTTCTGATCGATATGCAACTCCATTCTGTGTCTATGTAGATGCTTCTAAGACTACACAGACTACTATGCGTGTGATGTTGAATCGTGCTTTCAAAACTGTAACAGAAGGGGTATCAGACGATGATAAGGCTATTTATCGTGAAAAATTTCAGCTTGATGCTAACGATAATTTTGTTTATCAGTGGTTGGAAGTAGATCCGTCTCCTAATAATCCTGAATCAACAGTGAATGAAAAATGGAGAAAATATAAATTAACCGATGAGGATTTTGAAAAGGGATATGTAGATATTGACGGACTTCAGAAAAACTCTGTTTATGTGATTAATGTTCGCAACGAGAATGTGAAGGTAAAATGGGATGCATATTACAATACTTGTTCTGCCCGCTCAGACGGAGAACCGGGAGAGCCTATTTTAGTAACTCATGACTTAAGTGCTCCAAGTCGTGACCGGTTTGATTCAGATGAAGCTTATCAAAATGCTTTGATACAGCACGAGGCTGCTCTGAAACACAATGCAATGCGTATTGATTTCCTTTTAACAGACTTCATTTCCGATGTAAATTTAGCCGAAGGACAGACTTATTATTTGGAAGGTGGAAAGACTTATTGTATGTTTGATAATTTAACTACCTGCAAAGGTTTTGTTCTTCGTACTCGTCCTGAGGATGTAGCAGCAGGTAAACGTGCTAAAGTATTGTTAGGTGGTATGCATATGACAGGTACTAATGTTAATTCTATGAATTTGATGTTCGGGCGCCAGCCACAAGCTGGAGAAGGAGGAGAAATTTATATGAAGATGCTCGAATTTTATGATATTGATTTCGATTGTCCAATGGCTCTTACTTATGGTGATAATGTTGCCGGTTTGGGTTCGGCTACAGGTAATTATTTCATTAATATGTTTTCTAATGGTATGGCTGTACATTTGGAAAGTTTTGTGGTGAAAAATTGTACTTTCAAGCGTCTGGTACGTGGGTTCATTCGTGAGCAGGGGCCTAATTACAAAATTTGGGATCATGTCTTGATAGAGGATAACCAGTTCTTTGACTGTGGCTATTATAGTAATGGTGCCGGAGGTTATCCATGGATTGCCGGTTCCGGGAATAATGCGAATTCTAATTTATATAAGGATTTTGTGGTTCGTGGAAACACTTTCTATGATTGTCCGTTCCCTTCATTTTTCAGTGAAACCAAGCAGAGTGCATGGAAGGGAGGGGCATGGAATATAACGTTTGAAAACAATACTTTGGTTAACTGGAACACTCGTGCAGCAGGAAATATTTTCAATATGCGTAATATTCCAGATGGAAGTACTTATACGGTGAAAAATAACCTGATTGTTTTGACCAAGCAGGACGGTGATGTCCGAAAGATGACTATGGCAGGAGCTGATATCCGTAAGACAATGACTATGGCAGACGGTACAGCCGGACATGTGACATTGAATTTTGACAATAATTATTCTACAAATACTTTTTTATCCAACGGACAAATTTTTAGCAATAATCCATGGACTGCGACTAAAAATAATTTTGGCACCTTGGTCAACAATGGTTCTGCTACTTTAAATGGAACATTGGAAGTTCTTGTAGATGATATTTCTCCATTAGAACTGATGGTAAGTCCAAATCCACCACATAAGGCTACTGCTGATAACGATCAATATATGCATCGTGCAGATGCACTTGATGGTACGGCTGGAGAGCATGGTGTAAACTTGTATTACAATCAGACAGGTAAAGTTATGGAGTCAAAAATTTATCAGTTGAACATTGGTGCGGCTAAATGGCGTAATGGTTCTGTTAGATAGTAGAATGGGGTTTGATAAGTTTTATAGTTATTATAATGTGAATGTCTTCTGAGAATCTTTGGATTTTGAAAGACAGATATTTGATAGAAAAGCCGATCTGTGATAGATAGGCTTTTTTATGTATAGGTAAAGGGGCAGAGTATCAAAAATTGTATAGGTTTGATGATGTCTGTGCAAAATCTGCCTGAAAAAGACCAAATATTCTCTGTATTCAGATCGGAAAACGCATAATTTTGTTTGCTGGTTTTTATCAAAACATATAGGAATAATGAAAAATACATTCAAAAAAGTGTTTATTGGCTTTATGGCTTTTGCCATGGCAACCGGCTCCTTTGCGCAGCAAAGAGCTCATAAAAAGGATAATGAGTCGTATCCTAAGGAATGGAAACAAATAGCACGTATGGAGCAGGATTCTTTCTTTCTGACAGATGAAGCTCGGCGGATTGCTGAAAATGTATTGGCTTTTCAACGCTGTACGGGCGGTTGGCCGAAGAATATAGATATGGCCCGCCGCATGAATGATAAAGAGCTGGCTAAAGTGATAAAGGATAAATCACGTCGTGATGATTCTACGATAGATAATAATGCCACAACTGCCCAGATGATTTTTTTAGCCCGTCTTTATAGGCAGACTAAGGATATACGTTATCGGGATGCTTTCCTCCAGGGAGTGGAATATTTGCTGAGTGGTCAATACGAAAACGGAGGATGGCCGCAATTTTGGCCCGGTCCGCGTGGTTATCAGATACATATTACTTTCAATGACGATGCCATTGTCAATACATTGAATATGATACGTGATATGATGAATCACAAAGCGCCTTATGAGGATGATTTGATAGACAAGGCTTTGTGTGTACGTTTGGGAAAAGCCTTTAATAAAGGAATAGAGTGTATACTGGCTACACAAATTATAAAGGATGGAGAACCTTCAGTGTGGTGTCAGCAGAATGATAGGGAAACATTGAAGCCTGCACCGGCACGTGCGTATGAGTTGCCGTCTTATTGTTCGGCGGAGAGTGCCGGAATTGTGCGTCTGCTCATGGAATTACCTGCACCCGACGCACGCGTGAAGCGGGCGGTTCACGGAGCCATGAAATGGTTTGACAGGTATAAACTTACCGGTTTGAAATGCGAGCGTATCGTGCTGGCAAATGGTGAGCGGGATACTCGTCTTGTGGAAGATCCTCAAGCCAAGCCTATTTGGGCGCGTTATTATGATTTGAAATATTGTGAACCGTATGTATGTGACCGTGATGGGCTGCCACGTCGCCATTTGGAAGAAATAGGAACAGAACGTCGTAACGGATATAGTTGGTACAATAGCAGGCCGGCTGAGCTTTTTGCCATATACAATGCATGGGCGGACAAATATGATCCGAAGCATAAAGTGGCAATCAGTCTGGCAACCAAAGGAGCGAATGAAAACGGGCTTATTGAAATGTATCGTCGTCCCGTGGCAGAGCGTACGGCTTTTGATGTGGTGGTAAAGCCGGGAGAGAGTATTCAGGCAGCTATTGAAAAGGCTCCGGAAATTCCGACAGTACCTTTTAAAATCTTATTGTTGAACGGAACGTATCATCAAAAAGTGATTATTGACAGGCCTAATATTGTTTTGGTGGGAGAAAACCGTGACAGTACGCGGATTGTCTTGGCTGAAACAGCCCAGACACGTGCCATCACGGAATATCATGGACGTCCGGTAGGCAATGGTGTCATTGTGTTGCAGGAAGGTGCGGATGATTGTGTTATTAGCGGACTGACTGTTTACAACAATTACGGAACTGCCGTTGAAAATACGACCATCCATCAGATGGCGATTTTTGGACGTGCCACTCGTACCATCATCATCAACAGTAATGTATGGGCCGATGGAAACGATGCCCTTTCCTTGTGGGCGCCCGGAAGCAATGGTATGTATTATCATGCCGATCTCTATCTTCGTTGTCCGGGTGTGGATTTTCTTTGTCCTCGCGGATGGTGCTATGCCACACGCTGCCATTTTTATGGTGATAGCCGTGCCATGATTTGGCATGACGGACGAGGTGACAAGAACAAGAAACTGGTTATTACCAATTCTTCATTTGATGCTAAGACACCGACACTTTTAGGACGATATCATCATGATTCCCAGTTTTATCTCATCAAATGTAAAATGTCGAAGAATGTGCTTGACGGGAATATTCATTATGCTTATTCGGATAAAGTGCTTGATCCCTGTCCGTGGGGGCTACGTACCTATTATTATGGTTGTACCCGTGAAGGAGGGCATAGTGGCTGGTTAAACGATAATTTAAAGGAGGCGGAGAATGCTCCGGAGTTTTATGGCGTTACCGCCAAGTGGACATTCAATGGCAAATGGGACCCCGAACAACGTATCAGAGATCTTTGGAATGTGTTGGCCTACTAATTTAACAGTTTGTAATATGAAAATGACCACTATTTTATGCTGTATTGTTTTTTTGTTTGTGTCAATGTTATCTGCTGTTGCCCGACAGCAGGAGAAGCCCCGGGTTATTGTCACTACGGATGGTGAGATTGACGATCAAAGTTCTATGATTCGTTTTCTTATGTATTCTTCTGATTATGATGTAGCAGGCATTGTTCAAGTCAATGGGGTACAGAAAGACGGACATAGCAAAGATAAATGGATCGAATCACAAATTGCCAAATATGCGGAATGTCTGCCTAATTTGAGGAAACATAATCCCGATTATCCCGATGCTGAATATCTGCTAAGTGTCTTGGCGGTTGGTAATGAGAACAGAGAGGACTTGCATAAATTGCCTCCTTTACTGTCTGATAGCGAGGGGGCACAGCTCATCATAAGGACATTGCTTGATTCTGATCCGAGGCCTGTTCATATTTTAGCATGGGGCGGAGCCAACACCCAGGCCAATGCCTTATGGCAGATCAAGCAGAAATATTCTGCTGCAGAATGGGCAAAAGCGGTATCAAAAGCCAGATTATATTGTATTTGGTATCAGGACGGCGGTGGAAAATGGATAGAACAGAATCTTCCTGAAATCATTATTTATGAATCGGGCGCGCCGGATCATGATGGAGGATGGAGATATGTATGGGATTACATGAGTGTGGACTATTATTTTAAAAACAGACTTAGTAAAAATTCAAAAGAGTTGCAACAAATCATGAATAAACCTTGGTTGGCTGACCATATTAAGAATGGGCACGGACCACTTTGTGCCGCCTATCCTCAGGAATATACCAGTGAGGGGGATACTCCTTCTTTTATGCCTCTTATACGTAATGGACTTGAACAGCATACAGACTATACATTAGGAGGATGGGGAGGACGCCCGGAGTATAAAAATGGCAATCACATGCAAGATGGGAATGATTTGAAAAACGGTGTGTCGGATTCGCATTATACTTTCCAGCGTTGGTTGCCTGCTATACAAAATGACTGGGCGGCTCGTGCCGACTGGTGCGTGGCTGATAAATATTCAAAGGCAAATCATCAACCTGTTGCCCGGATATTGGGAGAAAGTGTACGCACAGTCCGGCCGGGAGAAAAAATAATACTGGATGCCTCTTCTTCATTTGACCCTGATAAAAATTCATTGTCTTACCAATGGTGGCAATATCGGGAAGCAGGCAGTGTGCAAACAAAGGTGGCTATAAAGCACGCCGATGAGAAGAGGGCGGAGATAATTGTACCGGATAATCCGGGCAAACAGTTACATTTGATACTTGAACTTACAGATAATGGAATTCCCAATCTAAAATCTTATAAGAGAATCATTCTGAATATTAATCCGCTTGAGGAAAAATAATTATTACGGATAGATGATTCCGTCATTGTTCCTGCTGTTTTTAGTTCATGTTTATACGAATGGGACAAAAATAATCTCGTTAGCAGAATTGATTTAATTTTCGTAGTGCAATAATGGTCAACAAGAAAAAGTAATTCTGCTAACGGGAGTTATAAAAATAATCAGTTCTATTTGAAGTAAAAAAATATTTTTTACTTTTTTTCTTCAGCGGCATGTGGATAGTCAATCGTATAATGCAGTCCGCGACTCTCTTTCCGTTCCATTGCCTGACGGGTGATCAAATACCCGATGTTAATCATGTTACGCAGTTCGCAAAGCTCGCGTGAAGCCTTACAGCGTTTGAAAAGACGCTCGGTTTCTTCATATAAAATATCCAATCGGTTCCAAGCACGGATTAATCGCGTATTACTGCGTACAATACCTACATAAGCTTCCATAATCTGGTTCACCTCTTTCATGCTTTGGGTTATCAGTACCCGTTCTTCATTGTTCATGGTTCCTTCATCGTTCCATTCGGGGATATCCTCATTAAAGTCATATCGGTCGAGTACATTTAGTGCATGTTTGGCTGCCGCGTCCGCATAGACCACAGCTTCTATCAGCGAATTGGAAGCCAGACGGTTACCTCCGTGCAGACCGGTACATGAACATTCGCCGATGGCATACAAACGGTTGATACTGCTCTGTCCGTCTAGATCGACTTTGATACCTCCGCACAGATAATGAGCAGCCGGAGCCACAGGAATATAGTCCTTAGTAATATCAATACCCAGGCTGAGGCATTTTTTATAAATATTGGGGAAATGTTTTTTTGTTTCTTCCGGATCCTTATGAGTTACATCCAGATATACATGATCTTCACCGCGCTGCTTCATTTCGTTATCAATGGCACGTGCTACGATATCACGTGGGGCCAATGACAGGCGTGGATCATATTTTTGCATGAATTCTTCGCCACTTTGATTCTTTAAGACAGCACCGTAACCGCGCATGGCTTCGGTGATGAGGAAACTGGGACGGTCTCCCGGATGGAAAAGGGCGGTGGGATGGAATTGTATAAATTCCATGTCCTTTACTGCTCCTTTGGCACGGTACACCATAGCAATGCCGTCTCCCGTAGCTACCAGTGGATTGGTTGTATTGCGGTATACCGCTTCGCATCCGCCTGTTGCCATTACAGTTACTTTGGACAGGAACGTATCCACTTCTCCTGTTTTCTCATTCAATACGTAAGCACCGAAACATTTGATGCCCGGCGTATGGCGGGTGACGATAATTCCCAAATGATGCTGGGTAATGATTTCTACCGCATAGTGATCTGTAAATATGGTAATATTGGGATGGGCTTTTACCGCTTCTATCAGGCTGGTTTGTATTTCAGCTCCTGTATTGTCTTTGTGGTGCAGGATGCGGAACTCGGAATGGCCTCCTTCTTTGTGGAGGTCGAATTCTCCATCCTCTTTTTTATCAAAATCCACTCCCCATTTTATCAGTTCCTGGATTTGTGCAGGTGCTTCTCGCACTACTTTTTCTACAGCCGCGCGGTCACTGATCCAATCGCCGGCAATCATCGTGTCTTCAATGTGTTTCTCGAAATTGTCTACTTTCAAGTTGGTAACAGATGCTATACCTCCCTGGGCAAAATAGGTATTGGCTTCTTCCAGTCCTGCTTTACAAATCAGGGCGACTTTACCTTTGTGAGCTACTTTCAGTGCGAAGCTCATTCCGGCAAGTCCTGAGCCGATAACAAGGAAATCGAATTTTTTAACCATGATAATATGCTTTATGGGTGCAAAGCTACGAAAAACCTTTATTCATTGTACCTTTTACTCTTGTTTTTACTATTTTTTTCGTGAAGAATAAACGAAATAGATAATGCAAGTATGAAATTAAACGTGTAACTTTCTGCATTTTTAAATAGAATAGGATGGAAAACAATAAAGAAATCATTCACGAAAGTGAGTAAAAGAACTTATAATTGAGTTGAGGGGTGAGAAAGTACTGATAGACCGGGATGTAGCTAAGCTTTATGGCGTAGAAACCAAACGAATTAATGAAGCAGTAAAAAACAATCGGGACAAATTCCCAAATGGTTATATGTTTTCGTTGCAAGTATCTGAAAAACAGCAACTGGTCGAAAATTTCGACCGGTTCAGTAGTTTGAAACATTCTCCCGTAGAACCTAAAGCATTTACCGAAAAAGGGCTTTATATGCTGGCTACAATTTTAAGAAGTCCGAGAGCTACCGCAACTACTTTTGCCATTATCGAATCATTCTTTAAGTTAAGGACATTAGTACGGAATGTAAATATCATGGCTACCGAGTATGATGAGGAAAAGAGGAAGAGTCTAGTACAACGTAGTGGAGAACTGCTGAATGAACTGCTGACTGATGAGGGTGATATAACAGAAACGGAATCTTCTATCGAATTAAATTTGTATGCTTTGAAGATGAAACGTACAGTAAAGAGGACAAAAAAAGGATAAATTCTCTCATTCTGCGCCGTAATGAGGTCGATAAACGATAAATTTATTATCTTTCGGGCAAATTACAATAAGATGATGAATCGAATTTTTCATGTGAAGATAGCAGGAGGTACTTATTTTCTCCTGATACTGCTGACAGCCGTCATGGTATTTGCTTTTTGGTGTATGAAGGCAATGATAGGATTGGTAGTAGCATTGGGTCTGATCATTATTATTGAACGTATTATCCATTCTACTTATACGCTGACTGCGGATGGAAAGTTAGTGGTGTATTATGGTCGTTTTTATAAAGGGAAGACCATTCCCTTGATTGACATTACGGATGTGGAGCTGAAACGAAGTTCCGGATTTGGTGGAATTATGCCTTCGAAATATGTATTGATACATTATGGGAAGAAAAATTTATTGTCATTGGTTCCTGTAAAGCCGGAAGAATTTATCAATGCGTTGGTGAAGCGGTTGGAGCATAGGATAGAGGAGGAATAAATTATGGAGAAAGTATTTAAAACAAAAAGAACCCGTAACTGGTGGATCATTATAGTCGGTCTGGTTGTTCTGATTATTTTTCTGAATGTGTATTTGGAGAAAAGTTGGGCTTTTTCGGCGCTTGGGGGAATTATTATTCCTGTATTAATGTTTTATTCGCGGTTGAAAACTACTTATATTGTAAAAGACAATGGTGTTCTGGAAATCAAACCGGGATGGGGGAACAGAATATGTGTAGACGGAATCCGTAAAGTGTCTTATAATCCGAATGCAATAGGAATGCAAAAAGTGAAAATAGAGCATGCCCAAGGTTTTGTAATGATTAACCCTGATAAGCCTTTGGAATTTGTAGAAGCATTGATAAAAATAGATCCAAATCTGTCTGTTGAAGGCTTTGAACAGATAAAAACTAATTAACCCAAAATAAATACCATGAAATATCAAATTGCAATCATCGGTGGAGGTCCCGCAGGGTATACTGCTGCCGAAGCTGCCGGAAAGGCAGGACTGAGTGTTGTATTGTTCGAAAAAAGAAGTTTGGGCGGTGTATGCCTGAATGAGGGATGTATTCCTACCAAAACCTTGCTTTATTCGGCTAAAGTATATGATTATGCGAAACATGCTTCAAAGTATGCCGTGAATGTGCCTGAAGCTTCTTTTGATTTAGGAAAAATTGTGGCGCGTAAATCAAAGGTGGTTCGTAAACTGGTACTGGGTATCAAGGCAAAACTGACTGCGCATCAGGTAAATATAGTAACGGGAGAAGCTGTAATTGTAGATAAGAATACCATCCAATGTGGTGGGGAAACCTATGAATGTGAGAATTTGCTGCTGTGTACCGGCAGTGAAACATTTATTCCTCCTATTCCGGGAGTGGAAAATGTGGATTACTGGACGCACCGTGATGCACTGGATAATAAAGAAGTACCTGCTTCATTGACTATTGTCGGCGGTGGAGTGATCGGTATGGAATTTGCTTCTTTCTTTACCAGTTTGGGAGTACAGGTGACAGTTGTCGAAATGTTGGATGAGATCCTGGGTGGCATGGATAAAGAGCTGTCGGCTATGCTCCGGGCTGAATATGCCAAAAAAGGAATCAAGTTCCTGCTCAGTACGAAAGTAGTAGGGGTGTCCAAAGAGGAAACCGGTATTACTGTGTCATATGAAAATGCAGATGGAACAGGAACTGTTACAGCTGATAAGTTATTGATGAGTGTGGGCCGTCGTCCGGTGACAAAAGGTTTCGGATTGGAAAATCTGAATTTGGAATGGACGGAGCGCAGATGCATCAAAGTAGATGAACATTTGCAATCTTCTGTCCCCGGTGTCTATGTATGCGGTGATTTGAACGGAGTCTCTTTGTTGGCACATACCGCCGTGCGTGAAGCGGAAGTGGCTGTCCATCATATTACAGGTAAGGAAGATGCGATGAGTTATCGTGCCATACCGGGTGTGGTCTATACAAATCCCGAGATTGCCGGGGTAGGTATGAGCGAGGAAGCTTTGCAGGCCGCAGGTATTCCTTATCGAGCCGTTAAGTTGCCGATGGCTTACTCCGGGCGTTTTGTAGCCGAGAATGAAGGAGTGAACGGCGTCTGCAAAGTTTTGACAGCCGAAGACGGTACTGTATTGGGAGCGCACATGTTGGGTAATCCTGCTTCCGAGCTGATTGTATTGGCAGGTATGGCTATTGAGGATGGTAAGACCATAGAGGATTGGAAACGATATGTATTTCCTCATCCTACTGTGGGTGAGATATTCAGGGAACTATAATGAAACGAGTTTTATTTTTCTTTTTACTGATTTTATCTATTCACTTCATAAACGCCCAGCCGCTATCTCAGCGGCTGGACGCTTTACTGCATGAAGAAGTTCTGAAAACATCCGAAGTGGGTATTGCCGTATTTGATTTGACCGCCGGAGAATCCGTTTACCGTTACCAAGACGATAAACTGTACCGGCCTGCTTCTGTTGAGAAAATAATCACTTCGGTTACCGCCTTGGTACAACTGGGAGCAGATTATACCATGGATACCAGTCTTCGTTATCGTGGAAAAATAGAAAATGACACGTTGAAAGGCAGCTTGTATCTGATAGGCGGTTTTGATCCGGAATTTATGGACGAGGATCTGGACCGTCTGGTAGATGCATTGGTAAGTAAAGGCATCCGTTATGTGACAGATACCCTTGCAGCGGATGTTTCCATGACAGACTCGGTTTATTGGGGTTCCGGTTGGTGTTGGGACGATACTCCTTATTCCTTCCAGCCCTATCTTTCCCCTCTCATGCTGAATAGGGGCTGCGTGGATGTATCGGTTTCTCCTGCTCAGAAAGACTCGTTGCCCAAAGTAGTTTGTACGCCGGTTTCCGATTATTATCAGGTTCATAATCACGGGGTGAGCCGTAATCCGCAAGCCGGAAAGCTGAAAATCACTCGTAACTGGCTCAGCAATGGCAATATCATTACCGTTTCCGGGAATGTTTCTTATCCCTATACTGAGAAATTGAATGTATATACTTCCAAAGATTTCTTTTTTCATACCTTTGTCAGCCGTTTGCGCAGCAAAGGAATTGAAGCGCGAACCTGCACGTATGCCGATTGTCCTGTAACGGCCGACAGTATAGTTACGCTTTATACCGTCCGAAGACCACTCAAGGAAGTGTTGGAAAGAGCTTTGAAGAAAAGTGATAACCTGTGTGCCGAATCAATGTTTTATCATTTGGCTGCCAAGCGTTCCCTGCATAAACGGGTGACAGGAGAAGATGGAACCGATGCCATTCACGCCTTTATGAAAACAGCTTTAGGGTTTAATCCGGAGAACTATAAGATAGCGGACGGTAGCGGTGTTTCCGTTTATAATTATATCTCTCCACGTTTACTATTGGAGTATTTGAAGTATGCCTATTATCATCGGGAAGTTTTTCTTCCTTTCTATGAGTCTCTGCCCATAGCAGGAGTGGACGGTACTTTACAAAATCGGATGAAACAGACCAAGGCTCGGGGAAATGTGCATGCAAAAACCGGTTCTGTAACCGGGGTCAGTTCACTGGCAGGGTATGTAAAAGCTGCTAATGGACATCAATTGGCCTTTGTTATCATTAACCAAAACGTACTGAAATTAAGCCGGGCGCGTGCGTTTCAAGATAAGTTTTGTGATATTTTATCTCGTTGATTTTGAGTTTTTGAGTGTTCTGAAACGTATTAAGTAGCAGATTTTGCATATAATAGGACAAAATTTATACCTATTCTGAACGATTTTTGCAGCATCGAAACAAGATTGTTTCGTAACTTTGCCCAAGTCGAAATAATTCGGAATACTATAAAAACATAAAATAGCTGCTTATGAAGACAAATTATGAAATCCGTTATGCCGCGCATCCCGAAGATGCCAAAAGCTATGGCACTCAAAGGATACGACGGGATTTCTTAATAGAAAAAGTATTTTCGGACAATGAGGTGAACATGGTTTACTCCATGTATGACCGCATGGTTGTAGGAGGAGCCAAACCGGTGGGAGAGATATTAAAACTGGAGACCATTGATCCGCTGAAAGCATCTTACTTTCTTTCCCGACGTGAAATGGGTATTTTTAATGTGGGCGGTCCCGGTGTGGTCAAAGCTGGAAATGCCGTGTTCGAACTGGATTATAAAGAAGCGCTTTATCTGGGTTCGGGAGACCGGGAAGTGACTTTTGAAAGTAAAGATGCCGGAAATCCTGCCAAATTCTATTTTAACTCTGTTACCGCTCATCGTAACTATCCCGATAAAAAAGTGACCAAGGCAGATGCCATCGTTGCTGAAATGGGTTCACTGGAAGGTTCCAATCATCGTTGCATCAACAAGATGCTGGTAAGTCAGGTATTGCCTACCTGCCAGTTGCAGATGGGGATGACCGAACTGAAACCGGGAAGTGTGTGGAATACCATGCCGGCACACGTGCACAGCCGTCGTATGGAAGCTTATTTTTATTTTGAAGTGCCTGATGAACACGCTGTTTGTCATTTTATGGGAGAAGTGGATGAAACACGTCATATATGGATGAAAGGCGATCAGGCAGTTTTGTCTCCCGAATGGTCTATTCATAGTGCGGCGGCAACACACAATTACACCTTTATTTGGGGTATGGGTGGAGAGAATTTGGATTATGGTGATCAAGACTTCTCATTGATTACAGACTTGAAATAAATAATATAACTTCATTAATTTAATAATATAAGTATCATGAATCAGTATTTGAATTTTTCTTTGGAAGGTAAAGTCGCCCTTGTAACAGGCGCTTCTTATGGTATCGGTTTTGCTATTGCATCTGCTTTTGCAGAACAAGGTGCAACCATCTGTTTCAACGACATCAATCAGGAATTGGTGGATAAAGGTTTGGCTTCTTACGCTGAAAAAGGAATTAAAGCACACGGATATGTATGTGATGTTACTGACGAGCCTGCCGTACAGGCTATGGTTGCCACTATCGCAAAGGAAGTAGGTACAATTGATATTCTTGTAAACAATGCCGGTATTATCCGTCGCGTTCCGATGCACGAAATGGAAGCTGCCGATTTCCGCCGTGTTATTGATATTGACTTGAATGCTCCGTTTATTGTTTCTAAAGCAGTTTTGCCTGCGATGATGGAAAAAGGACACGGAAAATGGCGCTTCACTTCACCGACACACGTTGTCCGTGCTTTCAAACAAGCCCTGACCGAATTGATTGAAGAAGGAGGCGTAGAAGCACGTTACCAACGCTACTGCGAAAATCACCGTATTTTGGTGGAAGGTATGCGTGCACTCGGATTCAAAACATTACTCGAAGATGACATCCAGTCGCCTATCATCACTTCTTTCCTTTATCCGCATGAAGGATTCGACTTCAAAACATTCTACTATGCACTGAAAAATAAAGGATTCGTGATTTACCCGGGAAAGATTTCAAAAGCAGATACCTTCCGTATCGGAAACATCGGTGATGTGCATCCGGAAGACTTCCGCCGTCTGGTAGAAGTCATACGGGAAACGAAATACTAGAAAGTCAAATCTTTCAAGTTCATCTTGAATGATTACTTACTAATATGTTGTATGATGTTCCTGTGAAGTTCTGAAAGACTTAATCCTCTTTCAGGACTTCATTATTTTCTTTTCAGGGTGGAAGGCTGTGATAGCCTCAAGCTACTGACGATAGCTGCCACAACGGCAAACCCACTCCCCACCATCAGGCAAACAGCCGTGCTCCGGCTATGAGTGACAAAGCTGAAAAGCAAGGCAACCAATGTTGTTCCGGTGGTCTGTCCCAACAGGCGGGCCATTCCCAGCATCCCACTGGCCCCTCCCGAACGCTGCGTAGGAGCGGAAGAGATAATTGTACTGTTGTTTGGCGTCTGAAACAATCCGAAGCCTGCACCGCATAACATCAAACGCAGGATAATACTTATATCAGATGATTCGGCAGTCAGACTGGAAAGCGAGAAAAGCCCGATGGCAAACAAAACCATCCCGATACTTCCCAGTATACCGGGGTGAATACGCTCCACGAGATACCCTGCCAATGGAGCCGTGACCAGCGTAGCCAACGGCCACGGAGTAAGCAAAAGTCCGGTCATCACCTCACTGTGTCCTAAAGTGTTCTGCAGGAAAAAAGGCAGGGAAACCATTGCCGACATTTGAGCGATAAAGGAACAAATGGAAGTCAGGATGGATAACCGGAAAATCGGAATCCGCAACAGGTCGAGCGGCAATAGAGGAGTAGTCTGTGTGAGTTGCCGGCGCACATAGTACGTGCCTACCACTGCCAATACAACCAGTTGGATGAAAAGGAAATCCATTTCCTCGTGATGGGCGAATCCGTCCAGCGTATATATAAGCAGGCCGAAGGTAACCGCATTCGCTATGGCGCTGATATAATCGAATTTGCGTTTCGAGCGTTCCTCCTGCCTTGGCAGATGTTTGATGCCGAGAAACAATGCGGTAAGTCCTAACGGAACATTAATAGCAAATAACCAGTGCCAGCTGGCAATAGAAAGAATACCGCTCGCCACAGAAGGCCCGGCGGCAGCCGATATGGCAACGACCATCGCATTAATCCCCATTCCCCGCCCAATCTGGCTCTTCGGATAGATATAACGTAGCTGTGCCGTATTCACGCTGGTGATGGCAGAGGCACTGAACCCCTGAAAAATACGGGCGACGGTTAGCGTCCAAAACGAATCGGACAAGGCACAGATCAATGAAGTGATGCAAAACAGGCCGATACCCGAAAGAAAGACTTTCCGGTAACCGATGATTTCACCCAAAGCGGAAAAAGACAGTAGCGATATGACGATGGCCAGCTGATAGCCGTTGATAATCCAGGTGGTTACAGCGGGAGAAGTCCCAAAATCATGCGAAAGCGTGGGTAGTACGATATTGACGATGTTAATATCCAATACCGACATACAAAGAGCGAATCCAACGGACACCACCGCCCAAATACGCTTAGGCATCGGCAATCCGTCGGTTTCCTCTATTTTTTGAGTTGAATTTATCGATTTTACCATAAAAACTTATTCTTGTAAGTAGTCATTCTTTTTTCACCATAAAGCAACGCAGGGATGCAAACACAAACACCACCGACTACAAAAAAAGCACCGCGTTACTCCGTGATGAAAAATGATTCACTTGGTTTCGTAAAGGTAAACAAAACAATGGTACAGGTGTTTTTGTTTCCTTTGAAAAATAAGTTTTTTTAGTGGAGAAAAGTCGTTACTTCAACTTCAAGATCCGTTGATTACTGCTTCCCCTGAACTCCAGATACGGAGAGAAAAGAGCCTGCTCGAAGCGTCCGTCCACCAACACATCTATATAATCAAGAGCAGCACTCAAGCGGGGCTGTGCCTTGATTTCTTCGTAGCTATATCCTGTATAGCACCACACATTCATCCCCGTCTCCTCTTTCACCCGTTTCAGTAAAAGCAGAAACTCCTCCGGATGGAAGAACGGATCACCACCGGAAAAAGTAACACCGTCCAGCAAAGGATTTGCCTTGATTTCACGGATGATGGACTGTATTTTTTCTTCCGTCAACTCTTCCCCCGCCCTCGGATTCCAGCTCTCCGGGTTGTGGCAACCAGGACAGTGATGGGAACATCCGGCAAGATAAATAGAGTACCGGATGCCTTCACCATCGACAATCGTTTCAGGATAAGTTCCTAATAAATTCACTTCTACAGGTGTTTTACGCGGTCTTGTTCTTCTGCCCGTTTAGCAGAGTTCCAGGAACTCAAATCGCCTGTCAGGTAACCGGTTATACGGCGCATACGAAGGATGCTTTCACTCTGGCACACCGGACATTTATCGAAGATAACCCCTTTGTAACCACAGTTATGGCAAGTATCTACCGGGTGATTGATAGAGCCGTAGCCAATCCCCTCGTCGTGCATCACTTTCACAATCTTGGCGATGGCACGTACATTCTTCTGTGCTTCACCGTCCAGTTCTACATACGTGATATGTCCGCCGCGCGTAATGGCGTGGAACGGAGCTTCACGCTTGATTTTCTCAACGATGCTGATCGGTTCTTTCACGTCTACGTGAAAAGAGTTGACATAATAGTCGCGGTCTGTCACTCCGGGGATTTTTCCATATTTCCGACGATCCATTTTAGTGAAACGTCCCGAAAGTCCTTCGGCAGGAGTAGCCAGAACGGAGTAGTTCAGGTTATATTTCTCTTTATATTCGTTTACCACTTTATTCATTTCCATCACCGCTTCATACAGCGTGTCCCATGCTTTCTGGTTGTGGCCGTGACCTTGTCCGTAGAGAGCCACCATCGCGTTGTGTCCGCCGATAAATCCGATACCCAGCGTACCGCTGCGCAATGCATCACCCACCTGTTCATTCGGGTTCAGCTCACCGCCGCCTTTCCACACATTATTTCCCATCATGAACGGGAACTGACGTGCCAGGGCCGTACGCTGATACTGATAACGCTCGTAAAGCTGATCGGCTACAAGCACGGACATTTGGTGTACGGATTCGATGAAAATTTCTTTTGCCTTCTGTTCAATGGCATCCTTGTTGCGTTCATCCTCTATCAGGTTTTCCGCCTTGATGCGGGCTTCAATCGCCAGTCTCGGCATATTCAGCGTAGTGAATGAAAGATTGCCACGACCTAAAGAAGATTTTTCTCCTGCCACGTTTTCAAAGACACGGGTGCGACAACCCATCGTCGCCAATTCGTAGATGTAACGTTTCGGATCGTCCGCTCTCCATTTCTCGTTCTGATTGAAAGGTGCGTCGAGGAACATGAAGTTCGGGAACAATGCTTTCGCCGTAGTCTGGCAAGCCTTCAACAGCAAGTCGAAGTTGGGAGCCTCGTAACGGTCGGTCATTGCCTCTTCGATATTTTCCGCTTTCATTGCTTTCTCAAAGTCTTTTTCCGAGTAAGAAACTCCGTCTTTCACCTTGAAAATCTGGATCGGGAATACAGGCACCTCACCTCTTGTACCCAATCCTTCAATGGTAGCTTTCAGCAATTCTTCGATCACCATGCGGCCTTCGGCAGAAGTGTCCGTACCGTAGTTGATGGAGCTGAATACCACCTGATTACCGCCACGTGAATGCATCGTGTTCAGGTTGTGGATAAATCCTTCCATGGCCTGATGGGTATCTTTGCGAGTCTGCTGATAAGCTTTCTCAACGATACGGGCAAGGTGTTCCTTATCTATAATAATCTGTAAAGCCACCAAAGCAATGCGCAATGTTTCGCGTTCGGCTTCAGTAGTCTTGATAGACGGAAGATATTCTTTAATCAATGTGCGGATGGATTTCTCATCGGCCTGATTTCCGTTTTCCATGGCGACATAGAAATTGATGAACGATGCCAGATGCTTGCGGAAAGATTTGGCCACACCTTTTGCCATGAAGAAATCGAAAGCAGGAATTGCCTGTCCGCCATGCTGCTCATTCTGATTCGTCTGGAAAATAATAGTAGCCAACGTAGCATAACTCTGGATGCTTTGCGGGGTACGGATACTACCGTTCTTGGTGCGAAAACCACGTTCAAAGAGGTCATCCATATCATATTGGATACAGGTCGTCGTCTTTGTCGGATAATAATCCAAGTCGTGAATGTGAATATCTCCCAACTGGTGCGCTTCGGCAAAACGTTTCGGCAACAGGTATTTATACGTATAATCTTTGGTTACTTCGGAAGCGAACGTCATCATCTGTCCGGCAGGCGTGTGACTGCTCATGTTGGCATTGCTCAAGTTGACATCGTTCTTGTCGATAGCAACGATGCCGTCCATCACTTGCTTCATCTGGGTTTTCTTATCGCGCTCCGTATTCCGCCATTCGCGATAAATAATATATTTCTTCGCTACTTCCGGGCGTACTTTCATCAACGACTTTTCTACTAAATCCTGAATCTCTTCTACGGTAATAGTAGGAGTAGTAAACTGACTGATTACGTTCATAGTGATGTCAGCCACCAACTGCTGCTCATCCTGAATACCTGTTGCACTGAATGCTTTACTAATTGCATTCTTGATCTTACTGATAGAGAAATCTTCTCTTTTACCATCTCGTTTGATGATACAAATTTCCGCGTAGTTCATAACTTTAACTCCCGAAAGTTTAAATTTAAAATATTGATAACTAAAAGAAAAAGTTCCGGCAGGTCTTCTGACTTATCCCTCCCTCGCAACACCTTCCCACACCGACATCGATGCAGTGGCTTATTGTGCGGATTCTTAGAGAATTACAGCAGCGGGTACTGTCGCCGATTTACACAGCGTTCCCTCATTGACTAAACCTCTTTTAGCTCCGAAACCGGATACAAAGATAGAAGATAATCTAATAGCTTGGTTAGCTTTTAACATTAAATTTCGGGAAACATTTCTTTCTCGCTGATACAGAAAGTTTTCCAAAACGGAAAACTTTTTTCTGATTTTAACGTGGATAATATTCCAATTCCGTTTATTTCACCCAAAAGACATATATAGTTTTTAGCTACTTCACTCTTAGCGAAAAAAGAATGTGTGTAAAAGTCTCCACAACTATCTTTTGCTTCATAAGTTACAGACTATTTTT
>OHPL01000499.1_pt1 | contig 24604 bp, 21 predicted proteins | sample 1577711 | NCBI WGS metagenome assembly OHPL01 (sample SAMEA3879538, study PRJEB24766) | human gut metagenome | biome: human-associated habitat; feature: feces | place: USA | collected 1985/1987
TTCCATGTGTTTACGATATCACATTCATTTGCTGCAAACCATCTTCTTTTCCTTAAAAAACCTTAACGCTTCCTTAATATCTCTTCGCGCATTTGCCCACGCCCTTCCTCAGTTTCTTTATAATGTCTATGCTTTATATTTCACCACAGCAGTTTAGTCCCCACAAAGCTTTTCCAGTCTTTCCTTCATTTCTTCCTGCGTAACAGAACAGACAATCAAATTATTCCGCTCCCCCGTCTGTAAATTCATGCGTCTGCCCCTTAATACTGCCTCTTTTTTAAACCCAAGTTTATGCAACAGCCGGGCTGATGAGACATTCTCTTCATTGTATTTTGCCTCTACCATATATAACTTTCTATCCTTCAAATATACTTTTAGTAAACATAACAATGCTTCACTTGCATAGCCCTTCCTCTGGTATTTCTCGCCAATCACATAACCGATCTCCCCAATTGCAAGCTGTGGATACGGAATATCCATCGTAACATATCCGATGCATGCTCCACTTTGTTTTTCTGTAATAAGCCATGCGTTCTCATTATCTGCCAGTACATTTACAAAGGACTGCATCTGCTCACCAGCCATGGGATACCCCACAATAAATGCGCCCAGATGGCTGTCCTGCCCCCATCCATCCAGACATGCCTTTGCATCCTCCATCACAAAATGGCGAATCAGAAGCCGGTCGGTTTCGATCCTCTCATCTTTTGTATGTGGCATAGCATTATTTTGTTTTTGAATCCGTATATAATATTCCAGAAACCGCAGTACATACCCCGGCGCATTCCGGTTCCCCAGTTCCCACTCCGTCACCGTACGGTAGGGAATATCAAATGTCTCACAAAATTCTCTCCGGTTCATCCCCATCTGCTGCCGCAATTGTTTTAATACCTGCTGACTGTCTGTAAAATGACTGTTATCCATAAAATCCTCCAAACAAATTACACGTTGTGTACATTCTATCATACAAGAACGATTTACACAACGTGTAATTTTAGAATTGCAAATTTTATTTTTTCCCGTATATAATTCCCATGCCGCTGATCATCCATGGCGTTGTCACATATCCCGGAATCGCATCAAGCTTCTTTTCCAGATTCCCGATATAGTGAATTTCCGAAATTCCTTCCGCTTTTAATTGTTTCACAAATGCATCCATATCACCGTACAATGCTTCCTGTGAGAACATATCCTGAAAAGAAAATACGCCACCTTTCTTTACCACCCGAAGTGCTTCTTTTACCACATCCCTCTTATTCTTTGCAGTGCGCACGTTTGTCTTTTGCGGAATGCACTTCATGAAACACAAAATTGCTCACTGCTGCATCAAACGTTCCATCTGCAAAATCAAGTTTTGCCGCATCTCCTTTTTGAAACGTGACACGATCGGCAATACCCTCAATCCGCGCATTTTTTTCACACTGCTCTTTTGCGTAATTCCACTCCGCACCCCAGTAATCCATTGCTGTGATCTGCGCCTTTGGAAAAGCCTTCGCACACCGGACGGTAAGCGCTGCCGCCCCGCAGCCGATATCAAGTAATGTTCCCTCCCCGTTCCATTCCAGATGCTCTACCAGATGTCTGTGTACCTCCGCCATCATATTGCCTTTTCCAAACGCAAATGTTTCATGACAGACCAGCATATAGACCGCCATGATAACAGTCAGTACAAACACCACGCCCATGATTATGGTAAGTACAGGTATTTGTACCAATCCCCTGAGCAGTACGGTAATTGTAAGAAAGACCGCTGCCAATCCAAACAGCAGATATAAGGCTTTCTCCGGTACCCAGTTTCCATAATTTGTTTTTTCGTTCATTTTGTTTCTCCTCACATTTTCACAGATTTATGAGCTGCATAACAAATCTCCCAAACTGTTATGTTTTGCAATAGAAAAAGCCTACCGCATCATCTGCGATAGACTTCTTTTTGTTCCTTTAAATATTGAATTAATGCAATGGTTCCTGCATCGGCATATATCCCGATTTCCTTTGCAAGCCGCACCCGTTCTTCCACTTCTCTGCGTGCCAGTTCGCTGCACATATGCTTTCTATATCTGTTATTGTCCTTAACCACTGTGAAATAAAAAACGAGGCCATCGCAAGCGACGGCCCCATCTTAATATTACTCTTCTTCTCTGTGCATGGAGAATGTTTCCATATGATAATTCTTCAAATTGTCAAGAATCTGACGATCATCTGCTTTCTGAAGAAGTTCGTCACGGAACTTCTTTGTCACAAGCATATCGTTAAAGGAGCTTGGTCCACCGACGCAGCCACCTTCACATGCCATACCTTCAATGAAGTCATCCGGCAGCTTGCCAGCCTTCATAAGCATCAGGAACTTGCGGCACTCTGCGGCACCGTTTGCCTTGCATACTTTCGGCTCAATGCCAGCTTCCATCTCTTTCATGCTCTCGACAACTGCTGCGGTAACTCCACCGGAGTTTGCGAAACGCTTGCCGTATACGGAAGACTCCTGATAGCTGGTATCGCTTGGCTGCAGTTCTACGCCCTTGGCACTCATGATGGCACGCATCTCACTGTATGTCAGTACATAATCTGCATTACCCTCAATCTTCTGATCGACAACTTCAGACTTCTTTGCTACACATGGTCCGACAAATACAGTCACAGCATCCGGATCCTGTGCTTTGATCATACGGGATACCGCACACATTGGAGAGATGGTTGTGGAAATCTTATCTGCCATCTCCGGGAAGTGCAGACGCACCATATTGACAAATCCCGGACAGCAGGAAGTTACTTTCTTCTCTCCTGCCTTGTATGCCTCTACCCACTCTGCGGCTTCGGAAGCAGCGGTCATATCTCCACCTAATCCGGCTTCGATAAATCCGTTGAATCCAACTTCCTGCATAGCTTTCTTCCAGCTTCCCATTGTGATGTTTGCACCAAACTGTCCCTCGGTAGCAGGTGCTGCAATCACGTATACTTTCTTATCAGACTTTAAGGCATTGATGACATCAACCATAAATGTCTTAGATCCGATTGCTCCGAACGGACAGCTATGGATACATTTTCCGCAGCGGATACACTTGGAATCATCAATCACGGAAATACCATATTCATTGTATGTAATAGCGTTGACCGGACATGCAAACTTACATGGTCTCTTCAAATGCGCGATTGCATTGTAAGGACATGCAGCTGCACATCGTCCACACTCTTTACATTTCTGCGGATCAATGTGGGAACGATGACGTCCCGCCTCAATGGCACCGAATTTACATGCATTGATACATGCCTTTCCCATACAGTTCTGACAGTTTTCTGTAACGGTATAACTGGAAATCGGACAGTCCTCACAGGCTGCACTGATTACCTGAATCACATTTCCATTATCCTCCGGTCCCGGGGCTTTGCCCTCTGCAAGACGGACACGCTGGCGGATAATCTCTCTCTCTTTGTAGATACAGCAACGGAACTGTGGTGTCGGGCCCGGAATCAGACGAACCGCGATGTGGTCTCTCTCCGCATCAAGAGTACCCTCAAATGCCAGTTTTGCAACCTCACGCAAAACGGCATGTTTGATCTTGATTACATTTTCATCAGCGTACATAAAATCTCCTTTGCTTTTTCGTGGTTTCTATTAAGCATAATATGTTCTTATTGTACATAAATTTTCATTAAAAAGCTATAGATGTATCTATCAAAATACATCAGGCGGTGCGATTTTATGGATAATATGAATACGATGGACTTCAATCAGAAAATTGATGTTTCTCTGCGCGCTTCGCTTGAGGCAACTCCCGTCGAACGAAACGCTTCCGATGATCTGTCCACAGGGAGCAGCTCTGACGGGTTCTGGGATCTGATTGTTCTGTACACCGGTTCTCCACAGACGTTACAGAATGAATTTCCTTCCTCTTCCTTTACCTTTCTCCTTGGAAATTATGCCATAGTGAAAATCTCCGAGGACGACATTCCATCACTTGCCGCCTTTCCACAAGTAATATATATCGAACGTCCACGACAGCTTTTCTTTGAGATTGTTTCTGCCCGGCAGGCTTCCTGTCTGAGTGCCATTCAGGAAAACAGCAGCTATGGTCTGACCGGAAAAGGCATTCTGATTTCTGTGATAGACTCCGGTATTGACTATGCGCATCCCGATTTTTGCAATCCGGACAAAACCACACGGCTGGTTGCTCTCTGGGATCAGACCATCCTCGCTGATCCTTCTGCTGGACGCTTTGCCCCCGCCGGTTATTCACAGGGTACACTTTTTTCTCCGGAACAGATCAATGCGGCACTTCAGGCAGACACTTTTGAGCAGCGCATGGAACTTGTACCCAGCACAGATGTCACAGGGCACGGAACCCATGTCGCCGGTATTGCCGCCGGAAACGGCCGTGCCTCCGGCGGACTCTACCGCGGAGTTGCCCCGGAATCCTCACTTCTTGCCGTCAAACTCGGCTCGCCCGATCCAAAGGGATTTCCAAACACGCTCGAACTGATGCAGGCGGTCGATTTTTCCGTAAGATATGCCATCGAACATACCGTGCCTCTTGTCATCAACCTGAGTTTTGGAAATACTTACGGCTCCCACAGCGGAACATCCCTTCTGGAAACCTACCTGGACTATGTCTCAAATCTCGGACGCATTAATATTGTTGTCGGAAGTGGAAATGAGGGAAACAACGGCGGGCATGCCAGCGCCCGACTGGCTTCTTTAGAATCTGCCAGAATTGAATTTGCCGTTGGAAATTATGAATCTTCTCTTTCGATTCAGATCTGGAAAAATTATTGGGATGATATTCGTTTTCAGCTGACTCCTCCGGGACTCGGAACCTCATTTAAAATTCCCAATCAGCCCGGCAGCTGGCGCTTTTCCTTTGGCACCACACAGATTCTGGTGTACTACGGACTTCCCTCCCCTTATAGTCTGTATCAGGAAATTGCCATCGATCTGCTGCCGCGGCGGGACTATATTTCGGGAGGTGTCTGGTTTTTTACCGCAGAAGCACGGTCTGTCATCGAAGGAATTATTGATCTGTGGATGCCGGCGGCCGCTATCCGCGGGACTGCCACACAATTTCTCACGCCGACAACGGAAACCACTCTCACGATACCTTCCACCGCCGGAAATGTCATTACCGTCGGTGCCTACGATTCTTCCACCAATACGCTCGCCCCTTTTTCCGGCAGAGGATATACCTGGAATACCGGACAGGTCAAACCGGATCTGGTCGCTCCCGGTGTCGACATCACCAGCTGTGCTGTCGGGGGCGGTTACGAATCCCGAAGCGGCACCTCCATGGCTGCTCCTTTTGTAAGCGGCAGCTGCGCACTGCTCATGCAGTGGGGCATTCTACAGAACAATGATCCCTTTCTATATGGCGAAAAAATGAAAGCATATCTGATCCGAGGTACCAGACAGCTTCCATTTTCCGTTTCCTACCCCAATCCGCAGAGCGGATACGGAGCACTCTGCGTCAGCAGCAGCCTGACGTTTGTGTGATATGCTCCACTACTCTGCGATAAAGGCTTCATAAAATTTTTCTTTTGGCACAGGTTTTCCAAAGTAAAATCCCTGGATCATCTCTGCCTTTGTTTTCTTTAAAATATCTACCTGCTCTTTTGTCTCGATTCCCTCGACGATACAGTGAATTCCCAGATCATTGATCATGGAAGTCATATAGTCGAGGAGAATCCGGCTTTTGCGGTTATTGGTAATTTCGGTTACCATGGATCGGTCAATCTTTGCAGAATCAAAATCATACTGGATCAGTACCGCAAGATTGGAATAATGACTTCCGAAATCATCCATTGACAGTCTGAATCCGAGTTCTTTAAGGCTGTTTGCAACATTTTCAATCAGAACATGATCCATGTCTCCCACGGTCTCCGTTACCTCAATATGGATCAGTTCCACCGGAATATCATATTTTTGAACCATCTGCGTTACTTTTTCAATAAGTTCCGGATACATGATCGTCATCTTCGAGAAATTCACGGATATTGGCACCGTACGATGTCCTTCCCGGATCTGTTCCTTCTGATAACGAAATACTTCATCCAGAACAAACAGGTCAATCATATGCACCAGATTGTAATGTTCCAGCACCGGAATAAACATCCCCGGTCCCACAATGCCCAATTCATCATCCAGCTGCCGGATCAGTGCCTCCGCGCCCTCTGTGCGCCCTGTGTGGATATCCACTTTCGGCTGCAGATATACCAGATACCTTCCACGCTCCATCAGATCGTTGATCTCATCTATCACGCTCTGCTCCATGCGCTTCATCACGGTTGTGCCATGCATCAGCTTAAGCTTATCGTTGCTCATAAGAACCTCTGCCTCTGCAATCTGGCTGCGTGTCTGCGGATGCGCACTCCAGCTGTATCCCATCGCCACGCCAAAGCCAAGTCCGGCAAGCCTTTTCTGCAGATTTTCCACCTGCTGCTCCATTTCCTGCCGTTTAATGTTGATACACAAAATCAGCATCTCATCCTCATCATACCGGTAAATCCGGTAATTGGGAAACATGGATTTCAATAGTTCCGCAACTTCCATCAGTCTGCGGTTGCCGCTGATATAGCCAAACTGTTTATTAATCTCCGACAGATGGATCACATCGGTCGTGATTACGCCAAGTGAACGAAACATATTGTCCGCACCAGTGCGTGCCATAACGGACAATCCCTCCCGGTTCCAGAGACCTGTCAGTTTGTCATGTGTGCGGTCATATTCCTGCTGTTCCTGAAGATTGCGAAGTTCAATCCGCGCAGCCAGTGTCGTGCCAAGCATGGAAAGAACATCGGCCTCCTCGAGGTGTCTGTGTGGGTTTAAAACCATTAAAATTCCAAGCAGATGATCTCCGGTATACAAAGAAATCCCGGCTGCAGACCATGCACGTAGTTCTGCCAGATATTCATAGATCACCGGATGACTTTCTCTCAGCGACTTGATATCCGGAATCACCACGTCCCCGAGTTGTCCTATTTCCTGAATAACTCCTTCTGCATCTCCTGACTCAATTTCCTCGGTCACAAGTCTTGCCATCATCTGTGCCGTATCCCTGTGACACTCTTCCACATAGCGGATACCGCCCTCTTTTGCATAGGCAAGCACAACACAGTCCGCGTCAAAATACTGGCGCAGCGCTTCAAATGTCTGCATAAGGGCATCTCCGATTCCCTCGCTTCCAAGCGCTTCCATACAGGTACGGAGCTGTCTTAACATGGATTTTTCATTGCCTTGTGCGAGAATCGGTTCCACCGGATCTGCCGTTTCCGGCTCCTGATCTTCTTTGATCTGATCATAAAAAACAATCCGGTTTTTTCCGCCTCTTTTCGCCGCGTAAACTGCCCGGTCTGCCTCATAATAAAAATCCGGAAAACTGATTCTTCGTCCGTCCAGTTTCGCAGCACCGATAGATACGGAATATTCCATATCAAAGATAATCTTTTTCAAATTTTCACGCAGGGAGACACAAAATTCTTCCATTTCAACAGAATTCTGAAAGCCGGAAGCAAACACCGCGAATTCATCTCCCCCAAGCCTGCCGACAATTCCCCGGTCACCGGTCACTTCACTTAAAATACTTCCGGTCTGGCTTAAGACCATATCCCCTACCGCATGTCCCTGCGTATCATTGATCATTTTAAAATCATCAATATCAAGCATGACAAATAAGGCATTTGTTGTACATTCCGCAAGTTCTTTTGCACAGTATTCCTCAAATGCCTTATGGTTATACACATTCGTCAGTACATCAATCTCTGCCCGGCGCCGCATGTGTTCCGTGATGGCTTTCTCCTGCTGCACACAGCAAAAACGCCCCACCATACGGTCTGTTTTTCCATCTTCTTCCGCAATACTCACCAGATAAAAACGGTACCATTCCGGTTGATTTTCTTTTTCGCAATAACGGACATCGACCGTAACAGTCCCTTCTTTTTGCAGGCATGCATGCATCGCTCTGCGAAATACCTTTTTATCTTCCGGATCAATAAAAACAGATCCATAATGGTTCTTCTTTACATAGTCTTCGATATCAAAAAGGACCTCGAACCGGTCATTTTCTATCGCATAAACCACTGCCCGGTCTTCTTTTACATCATATTCTATCAATCTCTCATGGTTTTGCTCTGCAACCACCCTGAGAAGTTCATTTTGCTTTTCCTGTTCTTTCTGCTCCCGCATAGTAACCTCTTATCTACTGCAGAACCTGATCTGCCACGTTCTCCAATTCACAGAATTTGTGAATTTCAGGAACCTTGTCTTCTATTGTACCAAACCCGTATGCCGCATGAATAAATTTAACCCCCGCATCCATGCTTGCATCGTAATCTCCCTGAATATCACCTACATATACCGCATCATCCAATGCATTCCGCCTGTACAGTAACGCGATATTCTCTCCTTTTGATTTTTCATTATTTCCGTAGCACTCAGTATCCTCTATCAGATCGTGCAGTTTGTAATAATCCAGAAAAGCCTCTATATATCCGGACTGGCAGTTGCTTACAATATACAGATGATATTTTTTCTTCAACTGTTCCATGGTCCTGCGGATATCCGGGTAGAGAGTTGCTCCGTGTATCCGGAGATAATCATTTTCTTCTTCCCCACACTGTGCCAGAAGTTTCTGGCGTTCGCCTTCTTCCAGATCCGGAAACAGAATCCGTGCGATCACATCCATCGTCTTTCCCATTACTGACTGGATGTCCTTTACAGTAATCGGTTTTCTGTCGTAGCCGGCTCTTTTTACGGTCTCATTCCAGGACTCTGCCACTTCCGCAGCGGAATCCCAGAGTGTTCCGTCCATATCAAATATGATTCCTTTTTTCATTATGCCTCGTCAATTGCCTTTCCGATATCATGGCGCATATACTTATTTGCGAAATCCACCCATTCGGTTGCCTCATAGGCTTTCTTTCTTGCTTCTTTTAAATCTTTTCCGGTTGCAGTAATGCCAAGGACACGTCCGCCGTTTGTTACGATGCGTCCTTCCTTATCGAATGCAGTTCCTGCATGGAAACAGAAGTAATCATCCTTGCCCTCGAACTTTTCAAGTCCGCTGATTGGGAATCCTTTCTCATAGGAAACCGGATATCCGTCAGATGCAAGTACAACACAGACAGCTGCATTGTCCTCAAACTGCAGATCAATCGTGTCAAGTTTTCCATCGACACATGCTTCCATGACATCAATGATATCATTTTTCATACGTGGAAGAACGACCTGTGCCTCCGGATCTCCAAAACGGGCATTGTACTCAAGAACCTTTGGTCCTTCCCCTGTCAGCATCAGTCCGAAGAAAATAACTCCAGTAAATGGTCTTCCCTCCGCAGCCATAGCATCTACAGTTGGCTGATAAATATACTTCTTACAGAATTCATCTACTTCTTTTGTATAGAACGGACTTGGAGAGAAATTTCCCATACCGCCGGTATTCAGTCCCTGATCTCCATCCTTGGCACGTTTGTGATCCTGTGCGGAAGACATGATGCGGATGGTCTTTCCGTCCACATAGGTCAGAACCGATACTTCACGTCCGGTCATAAATTCTTCGATTACCATCGTATTTCCGGCATTTCCGAATTTCTTATCTTCCATGATCGTACGCACGCCTTCTTTTGCCTCTTCGAGTGTATTACAGATCAGCACACCCTTTCCGAGTGCCAGACCGTCTGCCTTTAACACGATTGGCATCTTTGCCGTCTCAAGATATTTTAAAGCTTCTTCCGGATCGGTAAAGTTCTCGTAAGCAGCCGTCGGAATATGATACTTTTTCATCAGATCCTTGGAGAATGCTTTCGATCCTTCCAGAATCGCTGCATTTTTGCGCGGTCCGAATACCTTTAAGCCCTCTGCCTCAAAGACATCCACGATTCCGCCAACCAGCGGATCATCCATACCAACAATGGTAAAATCAATGGATTTCTCCTTTGCAAATGCAACGAGCTTGTCAAACTCCATGGCTCCGATCGGCACACACTCTGCCAAAGCTGCAATTCCTGCATTTCCAGGTGCACAATATATTTTGTCAACTCTCGGACTCCTGGCAACACTTGTTACGATTGCATGCTCACGTCCACCGCTTCCAATTACAAGAACTTTCATGATTATCCTCCTATATGTGATGCATTTCCTATTTACTGATATGTACGGTTTTGCCCGTCACCGTCACTTTTCCATTTGCGATCAGGTCGATCGCCTGTGGCATAATCTTCCACTCTGCCTGTTCCATGACACGGCGCTGCAGGATCTCCGGCGTATCGCCCTCCTGCACTTCTACCGCTTTCTGCAGAATGATCGGACCGGTATCCGTTCCCTCATCCACAAAATGCACGGTGGCACCTGTGACTTTGACTCCGCGGGCAAGTGCACCTTCATGCACTTTCAGCCCATAATATCCGGTTCCACAGAAAGACGGAATTAAAGACGGATGAATATTGATGATGCGGTTTCTGTACTTTGCAATCATCTGTTCCGGAATGACGACAAGGAATCCTGCCAGCACAACCAGATCCACCTCATACGCATCAAGTCTGCGCAGAAAATCTTCATTAAATGCCGCACGGCTCTCATACTCCTTCGGGCTGATGCATACTGCCTCAATTCCGTGCTTTTTTGCACGTTCCAAAGCGTATGCTCCCGGATTATTGCTGATCACTACCGCAATCTCTGTATTTGTGATTGTTTTTTGTTCAATTCCATCGATAATGGCCTGCAGATTGGTTCCGCCGCCGGATACACATACTGCGATTTTTAGCATAATGTTACACCCTTCTCTCCGTCTGTGATCTTACCAACCACATATGGAGTATCTCCGGCTGCTTTGATTGCTTCCATCGTCTTGTCCACGTCTGCCGGATCGACTGCAAGAACCATTCCAAGTCCCATGTTGTAAGTATTGTACATCATATGCTCATCTACATTTCCCTCTCTTGCCATAAGGGTAAAGATTGGAGGAACCGGGTAGCTGTTCTTTTCCACTACGGCATGCTTTCCTTCCGGAAGCATACGTGGAATATTCTCATAGAAACCACCACCGGTAATATGGCTGCAGGCTTTCACACGTACTCCAGCGTTCTTGATAGACTTCAATGCGCCTACATAGATACGGGTCGGAGCAAGAAGAGCCTCGCCAAGCGTTGTTCCAAGCTCATCAATATATGTATTTAAGGTTTCTTTGTCCATACGGAAAATCTTGCGCACGAGAGAAAATCCATTGGAATGTACACCGGAACTTGCCATACCGATCAGCACATCCCCGGCTTTTACGTCTTCTCCGGTAATGATATCCTTCTTGTCAACCACACCTACGGTAAATCCGGCCAGATCATACTCATCCTCCGGCATCAGTCCCGGATGCTCTGCAGTCTCTCCACCGATCAGTGCACATCCGGACTGCTTACACCCCTCTGCCACACCGCTTACGATCGTTGCAATTTTCTCCGGATAATTTTTTCCACATGCAATATAATCCAGGAAAAATAACGGTTCACCACCGGCACAGGCTACATCGTTGACACACATTGCAACGGCATCAATACCGATCGTATCATGCTTGTCCATCAGGAAAGCCAGTTTTACCTTGGTTCCGCATCCATCGGTTCCGGATAAAAGAACCGGCTCTTCCATATTCTTGATCGCATCCAGCGAAAAAGCACCGGAAAATCCGCCAAGTCCGCCTAATACCTCCGGACGCATGGTTCCCTTTACAAACTTCTTCATCAGTTCCACTGACTCATATCCTGCTTCGATATCTACGCCCGCGTTCTTGTAATCCATTTATTTTTCCTCCTAATATCTGTGTTTTAATCTATTATTGTCGCTTATAGTATATCGGGTATTTTTCGATTTTACCAATCATAAATGTTAATAAATCTAATTAGTAGTTCTTATATCCCACTTCCTGCAATCTGGCATCCTTTGCCTCAACCTGCTCTTTTAAGTTTTTAGAATACTCTTTCAGGCGTGCAAGTAAATCCGCATCACTGGTTGCAAGAATCTTTGCTGCAAGAATACCGGCATTTGCTCCGCCGTTGATTGCTACGGTTGCTACCGGAATACCGGTCGGCATCTGCACGATACTGTACAGGGAATCTCTTCCGCCAAGAGAAGTGGTGTGCATCGGGATTCCGATGACCGGCATCGGGAAGATTGCTGCGCACATGCCCGGCAGATGTGCTGCCATACCTGCACCTGCGATAATCACTTTAAATCCTTTTTCCTCCGCACTCTTTGCATATTCAAAAAATACATCCGGCTCGCGGTGTGCGGAAATGATCGTCATCTCATAGCTGACGCCCAGCTGGTCTAAGATGTCTGCTGCCTTTGCCATGATCGGCATATCTGAATCACTGCCCATTACAATTCCTACTTGTGCCATTTTAAATATCCTCCTATATGTGAAAAAATTTATGGTTCCATTGCATCCAGCGGCTCATTTAACGGTTCCGTTCCCGGAACGACAAACCGCCCGTTTCTTATAATATCTGTCGTCGTGCCATCTGCACGTACTACTGTAATCGCTCCTAACTCATCATACGGAATCGTAATATCGGTATGACAGTTAAAATATGCTTTTGAAATATCTTCTTTGCGCCGGATCGAAATTTCATTGTCCCTTGCGATGATCGCTTTTCCATCCGGATTGTATGTCATGTTGTCCTCATCGTACGTGTAACAGGTGTCTCCGACCGCAAAATGCGGACCTGTCTTTTCCGCAATCAGAATCGGAAGCTTATCCGCGATCTGATATTTCCGTGCCATCCGGTATGCGGTGGTATTTGTTCCGATTGCAAACTCTCCCATCGGAAGTATTTTGTGATGGAACAGAATATTGTCCTCTATATACTTGTGGTTTTCATCCTCAGAATCAAAATTTGTACAGGAATAAGCTGTAATTCTTCCGTTTTCAAAATCCAGTTCCAGATTCTTGAAAAGGAATTCCCCCAGATAGACCTGTGTGACGTGCAGCTTTCCTTCTGTTTTCTGCAATACCGGAGATGTGAACACTTCCCCGACCGGAATATTGACATCTGCCACACAGTTTTCAAATGCGGTCTCTTTGGCAGGATCGGAAAGCGGATGAATCTTTACATACAGATCCGTGCGGTTTCCGTTACAGCCTTTGATGTGCACACGGTCCGCCGTATCCAGCACATCAATGATCTTCTGCTGCATATTGCGGTAAAGCATATAATCAAGCGTATTGATATGCACCGTTTCCGCAAAGATTTCTTCGTATTTTTCTCCGATGGACGGAACCGGGTAAGCAATAATCGTAAAACTGCGTTCCTCCCCGTGAATGTAATGATTGATCAGCTGGCTCTTCTCGCTGCGCTCATACACATCGATTTCCCTCTGTTTGTCGGTATAGGTAACGCGCTCCTCTTTCTGTTCCGGCGAAAAAGGCTTTGTCCCGAAAATTTCGATCACTGCCGGTCCTCCGTAATTTGGAGCAATCGCTTTGTGTTTTTCCCAGACAGTACGGTCAACTTCGAGTCCCCGCTCGATGAGTGCCTTATCCAGCCACAGCCCGCGGTCCTCTTTGTGATCGTAAGTAAACTGCTTGTTCAGGGAAATAGAGTACGGACGCAGCACCGGCTGCAATCCGATCTTTTTAAAATTGTGTACGGCGGCGCGTACCATCCGCTCGAATCCCAGCGGATAACGGATCTCCACTACCGACTTTTTAGAAATATCTTTTCCGGTTGTTTCAAATCCGATCCGGTATCCTTCGGTAAATGTATCCGCCATTGCCTGCATCTGCTGCTTTGTCAAGGAATGCAGAAAATGTGCGGACTCCGTCTCATCTTTTCCGATATACAGACCATAACGGTACAGATATGCCGGATGATCCAGCTCCGCTTCCATCACGATCTGGGTGAAATAATCATATTCCGGATCGATCAGTCTGCAGATCGCATCCGCATTAAAAATTTCTGTGTAATCATGCATAAAAGAATACATGCATTTTCTGATCTCGTGCACATTCAGATTCTGTGCATCCTCAAAACAGTTGTAAATTTCCACAAACAGTTCCGCATAAATACACAGATAACGGATATTTCCTTCCATACAGCTGGTATAAATTCCATGCAGTCTGGCATCCAATGCCGAGAGCAGCGGTCCGTATTCCCAGCCCATCTTACTGACGGCATATGCCGGGTTTGCATAACTGTCCGCATAATCTTCCTGCACATCCAGATACAGACGGCGATTGATCTTTTTCCCTTCCAGCGTGGAAATTTCTGCCAGTTTTCCACTCAGGGACGCTTCTGCTAATTTATACAAAACCAGAAACAGTTCCGACATTTCAAAGAAATATCCCCGGTACAGTTCTTCCACACTGGAGGCTTCCTCCTCGCTGACCGCCTCAATGCGCTCCATCACAAGTTCCAGCCGTTCCCAGTATTCCTCGTTATTTTTGTGATTGATCTCTCTAAAGCTCATAGTTTGTTTCCTTCTTATAGTTTTTAGCTCAAAAATCCCCAGATATAGGTTCCGATCCAGCATACCATATCCAAAAGGGTCAGTCCCAGTCCCAGTCTCGGAAACAACTGGAAGGAATCTTCTTCCCGCAGACTTTTGGCTGCGATGACAAGAACAACAAATGTTGCGATCATCGCAACGACTCCTGCGCTCCCATAATAAGCAGACAGCGAACCGCCTCCCTGAAAAGCAAGCTTCAGGAACACAAGATACCATACCAGAAGAGCAAGTGCTAATACCGTGGCCAATATTCCCTGTCTGGAATGTTTTTTCTCGGTAAACTTATAGCCACGTCTTCTCCGGTTTCTCATATGCGTCTCTCTTTCCTACAACCTTTTTGCTTATTTGCATCCATACTGCTCATAATAGGCATCGATTGCTTTCCTGATCGTGTCATCAATTACAATTCTGCCCTGACATTCCCGATTATATAAGTATTCTACCACTTCTTCCATGGTAACAATTGCTTTTCCTTCAAAACCATATTTCTCATGAATTTCATCGAGTGCGCTCTTTACGCCGCCCTGTCCGACTTCCATGCGGTTTAAGCTGACCATAAGACCAACGATCTCAACGTTTGCAGCCCCACGTACTTTTGGAACAGTTTCTTCCATGGACTTGCCGGATGTCGTCACATCCTCGATCATCACCACGCGGTCTCCATCTTTTAAGCTGCTTCCTAAAAATCCGCCTTTGTCTGCCCCGTGATCCTTGGCTTCCTTGCGGTCACTGCAGTAACGGATCTCTTTTCCGTACAATTCACTGAATGCAATTGCGGTAACAACAGCCAGTGGAATTCCCTTGTATGCCGGTCCGAATAACACATCAAAATCATCCCCGTAACTGGCGTGGATCGCCTTTGCATAATACTCTCCGAGTTTCTTTAACTGGGAACCTGTCACGTATGCACCTGCATTCATAAAAAATGGCGATTTTCTTCCACTCTTCAGTGTAAAATCGCCAAATTTGAGAACATCACTCTCTACCATAAACTCAATGAACTCACTCTTGTAACTTTCCATTGTATACTTTCCTCCTGTATCAAAAGGCATTCTGCCCTTGTTATTTCGCAGTTTTCTATTAAATTTTAGCATACTTCCGGTGGGTTTTCAATGCGCGAATCATAAAAAGAAACAGCATCCCCACCCCTGCGAGGCGATCCGCCCCGCAAAGTTTCGGATGCTGTTCTTAAATACGGATCCGGCTGTTATTTAACGGTTACTTTTACTGTGTTGCGAGGAACTGACCAGCAATACCACAGATCTGCGTAACTCTAATCAGGCAATTTCAGATTCCGTACAGACAATTTCCGCAGTTTCTGAAGAACTGACCGCCCATGCATCCGAAACAATGGATGCAGAGACCGTAAACACACAGATTCTGGAAAACATTGCTGCCAAAATGAAATCCCTGATACAATATATTCAAAAACAGTAAACAGTTACCATATCTTTATTCCGAAACGGCACCGATTAGTTCTTTGATATCGCTCACATGATATTTTTCCATGTAGCGCTCAATGCCTTCTACAATTTCCATGGTCACTGCCGGATTCTGGAAATTGGCGGTGCCGACAGATACAGCTGTCGCACCCGCCAGCATCATCTCAATCGCATCTGCAGCATTCATAATTCCTCCCATTCCAATGATCGGAATCTTTACTGCCTGTGCCGTCTGATAAACCATACGCACGGCTACCGGATGAATGGCCGGACCGGACATCCCACCGGTCTTGTTTGCAAGAACAAATTTTCTCCGGTTGATATCAATCTTCATTCCCGTGATCGTGTTAATCAAAGACAAGGCATCCGCACCACCTGCTTCCGCTGCACGCGCCATCTCTGTGATGTCTGTGACATTCGGACTCAGTTTCATGATCACCGGCTGTTTTGCATACTTTTTCATTTCCTTTGTGATTGCTTCTACCGCTTTTGGATCCTGTCCAAAAGCAATTCCACCCTCTTTTACGTTCGGGCAGGAAATATTGATTTCCAGCATGTCCACCGGCTCTTCTGCCAGCCGTTTTACCACTTCCACATATTCCTCTGTCGAGTGTCCGCATACGTTTACAATAATTTTAGTATCATATTTTTTCAGGAATGGAATATCTCTCTCACAGAACAGATCAATTCCCGGATTCTGCAATCCCACGGCGTTGAGCATCCCGCCATAGACTTCTGCCACACGCGGAGTCGGATTTCCCGGCCACGGTACATTTGCCACACCTTTGGTAACCACCGCACCAAGCCGGTTTAAGTCTGTAAATTCACTGTATTCTGCTCCGGAGCCAAAGGTTCCGGATGCCGTCATTACCGGGTTTTTTAAGGTAACACCACATAATTCCACACTTGTATTCATTACAGATCCACCTCCTCAGCCAGAAATACCGGCCCTTCTTTACAGATTCTCTTGTTTTTCACATTGGAATGTGCATCTTTTTCTTTGGAATCGCACACACATGCCAGACATGCACCGATTCCGCATGCCATCCGTTCTTCCATGGAAATATAACAGGTCATGCCCTGCTCTGCTGCATACGCTTTCAACGCCCGCAGCATCGGTGTCGGTCCGCACGCATATATTACATCTGCATTTAACTTATACTCTTTCATAGCATCCAGCACATTTCCCTTTGCATCGACACTTCCATCTTCCGTTGCCACGTAACAGTCTCCCTGTTCTTTAAATTCATCCAGAAGAAACGTCTGTGCATCCCGGTATCCCATCACACTGACAAATTCACAGGTGCCGGCAGCCTTGATGCTCTTTGCAAGTTCAAGCATCGGAGGAATTCCGATTCCTCCGCCGATCAGGAAAGCTTTCTTTCCCGGCTCCACGGTAAATCCGTTTCCAAGCGGTCCCAGTACCCGGATCGTATCGCCCGCTTTTAACCGGGAGAATTCTTCCGTTCCGGTTCCTTCTCCCGTTACCCGGTATACCAGACGAAGTGTTCCTGCCTCTGCATCAATCCCACACAGGCTGATCGGACGTGGCAGAAGTTTGCTGGCATCATTACTGTACAATGATACAAACTGTCCTGCCTTTGCATGTCCTGCAATATGCTTCGTCTGGATTGTCATGTCATAGATATCTTTTCCGATGCACTGCTGCTTCAGCACCGTAACATTTTCCTGAAATTTTTCGCTCATAAAATCCAACTGTCTCCCTTTTGTAAAATCACAACTTTATTTTTATCTCTGTGCAAGTGCTCCGGATATGTCTGCGATCATATCTTTGACTGCCAGACGGGAGGCATCTGCGAAGTTCTCCGGTGTCATTCCCTGCTCTTTATACTTATCCTGTTTGTAAGCACAGATGATACCACGGGAAGAGTTTACAATTGCTCCTAATCCATCCTCATTAAAGAAATGTACCAGATCCTTGCCCTGTCCTCCCTGTGCACCATAACCCGGTACCAAAATGAACGATTTCGGCATCACTTTACGAAGAACTTCCCCCTGCTCCGGATACGTTGCTCCGACAACTGCTCCAACATAGCTGTAGGAATCCCCCATACATTCGCTTCCCCACTCTGCTACCTTTTCACCAACCAGTTCATACAGCGGACGACCGTCGATCAGACGATCCTGGAACTCTCCGCTGGATGGATTGGAGGTCTTTACGAGAATAAAGATTCCTTTCTTTTCTTCTTTGCATACATCCACAAACGGCTTGATACCATCGGTTCCCAGATATGGATTTACTGTAGCAAAATCCTCATTAAAACCGGTATATGTTTTGCTTCCGATCTGTACTTTTCCGAGATGTCCGGTCGCATAGGCTGCGGATGTGGAACCGATATCCCCACGCTTTACATCTCCGATCACAACCAGATCTTTCTCGTGACAGTAATCTACCGTCTTCTGGAATGCCGCTACACCGGCCACACCAAACTGCTCATACATCGCGATCTGCGGCTTCACTGCTGGAATCAGGTCGTATGTTGCATCGACAATAGCTTTATTGTACTGCCAGATGGCTTCTGCTGCTCCCTCTAACGTCTCACCGAACTGAGCGAACGCTGCTTTTTGTATGTGCTCCGGCACATAAGAAAGCATCGGATCGAGTCCCACAACGATAGGTGCGTTGGTCTTTTTAATTTTTTCTACTAATTTGTTGATCATGTGATTGATTTCCCTTCTTAATTTATTACTTATTTAATTCATTAAATACAACTTCGCCGTCACAGATCGTGCACTTTACACGTCCCGTAACTTCTTTCCCGTCAAACGGTGTATTTCTTCCCTTGGAAGCAAATGTGTTTTTGTCAATGCGGTAGGTTTCCTCTGGATCAAAGATCACGACATCTGCCGCTTTTCCCGGCTGGATATCTCCCTTATCAATACCGACAATCTGTGCCGGATGGTAACTCATACACGCTGCCATCTGCATCGGCGTCAGATATCCACCGAGTACCAGTTCATTATGTGTAAGACATGCGGCGGTTTCCAGTCCGACAATTCCAAACGGTGCTTCCTGCATCGAACGGTTTTTATCTTCAAATGTGTGTGGCGCATGGTCTGTGGAAATCACTTCCATAATGCCATCCTGCAGTCCCTCACGCAGTGCTTTCACGTCTTCCTTTGTGCGGAGTGGCGGATTCATCTTGTAATTGGTATCCGCTTCTTTCATATCGTCTGTGGACAGCGTAAAGTGATGCGGACACACTTCTGCCGACACCCGGACACCTTCTTCCTTTGCCACTTTTACCATGAGCACGGAATCCTTTGTGGAACAATGACACAGATGAAGCTGTGCCCCGGTATCTTTTGCCAGAATAATATCTCTTGCAACAATCACATCCTCCACGGAATTGGTAATTCCCGGAAGTCCCAGTTCTTTTGCTTTTGCATCGGCATTCATGACACCTCCGCGTACCATATGGATATCTTCGCAATGGGCAAGTACCGGAATGCCCAGACGCGCTGCTTCAAGCATACCGTCCCGATACAAAGCGGCATCCATGACAGATTTTCCGTCCTCGCTGATTGCCGGACTTCCTGCCTTAACCATTCCTTCAATATCTGCAAGCTCTTTTCCCTGCTGTCCCTTTGTCACCGCACCAACCTGCAGGACATGAATACAGTTCCCGGATTTTGCTTTGTTGTGCACATAATTGACAATATCCGGATTGTCTGCTACCGGCTTTGTATTCGGCATGGTCAGCACGGTCGTATATCCACCATGCGCAGCGGCCTGCATCCCGGTATAAATATCCTCTTTCTGTTCAAATCCCGGATCGCGGAAATGTACATGCATATCAATAAATCCCGGCATCACATAACATCCGTCCGCATTGATCACACATTCGGCTTCTTTTTCCGGAAGTTCTTTTCCAATCTTTTTTATCTTCTGATCTTCGATCAGGACATCTGCCACCTCATCCATCTGTGTTGCCGGATTGATGACATGTCCCCCTTTGATTAAAATGGTCATTCTTTTTCCTTTCTTTTAACGTTTCACAGCAACAGATCCCGAAAAATTCCCACAGATCCGAATACCCTGCGTTGTCTTATAAGCGCGTACTTTATAATATACCGACTTCTTTGAGGTTGTCTTAATTTTGTACTTTGTGGACGTTGTAGCTGCAATCTTTTTATAAGTTCCGTTCTTGCTGGATGCCTGATAAATTTCATACCCTTTCGCACCTGCCGTTTTGCCCCAGGAAATACGCACTGCATTTTTTGCACAGCGGATCGCTTTTATATTCTCTACCGCACCGATACTTGTCCCTGCATTATCCGCATATGCCTTGATACAGATGTTTCCGATTCTTCCACCGTAACTGGTGCTTACATCCGCCACATCTTCCCAGCTGCCACCGCGATAGAGGAAACTCTGATTATAATCACAATATACCCGGCTGGTTAAACTGCTGTCACTGACTGCATATTCCATATCGAGTCCGACACCGCTTTTCTGCAGTTCTACCACAACCGCATAGTAAGTTCCCTGAGGTACGGATACCGCTTTATTCAGCCTGATGGTATGGGTTCCGGCATACGTTGTTGTACCGGACACCTTTGCTGCAAGTATGCCACTCTTAGGATTATGCAGGTTTGTCAGATTCGTATATACACGGATCGTATATGGAACATTCGCATCTTTGGAAAGGGAAATTGAAACTGCTTTCACCAGTTCATTATCTGCCTTTTTTGCCCTGAAAATATTCGCTGAAGTCGAAATTCCACGCAGTTTTCCCACATCCGCTCCGCCGTCATACTGATAATTATAATCATAATTATCCGCAGACTCAAAATCAAAAATCCATGCAGCATCCTCGATGGATTTATCATAATAAGAAAGCCAGAAATAACTGTTGATATTGTTTTCTGTCTTATCCGACCAGCTGTTCCTGCAAAGCCATGCTCCGTCTCCTGCCGGTTTATTTTTAAACGAAGATGCCGGAAAATTATCATCCCAGCCCACAATATTCACTGCATGGTTCGATGCAACACTGCTTGTCGGGCAGTAATAGGTTGCCACATTCTCTCCTGTTTCTGCATAGACTGCAGATCCCACATAGTTGGCCGTTCCGTCCATATACAGTCCCAGCCCGGCAGATCCGTGCTGCATAATCTCACATTTCACCTGGGTAGCATTTTTGTGAATATTAATAATATATACATTCTGCAGATGTGCCACATCCTGATCAAAAGCGTAACTTTTTGCCAGTGTCGTGGTGGTCGGTGCCAGAGCGTACGGTACACGGTTCTCGTCCGTCACCCCTTCCCACTGCAGAAGCGTCCGGCTCGCGAAATCCAGATTTCCGCCCATAGTCAGATAATTTTTATGGTTCATAATATTTAAAGAGTCGCCAAATGTTCCACCCAGCGGGTCTTCTACATTATTATAAGTAAAATAGGCAAGCTGCAATTCACTCAGATCAATACTTTTGTCTGCCGTCTGATTGTCTGCAATCAGATCAAACTCCGCAAGTCCGATTGCGGAAAATGCCCAGCACGTATCATATTTTCCCTGATCACGCACGCCAGGATAGCGGATCGTAAGTTCCGACAACTTGTTCATATAGGCGGACGGCACTGCTTCTGCCTTTTTCAGCCTGGATTTTGTTTCTTGTACCACCGGAACATTTTCACTTTTGGGTGACTCTGTGTATCCGCCGGTTTTCTGGGCATAAACCCGTTCCTGCATTCCCGGAACAGCAGTTATGACAACTGCTGCAGAAAGCAAAAATGCTGCAAGCCTTCTGGTTTTATTTTTCATTTTCTACCTCTTTCTTATCGTCAGTTTTCTTCTTTCCATTATAAATATGAACCAGCTGCACTGTCAAACATTTTGCGCAAAAAAGGCACTGATTATCAGTGCCTCTCTTCCCGTTTATTTTGCCGCAATGACATCTGCCATATCATAATGTCCTGCAGGCTTTCCTTTTAAAAATTTTGCTGCTTCCACAGCGCCCTTTGCAAATACCGCCTTGGAGTATGCCGTATGCTTGAATTCAATCACCTCATCCTGTCCGGCGAAAATCACTTCATGCTCTCCGACAATATTGCCGCCACGAACAGAAGAGAGTCCAATTTCGTATTTATCCCTCTTCTTGCGCTTCTGGCTTCTGTCATAGGTATAGGTATATGCCTCATCCAGTGCCTCATTCATGGAATCAGCCAGTGCCAGTGCCGTGCCGCTCGGTGCATCCAGCTTCTGGTTATGATGTTTCTCTACAATCTCCATATCAAATCCTGCCGGCGCAAATACCTGCGCAGCTTTTTTGAGCAGTTCCATCAGAGTATTGATTCCGAGAGACATATTTGCGGATTTTAAAATTGCAACTTTTTCGTATGCTTTTTCCACATCGGCAAGCTGCTGTTCGGAAAGTCCTGTCGTACAAAGCACGATCGGAATCTGTTTTTCCACACCATATGCAAGCAGCGCATCCACTGCTTTTGCATTGGAAAAATCAATGATTACATCCGCATCCACCGTACACTCTTTCAGACTGGCAAATACCGGATAATCATTTTTGATTCCATCATAAGTATCAATTCCTGCAACAATCTCAATGTCCTCATCCTGCGCACAGATTCCTGTGATACACTGTCCCATCTTCCCGTTGCAGCCATTCATGATCGCTCTTGTCATTTTCTTTTGTGCCTCCCTGATCTATGCTAAAATTCCATAATTTTTCATTACTTCTGCAAGTTTCTTTGCATTAGCCTCGCTCATCTCACAGAGTGGGGAACGAAGAGGTCCTACTTCCATACCCATCAGGTTTAATGCCTTCTTAACCGGAATCGGATTTACTTCGGAAAACAGTGCATCTACCAGTGGAAGCGCCTCCAGCTGCAGTTTTCTTGCTGTCTTAATATCACCCTTGAAGAAGCTTTCACACATTGCGTGTACTTTGCCCGGTGCCACATTGCTCCATACCGAAATCACACCGACTGCACCGATTGACATAAGCGGTACAACAAGACCGTCTTCACCGGAATAAAGATCCAGTTTTCCGTCGGTAAGTGCCATCGTCTTGGAAGCCTGTGCCAGATTTCCGGTTGCTTCCTTTAATCCTACGAGATTACTCTTGGTGCGGACCAGCTCGGCAACCGTCTCCGGAAGAAGATTACATCCGGTACGTCCCGGCACATTATACATAATGATCGGACACTTGGTGCTGTCTGCGATCTGTGAATAATGGCTGATCAGGCCTGCCTGTGTTGCCTTGTTATAATATGGTGTAACGATCAGAAGTCCGTCTGCTCCTGCCTCTTCTGCCTCCTGTGAAAGCTGGATGGCTGTACGTGTGCAGTTTGAACCGGTACCTGCCACAACCGGAACACGATGTTTTGTAAACTCGATGGCTGCCTTGATCACATCACGGTGTTCTTCCATCGTAAGTGTTGCGCTTTCTCCTGTCGTACCTGCAATTACGATGGCATCTGTACCACCGTCAATCTGCTGGTTGATCAGTTCCTCAAGTTTATCATAATTAACTTCCTCATTGTTCTTCATTGGTGTCACGATTGCGACTCCGGCTCCCTTAAAAATTGCCACTGTTTTATTCTCCTTTCTAAATAAAAAAACCAGCTCAAAACGAGCTGGTCAATCTAACCTTTTTTAGATCTGATAGCTCTCCATCCACGCTCATACGCTTCTGACAGTCATACGATTATTCACCGCATGCCCAAAAACCAGACTGCAGTCATCCGGTTCTTTCGGCGCTTTCCCCTTTTACCTGCATTCGACTGTGTCTGCCACATCCAACAGGCTACTCATGAATTACGCGACCTCTATCCCATGTATTTCTTTCATTCTACCACCACCGGCATAGTCTGTCAATCTATTTCTCCGGTGCGATATTATAAACCTCGTCTGCTGCCTCACGGATTTTTTCATCCAGAACGCGTCCTGTGCAGACCAGAGTCATTTCTTCCGGCTTTGCGGCAAACAGCTCACAAATTTCTTCAGGGCTTATCACCTTTTCGTCCACAATTCCAAGTACCTCATCTAAGATTAGCATATCACAGGCACCTGTCGTAACGACTTTCTTTCCGTAATTGAATCCATTGCGCAGATTCATACTTTCTTCCTGTTTTGCCTCCTCGGAAAGTGCCTCAAAACACTCATCCGATTTTGCAAAACGGAATATTTTTATTTCCGGCTCCAGCCGGCTTAAAAATGTCAGTTCGTTTTCATTTTTTCCCTTCAAGAACTGAATGATAATGACGCTTTTTCCCTCGCTGGCAATACGAATTGCATTCCCGATTGCCGCGGTCGATTTACCATGTCCCTCTCCATAATAAACCTGAATCACTCCTCTGTCCATTTCAGCCTCCATGATATCTCTTAACCAAATGAAATCCTATGTAAGATAACACAAAAGCGTCAAATAATCAAGTCTACTCCAGGAATTCAATCTTGCTGACGGATACCTCGTAAGCAACCCTCTGCTCCACCTGTGTCTCACTGACTTTCTTTACATACTCGCGGCTCTGGATTCTTCCCCAGATCTGCACATGTGATCCGACCTCGAATCCGGATGCAAATCTTGCATTTCTGCCCCAGCAGATGCAGGGAATATAGTCCGACTTGCCATATGACCGGTTGACTGCGACCAGAAGATCCGCGATCTCCCTTCCCAGAGGTGTTTTTCGGTATACCGATTCCTTACAG
>OHPL01000505.1_pt1 | contig 24492 bp, 24 predicted proteins | sample 1577711 | NCBI WGS metagenome assembly OHPL01 (sample SAMEA3879538, study PRJEB24766) | human gut metagenome | biome: human-associated habitat; feature: feces | place: USA | collected 1985/1987
AGAGCATATCGGCCAGACCGCCGTTGTTCAGGATCTCGACCCACATCGGGTGCTCCAGACCATCGCCGATGAAATACTGCATGTGGATGATGCCGCTGCCGGGCAGGTTGGCAAGGATCATGCCGAACGCCATGGGCAGCAGGATCAAGGGCTCAAATTCCTTCACAATGGCCAGGTACAGCAAGAAGCAGCCGACGCAAATCATGATTGCGTACAGGTAGCCGCCCGGCTCGCCGAAGCGGGCAAAGCCAGAGCTTTGGAAAATACCGACCAGAGTGCTGATAAACTGTGTCATGTTCTTCCTCCTGTGTTAAAAAGGTGCGGTAGTGTCGTTGACACCGGCCTTGCCCCAGCCATTCTTGCTGCGGCGCACGGCCTTGAGGGTGTACTTTCCGTTGCCCATTGCGTGGATCGCTGCCATGATCGCAGCCACCACATCGCCGGGGATGCCCTCTTCCACCACAGGAGCAGGAGCAGCAGCCTGCTGAACAGGTGCGGCCGGCTTTGCAGCGGGAGCCTTGGGTGCAGCCTTTGCTGCTGCCTTCCTGACATTCATGCCGTCGAAGATCTTGCCCTCCAGCGTGATGATCGCCATCAGCAGGACAAGGATGGCAAACACCAATACGATACCGGTAATGGTGATAACCACATCAGAACCCAGATTCATGTTCTTCCTCCTAGTCATTTATTCTTCTGCGGCCAAAGCGCATGGCTCCGCCCGCAAAAACCGATTTGAAAATATTATACAATATTTTCCGGCCCGATTCAACAACGATGAACAAAAAATATCGCAATTTTTTCCAAACCGTGAAGTACGTCTTTTCGCTCAGCGGCGACCGATGCGGGGGGTCGCGTCCGTAAAGCCGGTCTCCAGCCGGTCGCGCACGCTCAGACTCATGGCCGTGCCAAGCGCCACACAGTTCACAGGGTCAGGCGAGACCTCCACGTTGACCTTGAGTTCCTGGCTCAGGTACTCCGGCAGGCCGTGCAGCTGGGCACCGCCGCCCGTCAGCACCACGCCGTTGCGGAAGATGTCGCCGGCCAGCTCCGGCGGGGTCTTTTCCAGCACCTGATGGGCCGCCGTGCCGATCTGCTCGCTCAGCATCATGACCGGCTCATACAGGTCGCTGGTGGAAACGTTCACCCGGATGGGCAGGCCGGTCAGCAGGCTGCGGCCCTTGACCTCCATCGTCTCGTTGAAGTCGGCCTTCTGGGGGCAGCAGGCCACGTTCTTTTTCAGCTGTTCGGCGGTGCGCTGACCGATGGCGATGCTGAACTTGTTGCGCACATGCTTCAAGATCTCGTCATCGTAGTGGTTGCCTGCCACGCGGACGCTGGTGGCCTTGACCTTGCCGCCCAGGCTCAGCACTGCGATATCCGTGGTGCCGCCGCCGATGTCGATGATCATCCGGCCGTCGGGCTGGGTGATGTCGATGCCGGAGCCGAGGGCTGCGGCGATGGGCTCATCAATGAGGTAGACCTGACGCGCACCGGCTGCCATGACCGCCTCGACCACGGCGTCGCTCTCGATGCCGGTGATGGCCGCAGGCACACAGACCGCCACGCGGGGCTTGACCATGTGGGAGCTGTACACCTGATTGACGAACCGGCAGATGAGCTCGCGGGTCATGGTGTGGTCGCTGATGACGCCGTCCTTCAGCGGGAAGATCGCGGAAATATAGTTCGGGGTGCGGCCCACCATGGCCAGCGCCTTGTCGCCAACCTCCAGCACCGAGTTCTTGCGGGTATCCACCGCCACCACGCTGGGCTGATTGAGCACCACGCCGGTGCCCTCCTGCGCGATGATGATGGTCGTGGTACCAAGGTCGATACCGATATCATTCTGTGCCATAATACGAAGATCCTTTCTCTGCTTTCCCTGTTCCTATCTGAATGCCGGTCTCCCCGGCCGGGTAATCAAACACATTATAGTATAACATAACCGCTCGGAAAAGTACACCCGCGTTCTTGCACGAAACGGCGGTGTCCTGCGTCATTCCTCAAGTTTCTGCTGTTCGGCAGGCAGGGCCTGCTGCAGCAGGGTACACAGGCCGCTGTACCGCAGGTTCTGGCGCACATTGCCCATCATCCGGTTCACGACATCCCGCCGCCCGGTCACGATGCAGAGCTTCCGTGCGCGGGTGACGCCGGTGTAGAACAGGTTCCGGTAGCACAGCCGGGGCGGCACCTGCGCCACCGGCAGGATCACCGCCGGGAACTCGCTGCCCTGGCTCTTGTGCACCGTGATGGCGTAGGCGATCTCCAGTTCGTTGAGGTTCTCCGCCGGGTAGAGCAGCCGCCGGTCGTCCATCCGGACCACCATCGAGCGCTCCCGCATGTTGATGGACTCTACGATGCCGATGTCGCCGTTGTAGGCACCCACGCCCTGTTCCCCGCCGACCCGCTGCCAGACGATCTCGTAATTGTTGCGCACCTGCATCACTTTATCTCCCACCCGAAAGACGCGGGCCGCGCTCTGCAGCTGGGGTTTGCCCTTCTGCTCCGGGTTGAGCAGGTTCTGCAGCTCCACGTTCAGCGCCTGGGTGCCGGTGGGGCCGAGCTTGGTCGGGCAGAGCACCTGGATATCCCGGACGGGATCGAAGCCGTAGCTCCGGGGCAGGCGGGTCGTGACAAGGTCGCAGACCAGCTTCTGGGCTGCATCACCGTCCGATTCCAGAAAGAAAAAGTCGTCGGTCTTGCCGCCTTTTTGCAGCGGCTCACTGGAAATGATATGGTGGGCGTTCTCCACGATGAGGCTCCGCTTGGCCTGCCGGAAGATCTCGTTCAGGCAGACGGTGGGCACCCGCTCGGAGCGGATGACCTCGCCCAGGATGTTGCCGGGGCCGACGCTGGGCAGCTGGTCGGCATCGCCCACCATCAGGATGCGGCAGCTGTACCGCAGCGCCGCGATAAGCGCCTGAAACAGCTTGACGTCCACCATGCTCATCTCGTCGAGGATGACGACATCGCACTTGAGCAGGTTCTTGTCGTTGTGGATGAAGCTGACCACGCCGCCGGTGTAGTCCACTTCGAGCAGGCGGTGGATGGTGGAGGCCTTCCGGCCGGTCAGCTCGCTCAGCCGCTTGGCCGCACGGCCCGTGGGGGCGCAGAGGGCCACCCGCTCGGCCTGATGTTCCAGCAATTGCAGGATGGCGTTCACGGTGGTGGTCTTGCCGGTGCCAGGGCCGCCGGTGAGGACGAGGCAGTTCTCGGTCATCGCCTTGCGGATGGCCTCTTTTTGCAGCGGTGCATAGGCAAAGCCCTGGGTCAGCTCCAATACCTGGATGTTCTTGTCCAGGTCGCGGACGGTCTGCTTCTCCCGCTTGGCCAGCAGGGCCAGCCGGTCGGCGATGTCCTGTTCGGCGGCCAGCAGGTCGGGCAGGTAGATGTAGGGTGTGCCCTCAAACATCCGGACGCTGAGTTCGTCCGTTTCGATGCACTGGTCCAGCGCTTTGGCCAGCTTTTCCGGCGGCTGGTGGATGAAATTGGAGGCCGTTTCCAGCAGCTGCGCACGGGGCAGGCAGGTGTGGCCGTTGCCCGCATTGTGGCGCAGGGTGCGCAGAAGGGCGGCTTCCAGCCGCTGGGTGCAGTCCCCTTCCATGTGATAATACTGGGCGATGCTGTCGGCGTGGCGGAAATCCAGCTGCAGCGGCTCGCCGCAGAGCAGATAGGGGTTGGAGGAGATGGCATTCATGGCGCTGGGGCCGAACACCCGGAACACCTCCATCGCGCGGCGGGGGCTGATCTCAAACTGGGCCAGATAGGCGATGAGCTCCCGCATCCCGAACATCCGCTTGAACTCCTGCTGGATGCGGTCGGCCTTGTCCGCCGAGATGCCGGAGATGGTGGTCAGCTGGGCCGGGTCATTCGCAATGATCTCCAGTGCCTGTGCCCCGAACTTGTCGAGGATCTTCGTGGCCGTGCGGGCCCCGATGTAGGGCAGCGAGCCGCTGGCGAGGAAGGCGTAGACGGCTTCCAGATCCTTGGGCATGTCGGTCTCGCACTCCTGCGCGTGGAACTGGCGGCCATAGGTGGCGTGGTTTTCATACTTGCCGCGGCAGACGACGCTCTCGCCTGCATGCAGCTCCCCCACCACGCCGCACACCACCGTGAGGACGCCGCCGCCGGAGATCTCAAAGACGGTGTAGCCGTTGTCCGTATTTTCGTAGATGATGTCTTCGACCGTACCCTCGATCTGTTCCAGTTCCTGTTCCATCGGCTCCACCGCCCTTTCTGTGGCATAATTATAATCAGTATAATATAAAAAGAAGCGTTTTGCAATGCAGTCATCGCAAAACGCTTCTTTTGATTCTTACAGGTTTGCGCGCGGCACCAGCTTTTCCTTTTTCAGGCGGCGGTACACCACGATGTAGGCCGGGATGAGGAAGAAGCAGGCAAAGAACCAGGCCACGGGGCTGGCGATGCAGGCGGCAAAGTACCCCCACAGCGGCACGAACAGGACGCCCACCAGCGCACGGGCGACCATCTCGGCCACCCCGGCAAACATGGCCAGGCTGGAATAGCCCAGCCCCTGGATGGTATAGCGGTAGATGATGAGGACCGCCAGCGGGATGTAGAAGACGCTGTTCCAGAAAATGAAGCTCTGGGCGTTGGCCATGATCTCGGTCTGGTCGCTCTCCAAGAAGAGTCCGATAAGGGGCTTATCCGCCACGCGCAGGATGAGGAAGGACACGATGCTGTACACCACGCCGATGCTCAACGCGGTATTGACGCCCCTGTTCACGCGGTTCAGGTCGTGTGCGCCCATGTTCTGGCTGGCGTAGGTGGTCATGGCCGTGCCGATGCTCTCCAGCGGGACGCAGAGGAACTGCGCCGCCTTGCCGCCGGCCGTCTGTGCTGCCACGATGTCGCTGCCCAAACCATTGACGGCACCCTGCAGCACGACGCTGCCGATGGCCGTGATGCTGCACTGCAGGCCCATGGGGATGCCCATGCTGCAGAGCTTGGCGCAGTGCGTCCTGCTGAGTTGCCCCTCTTCTCTGGACCAGCGCAGCTCCTCGTAATGTTTGAGGATATAGAGCAGACTACCCAGACCGGCCACGGCCTGGCTGAACACGGTGGCGAACGCCGCACCGAAGGCGCCCATCCGGAACACGATGATGCAGAGCAGATCCAGCCCGATGTTCAGGAAGCTCGCCACCAGCAGGAAGTAGAGCGGGCGCTTGCTGTCGCCCAGAGCGCGCATCAGGGCGCTGGTCATATTGTACAGCAGGGTGAACGGGATGCCCACAAAGATGGTGCGGATGTAGACATCCGCCAGGTCGATGATGTTGTCCGGGGTGTTGGTCCAGACCAGGATGGAGCGGGTCATGGCCACCGTGACCACGGTGAGCACCGCCGCAAAGAAGATCGACAGCCAGACGGCATTGGCGGTGTAACGGCGCATCTCACGGTAGTCCTTCGCGCCGAACGTCCACGAAATGGGGATGGAGAAGCCGCAGGCGATGCCGTTGACGAAGCCCAGGACCAGATAGTTCAGGCCGCCCACGCTGCCGACCGCCGCCAGCGCTTCCACACCGACGAACCGGCCCACGATGATGGTATCGGCCAGATTGTAGAACTGCTGAAACAGACTGCCCAGCATCAGCGGGACCGCAAAGGCGAGGATCAGCTTGAGCGGGCTGCCCTGTGTCATATCTTTTGTCATGTCAGTGCCCTCCTTTGGGGGTCATCAAAAGCAACAAAACCGATTTTTTGCCGACAAAAACGCCCTGCCGGAAAAGGGGCAGGACGTTGTGGGTTTCACGAATGTGATTATATCAGATTGCGGTAATTTTTCAAGAGTCTCCTTTTGATAAGCTTCAACAAAGATTCATCGCAAAAATTAGTGATTCTGCTCATATCTCAGCGAGTCAGCTGGCGGTAGACCCGGACAGCATCTTCGATATGGTAAGGCTCGGTGCCGTGGTTCCCCTTCGCACCCGCCGTGACGAGAATGTACCGTTTTCCCTTCACCTGTGCAGCACTGGCCAGGCAAAGCCCCGCCGCACTGGTGTAGCCGGTCTTGCCGCCCAGAAACTGCACTTTCCGCAGAGAGACATCGCCCAGCTCTGCCCAGAAGGTGCTCGTCATTGTAAAGCCCTCCGGATGCAGGTCCGTCGCCGGGACGGTGTAGCGCCCGGCGCTCAGGATGGCACGGAAGGTCTCGCTCTGCATTGCAGCCCGCAGCAGCCGGGCCATATCCCGCACGGTGGAGACATGCTCCGGGTCGTGCAGGCCGGTGGGGTTGCAGAAGTGGGTGGAACGCATCCCCAGCTCTGCCGCCTTCTGGTTCATCAACTCCACAAAGGCTTCCTCCGAGCCGCTCACTTCCCGTGCCAGTGCCTCGCAGCACTCCGCGCCGGAGGGCAGGAGCGCACCGTATAACAGGTCCCGCACGGTGGCCGTCTCACCGGGCCGAAACCCCGCCATCGATGCACCCTCGGCCCGCAGCGCCGGGAAGATCTCCTCCGGCAGCGCCACCGGCTGTTCCAGGTCCGGGTTTGCCTCAAGGGCCAGAAGGGTCGTCATCACTTTGGTCATCGAGGCCGGATAAATGCTCGTATCCGCCTTTTTCTCTGCCACTGCCTCCCCGCTGTCGGCATCCACCAGAATGGCATACGGGCTGACCAGCCCCTCCAGATGGATCGTCCGGGGCCATATCAGCAACAGCGCCAGCAGAGCCAGCAAGATCAAAAACAGACACCGCCGTGCCCGGCGGTTTCGCACAGAACGCTTCCGTTTCATCGAGTTCCACATCCTTTCACTCCATAAAACGGTCGTCCGGGCGGTTTTCCTGCATGGAGTGCAAAACCGCCCCCGGAAAGGCAATCTCTCCGGGGGCAGATGCGGTCATTTTTTCTTCGGTGCACCAAATTCATACTTTCGTGCAATCACAACAACTGGCAGGAACAGCCCACCCAGATAGGCCAGCAGTACGACCATTGCAAAGTCTACACCGGTCACCCTGCCCGCCAGCGTTGCTAGTGCACAGACCGGCGGCATCAGCAGGTCCGACAGCGCCGACCAGATACGCAGGCCCTTCAGGATATGCGGCCAGTTCCGATTGTTAAAGCTGACGCCCGGAACATTCATCCGAAACACGCCCTGTTCAATGTGACTGATGCGGTTTTCGTCGTAGTAGCGCGGCAACACCTCTTCAGTCCAGAAGAAGAAATACGCCCCGAACACTACGCCAAAGATGCAGCCCAGCAGCAGCATGGTTTCGAGCTGCGTGGATACCCACCCAAGTCGCCAGACGGCCAGTGCTTCTACCGCGCCCAGCACGTTGCAGGCCAGATACGTCGGCAGATACTTTTTCACCCGTTCCTGTTTCACTTCCGCCGGTTCCGTTGGGAGGGTCAGTGCCTTTTTCACCAGCACTTCCACCTCGCTGGCCGGGATGGCCGCTTCTTCCAGCCGCCGCCCCTCTAACAATTCTGTCACCGAGACGCCCAGCAGTTCAGCCAGCGGCAGCAGCAGCGAAACGTCCGGCACACTCAGGCCCCGCTCCCATTTACTGACTGCCTTGTCCGAGACATACAGCTTCTCGGCCAAGTCCTTCTGCGTCCAGCCCTTTTCCCGCCGCAGCTGCGCCAGGAACGCCCCGAACGCCTGCTTGTTTAGTTCGAAGTTCTGCTCCATCGTGTCGTCCTCCCCTGTCCGGTCTTGTTGGCTCCAGTGTAGCAGAAATTCCGCAGACCAGCAACCGACCAGCAGTAGAATCCGCGCACCTGCGCAAAACCGCCCCCGGAAAGGCAACCTCTCCGGGGGCAGATGTGGTCATTCAGAATAGTGGGCGAGGAACTGCTTTGTGCGCTCCTCCTGGGGGTGGTCGATGAGCTCTTTGGCGGGGCCTTCCTCCACGACCACGCCGCCGTCCATGAAGAGGATGCGGTCTGCCACGTCGCGGGCAAAGTGCATCTCGTGGGTGACGATGATCATGGTCGTCTTGCGGTCGGCAAGGTCGCGCAGAACGCGCAGCACCTCACCGGTCAGCTCCGGGTCGAGGGCCGAGGTCGGCTCATCGAAGCAGAGGATGTCCGGGTGCAGGGCCAGCGCACGGGCAATGGCCACGCGCTGCTGCTGGCCGCCGGACAGCTGGTGCGGATAGTGTCCGGCCCGCTCCGACAGACCCATCTGGGCCAGAAGCTCCTTTGCCTGCTGCTCCAGCTCAGCGTGGATGGCCTTTTTGCGGGCCTTGTAGTCCGGGCGTTCTTTGGCCAGCAGCTCACCCGCCAGCATGACGTTCTGCAGCGCGGTGTACTGCGGGAAAAGGTTGAAGTTCTGGAACACCAGACCAAAGTGGAGACGCTTCTTGCGCACTTCGCTCTCCCGCTGGGTGGCGGGGTCGGCGGCGTCCCACATGGTCTCGCCGTTCACCTTGATGACGCCGGTGTCCGGCCGTTCCAGAAAATTCAGGCAGCGCAGCAGGGTCGTCTTGCCGGAACCCGACGAGCCGATGATGGCCAGCGCCTCGCCCTGCTCCAGAGTGAGCGAAATGTCCTTGAGGACGTGGGTGTCCCCGAAATTTTTCCCGATGCCGGAGGCTTCGAGCAATGCCATAATTGAACCCCTCCCTTAGCAGCGGAAATAATCGAGCTTTTTCTCAAGCCAGTTGAACAGAACGGTCAGCACACCGACGAAGACCAGGAAGAAGATGGCCGTGGAGAACAGCGGCCAGATCAGGCCCTTTGCGCTGTATTCCTTGGCCATCATGATGATCTCCTTGTTGGCGATGGTATTCGCCAGCGAGGTATCCTTGACCAGCGTGATGATCTCGTTGCCCATCGGGGGCAGGATGCGCTTGATGACCTGCAGCAGCGTGACTTTGAAGAAGATCTGCATCTTCGTCATGCCCAGCACCTCCCCGGCCTCGGTCTGGCCTTTGGGCACTGCCTCGATGCCGCCGCGGTAGATCTCCGAGAAGTAGCAGGCATAGTTGATCGCAAACGCCACCACGGCTGCCACCATCCGCCCGCCGGAACCGGAGGGCCAGGGGTTGCTCATCCCCAGCAGACCGGGGCCAAGGTAGATGACGATGATCTGCAGCATCAGCGGAGTGCCGCGGATGATCCAGACGAAGGTCTTGACCGCGGCGCTCAGCGGCTTGCAGCGGCTCATGGAGCCAAACGACACCACAAGGCCCAGCGGCAGCGCAAACAGCAGCGTCAGGGCAAACAGCTCACAGTTGAGCAGGAATGCGCCGGATAGGCGCCCAAGAATCACAGACACAAAAACACACCCATCAATTTTTTGTACTTCCAACAGGAAACCGCCCCGGAACGGAGCGGCTTTCTGCATTGCGGTCTACGATCAGTCGGCCAGCGCCAGCTCGTACTTTTCGGCCAGTGCGCTCAGGGTATCGTCGGCCTTCAGCGCATCAAAAGCTTCATCGACGGCCGCTGCGGCATCGCTGCCCTTGCGGAAGGCCACGCCGTACTCCTCGGCGTTCAGCTCATCGACGATCTTCAGGTCTGCGTAGTCGGTGCCCTCACCGATCATCGCGTTGGCCAGGGTCAGGTCCAGCACAGCGGCATCTGCGGTACCGGCGGCCACTTCCATCAGGCAGTCGGTCTGGACGCTCTTGGAGATGTAATCGGCCTGCGACAGGCTTGCATCGTCTGCAATGGCCGATTCACCGGCGGAACCGGCTTCTGCGACCACAGTCTTGCCCACGAGGTCCGCCGTAGAGGTGTACTCCGTGCCGTCCTTCACGACCACGACCTGTGCGTTCTTGGCGTAGGGCTTGGTGGTGGCGGCGTTCTCCTTGATCTCATCGGTCAGGGTCAGGCCGTTCCAGATGCAGTCGATGCTCTTGGCGTCCAGCTCGACCACCTTGGTGTCCCAGTTGATCTCCACGAACTCCGGCTCCACGCCCAGCTTCTCGCAGACGGCGGTGGCCAGCTCGGTATCAAAGCCGGTGAAGTTGCCCTCGTCATCGGTGTAGTTCATCGGTGCATACACCGTGTAGCCAATGACCATCTTGCCCTTGCCCTGGATGTAGGCCAGGTCGCTGTCGGCCGAAGCGGATGCAGCAGAGCCTGCCGCAGAGCCGGAAGCCGAAGCAGCCGTAGACGTGGATGCGGCCCCGCCGCAGGCTGCCAGACTGAATGCCATCACACCCGCCACAAACATCGAAAGGAATCGTTTCATTCTCATCCCAAAGTCCTCCTCTAACGCCCTTGTTTTATCGCTTTACCATGATAAAGAACTAAACTGTGCATCTAGGATACCGCATTTGGCACGATTTTGCAAGGGGGAAGGCCGATTTTTCGCACAATGCCGGAATGCGTTCTCTTTCCAGTGTGCTTTCTGTGCGAATCGCGCAAACAAAAAGAGCCTTCCCCTTCCGGAAAAAGCTCTTGTGAAGTGCCTTGCAGCGTTATTTGGTTCGCATCGCGTCCAGCGCAGCCTTTTGGAGGTCGGTCACCGAGATGGTGCACAGCGCCATCAGGTCGGCGTCCGAGCCGTCTGCCGGGATGGCGGCCACCTCCGCACGGGTCTTTCCTTTGAGGTAGCCGCAAAATCCCTCGCTGTGCTCGTACCACTCCTTATTTAAGGAGGAAGCGCCCCGCATCCCGTAGCGGTCGCCCTGTTCCAGCTTGGTCTCCACCTTGTCCGGCGCAGTGATGCCGCCATCGGACGCCACCGTCAGGGCCGGTTCGGCCATATCTGCCACGGCGCTGGTCACACGGCCCTCGGCGTCCAGCGTCAAGGCCACAAGGCTGATGTCGATCTCCGCGTTGACGTCCTGGTCATCGGTGGCGGTCACATCCGAAGAGGCATTCACCGCCTCCACGCCCAGCGACACCCGGTCGCCTTTGGCCGCGCCCAGCCCCCTGGCATTGGAGCAGGCCTTGACCACCGCGTCGCGGTAACGGTCCACCGCGATGGTGCAGCCGGCCAGCAGGTCAGCGTCTGTGGGTTTGCCGTCGTTGTCCAATTTCAGCAGGGACACCTGCTCCAGCGTCCTGCCGGTCAGGTAGTCCGCGAAGGCATCCGCCTGTTCCGCCCAGCCTTTTTTCAGCGAAGAGGCCTCTGCCAGCGGGTAGTCCGCCCCTTTCTGCCGCTTGGTCCGGTAATCCGTGGGCAGGTGCACCGCGCCGGTGCCGTCGGCCCCGATGGTCGTTTCCAGCTCATCCAGCTCCACGTCTGCAATCTTGCCGTCGCCGTCCAGCAGCACCGCCGCAGCCGCCAGCCGGATGCTCCCGGTGCGGTCTTCGTCTTCCGTTTCCATGACGATGCCGAGGCCGGTCTTCCAGGCGGCAGTCGTCTGCGAGGCCGCGCCGCTCCCGCTCATGCTTCCAGAGCCGGACGACCCGGCGTTCGGTTTCCCGCAGGCGGCCAGCAGCAGGGCTGCTGCCAGCACACAGCCCCAAAGAGCCTTGCTTTTTCTCATAGATACGCTCCCTTTCCCGATGGGTTTGGAAGTAGTATATCCGGCAGGGTCCTTCTTATTCGTCAGTAGTTTTCCCCTCTCCGTCTCGCTTCGCTCGCCAGCTCTCCCAAAGGGAGAGCCATTGGCAGAACGGTTTTGAAAATACTGGATGAACAAAGTCCACGATTTCGGAAGCGTCCGGGCTCCGCGACAGAGGTTCGCATCTGCTGGTCCTGGCAGCAAGGCCCACTGCCTTGCGATCAATTGAGCCCATGCAGCTCGTAAAGCGTTCCCGACATGCCAAGGGCTCCCCCTTCGGGGGAGCTGGCAACGCCATCAGGCGTTGACGGAGAGGGTTTTACAGCAGCGGGCTCAGCAGCCGCAGGACGCTGTCCAGCAGGGTGCCCGGCAGAGAAGTCCGGCAGTCGGAAAGCTGCACCTCCCTGCACTGCGGTAGCGTGGCCAGCACATCTTCCCGCAGGGCGATGACCTGACTGTTGCTGTAAAGCAACGCCCCGCACTCAAAGTGCAAAAACAAACTGCGGTAATCCATATTGATGCTGCCCACCACGGCCAGATGGTCGTCACTGACGTAGCATTTTGCATGGAGGAAGCCGGGGGTGTACTCGTAGATGCGGACGCCCGCCCGGAGGAGCGGCACATAGTAGGACCGGCTCAGCCGGAACACAAGCTTCTTATCCGGGATGCCCGGCAGGACCAGCCGGACATCCACGCCGCGTTTGGCGGCGGTCTTCAGGGCGTCGAGCATCTCCTCACCCACGGCGAGGTAGGGTGTGTAGAGATACACATACCGCTGCGCCTGGGCCAGGATGTTCAGGTAGACCGTCTCGGCCAGCGGCTCTTCGTCCAGCGGACTGTCGGTGTAGGGCTGAACGACGCCGTCCGAACTTTCCGGCAGGTGGGTCGGCGCAAAGGGTGCGTAGTCCGTCTCCTGCGGGCGGAAGGCGTTCCAGCAGTTGAGGAAGATGACGGTGAAATTCCAGACCGCCGCCCCTTCCAGCCGGATGGCGGCGTCCTTCCAGTAGCCGAAGCGCTGCTCGGCGTTGATATATTCGTCCGCGAGGTTCACGCCGCCGGTGTAGGCCACATTGCCGTCGATGACCACGATCTTCCGGTGGTCGCGGTGGTTCATCACCAGCGACACTAGCGGCACCACAGGGTTGAACGGGATGCAGCGGATATGGCTGCGCTCCATCCGGATGACGAAGTCGCTGGGCAGGCCCAGCAGACTTCCGAAATCATCGTAGATCAGCCGCACGTCCACGCCCTCGGCGGCTTTCCGCTTGAGGATGGCCTCGATGCCGTCCCACATCGCGCCCGACTTTACAATGAAGAATTCGAGAAAGATAAATTTTTCTGCCCGTTCCAGGTCTTCCAGAAGCCTAGGGTACATGGCCTCGCCGCAGGGGAAATAGTGAGCGGCGGTGTGCTTCCACGCCGGGTAGGGGCCGTAGGTCTCCACGTAATGGCTCAGGTTTTTCTCCACGCGGTCCAGCGTGTCGGTCTGGTCCGGCCGGGGCGCAAGATCGGCCGTGTGGGCCTGCTCCACCTTCCGCATCCGGGTGCGGAGCCCCTTGGCCGGGGCCTTGTTGCCAAAGGCCAGATACAGCGCCCCGCCCAGCAGCGGCAGCAGGCCGATGAGGACGATCCAGCCGATCTTATAGGCACTGTTCTCGTCTTTCCGGACGAGGTAGAGCACGATGACGATGCTCAGCGCCTTGAGCAGGCCGTTCAGCCAGACCCGGCCCGCCGTAAAGGCCCAGAACGCCCAGAGCAGCCACAGCACCTGCAATGCCACCAGCACGATGGTGATGGTGGCACGGTTGAGGATGCGGCTGAAAAATTTAACGATCGGCAGTCTGAACACGCTGTACCTCCCCCGCCGCTGCGCGGCCCTTTAAGATGGAGTTAGTATAGCGCGGTCCGGGTGATTTTTCAAGCCTCTCCGTCCTCGTATCCGATCAGAAGGCCGCCCAGCTCGGCGTAGTAGCTGCACAGGCCGCCGCACTCCGTCACCACGACCCTGGCCCCCTCAAAGACGGCTTCGATCATGTGCTTCAGGCGCTCGGCAGCGGCAGGGTTGCCGCAGTGGGAGATGTTCACCTTTCCGTTGGTGTAGCCGTGCTCCTTGAGCTCCAGCACGATGCGCTCCAATGCGCCATGCTCGCCGCGCGTTTTGCAGATCACGTCCAGCTCACCGGCCTCACTGGCCTGCCCGATGACCCGGATGCCCAGCATCCGCGCCACTGCCGCCACAGCGGGCTTCACGCGGCCATTGCGGGCCAGGTTGGCCAGCGATTCCAGCGAGAAGAGCAGATGGGTGTGCTTATGGTAGCGCAGCATCTCTTCACAGACGGCGTCAAACTCCTTGCCGACAGCCAGTTCATCCCGCAGATGCTCGGCCAGCAGGACCTGCTCCGGGCCGGTGGACAGGCTGTCCAGCACAAAGACCCGCTTGCCGGGGTTTTCCTGCTGGTATTCCTCCGCCGCCAGCTGGGCCGCATTGCAGCTGCCCGACAGCGTACCGGTGATGGTGATGGCGTACACCTCATCGGCTCCCTCGTAAGCAGCCAGCCAGTCGCCGACGTTGGGGCAGGACGTCGAGGTCTTTCCTTTATAGGTGCGCAGGGTCGTGGCCATGCCCACCGCATCCAGCGTGCCGTCATCGTGGTATTCCTCGTGATCGGTGATGATCTTCAGGGGCACACAGGCAAAATCCACGCCATCCAGTGCATACAGGCTTGCGGCAGAATCCACAACGATCCGGGTCTTCATAAGCAGTATCTCCATTCCAGCGGCAAAATTCACCGCATTTTTCAAGTTGTCGAAGCTATGATATCAGTTTTTCAAAAACCTGTCAACCGTTTCTTTGAAATCTTCAAAAAGTTTTCATAAGACGGTTGACCCTGCCGGAAAAATACGCTATACTATCCGCATGAACAACGAATCCAACCGCCGCATAGCGGCCTGCGCCGTGGATTTTGCCCTGCCGCGGTACGCAGAACTGCCTTCCGTTGGGCTGTATCTCGACCAGACCGTCCAGTACGTCAATGGGTATTTTCATGCATTTCCAGGGGTGGAGCTCACGGCTTCCATGGTGAGCAACTACGTCAAGAAAGGGATCATCGGCCACCCCATCAAGAAAAAATACACCCGTGAGCAGCTGGCCGGCCTGATCTACATCGTCGTCTCCAAAACGGTGCTCTCGATGGAAAACATCGACACCCTCTTCAAAATGCAGCGCCAGCACTATTCTGCCGCGCAGGCCTACGACTATTTCTGCGAGGAAGTGGAAAACTGCCTGCCCTATGTGTTCGGCCTGACCCACACCATCCGGGACTTGGCCGCGGACGCCGGAGAGGAGAAGCTGCTGCTCCGCAGCACCATCATCGCCGCCGTCAACAAGATGTTTCTTGACTGCGCATTTGCCGTCATGCACCAGGAGCAGGCTCTCTGGCCGGACATCCTGGCGGATCTGGCGTAAGACACGCAAACGAAAAAGCCACGCTTTCGCGTGGCTTTTTTGCTTATCGGTAAGATTTAGGTGTCCTGCAATTCCCCGCGGCTGGCGGCCTTGAGGTATGCAAAGATGAAACCGTCGAGGTCGCCGTCCATGACAGCGTCCACGTTGCCGGTCTCGTAGTTGGTGCGATGGTCCTTGACCATGGTGTAGGGCATGAAGACGTAGCTGCGGATCTGGTGGCCCCAGGCGATCTCGTTCTGGACGCCCTTGATGTCCTCGATCTTGTCCATATGCTGCTGCTGGGCGATCTGATACAGCTTCGCCTTCAGCATTTCCATGGCGTAGTCGCGGTTCTGGAACTGGCTGCGCTGGGTCTGGCAGCTGACCACGACGCCGGTGGGCTTGTGGATCAGACGGACAGCCGAAGAGGTCTTGTTGATGTGCTGGCCGCCGGCACCGGAGGAACGGTAGACCTGCATCTCGATGTCTTCGGGGCGGATATCCACCTGGATGGTGTTGTCCAGCTCCGGCATGACTTCCAGCGAGGCAAAGCTCGTCTGGCGGCGGGCGTTGGCGTCAAACGGAGAGACGCGGACCAGGCGGTGCACACCGTTCTCGCTCTTGAGCAGGCCGTAGGCGTTGGCGCCCTTGACCATCATCGAAGCGCTCTTCAGACCGGCTTCATCACCGTCCTGATAGTCCAGCACTTCCACGGTCATGCCGTGGGCAGCGGCCCAGCGGTTGTACATCCGGTAGAGCATCTCGGCCCAGTCCTGCGCCTCGGTGCCGCCGGTACCGGCATGGAAGGTCAGGATGGCGTTGCTGTGGTCGTACTCGCCGTTCAGCATGGTCATGAGCTGCAGCTCATCCACCGCCTTCTCCACGGTGTTGACCGCCTCTTCGGCTTCGGGGATCAGTTCCGGGTCGTACTCCTCGTCCAGCATTTCCAGCATGGTCTCGGCGTCATCGTACAGGCCCTGCAGCTTTTCAAAGCGGTTCAGCTTGCCGCGCAGGTCGCCCACCTCGTCGAACACCTTTTTGCTCAGCTCGGCATCGTCATAGAAGCCGGGGCGGGACATGGTGTGCTCCAGCTCCTGCACACGCTTGCGGGAGGCCTCGATGGCAAGGGCCTCTTCCAGGTCCTTCACCGCTGTGCCGTATTCGGCCAGCTTCACTTTCAGTTCTTCAGTCGTGATCATTCTCAATATCCTCTCAAAAATAAGAAGTATCGCCCTTATTTCTCATGGGTCCATCGCGCTTTGCATTCTGGCAAACACAAAAGCCGGCCGCCAGGGGTTCTCCCTGCGGGAGAGCTGGCATCGCGCAGCGATGGCTGAGAGGGCTACAAAAAGATACAGTTTATACACAGATACTTCATTAGTATACCGGGAATCCGTGATAAAGTAAAGAGGAAAAATCACCATCATGCTGGAAATTTGAAGATTTTCACCTTTTCTTTTCTCCGGGATGGGAGTATAATAGCATCAAGTACCATTTATGGGAGGAAGTTATGCCAAAATATTATGGCTGCCCCTGCGAGGGCTGCGGCAAGCCGCTGACGCTGCAGGACGATATCGTCGTCTGCCCCGACTGCGGCGCACCGTACCACCGGGATTGTTATGAAAAACTGGGCCGCTGCATCCACAGCCCGGCTCATGCCGCCGGATACGAATGGAAGTTCCCGTATCAGGAATCCGAGCTGTGCACCTGCCCTGCCTGCGGCGAGCGCACCCTGCGCAGCGAGGACCACTGCCGCTGCTGCGGTGCCGTGCTGCCGCCGGAAGGGGCCGAAGAGCCTGCCGACCGCACGGCCGGCCCCGGCGAGGGCAATTTTGATTATTCCAGCCTGTACCGCCAGTATCAGGAGACCGGCTCCATGCCCCAGGACCCCATGCGGCAGGCCTATGAGGCCGCCTTTGGCAAGGACGAGATGCTGGACGGCATCCCCTGCAAGGACTGGGCCAGCTACATCGGCCCTGCGTCCCCCGCCTACCTGAGCACCTACTGCCGGATGCAGCTGGCGCACAGCAAGATCTCCATGAGTTTTTCGGCACTGCTGTTCGGGCCGTTCTATTTCTTTTATCGCAAGGCATGGAAGCCCGCATTCGGCTTCCTGGCAGCTGAGCTGCTGCTGGCCGTGCCCACCCTGCTGCAGCTGATGCAGCTCACCGGCAGCACCATGGCCCCCGCTCTGAGCGATTCCACGATGGTCATGCTGGCCCGCCTGTGCTCGGCCCTGAGCTTTTTGCTCATGGTCGTGCGCGGCATGTACGGCAAGTGGCTCTACCGCAAGAGCGCGGCAGACCGCATCCGGAAGATCCGTTCCGAATTCCCGGACGAAGCCCAGCGCAAGGCCGTTCTGGCCGCACAGGGCGGCGTCAGCTTTGCGGCGGTGTTCGGCTGCTTTTTGCTGCTGATGGTCATCGGCAGCGCCAGTACCCTGCTGCTGGGCCCCAATGTGGACGCCCTGCTCAATCTGGTCTACGGCTGATGCACCCAGCCTGCGATAGTTCTACGAAGGAGTTTTGAATCATGAAAAAAGTCACGAAAGCTGTCATCCCTGCTGCGGGCCTTGGCACCCGTGTGCTGCCCGCCACCAAGGCCATGCCCAAAGGGATGCTGCCCCTTGTGGACAAACCCGCCATCCAGTATCTGGTGGAAGAGGCCGTCCGTTCCGGCATCACCGACATCCTCATCATTCTGGGCCGCAACCAGAGCATCATCGAAGACCACTTCGACCGCAGCCCGGAGCTGGAAGAGAAGCTGGCCGCACCCGGCAAGGAGAAGATGCTGGAGGAGTGCCTGGGCATCTCCAACCTGGCCAACATCTACTTTGTCCGCCAGAAGCAGACCCTGGGCCTGGGCCACGCCGTGAGCATGGCAAAAGCTTTTACCGGCGACGACCCCTTCGTGGTCATCTATGGCGATGACGTCATCTGGGGCGAAGACCCGGTCTGCGCCCAGCTCATCCGTGCCTACGAGGAGTTCGGCCGTCCGGCCGCAGGCGTCTCCGCTGTGCCCTGGGCCGATGTGAGCCGCTATTGCAGCCTGAAGACCACCCCCATCCACGACAACTACTTCTTCGTGGATGACATGATCGAGAAGCCCAAGAAGGGCCAGGAGTTCAGCAACTACTCCATCCTGGGCCGCGTCCTGCTGACCCCGGAGATCTACGACATCCTTGCCCGCACCAAACCCGGTGCCGGCGGCGAGATCCAGCTGACCGACGCCATGGCCGAGTTCGCCCGCAATTATGGCGGCATGACCGCAGTGGAGTTCACCGGCAAGCACTACGACATGGGCAACAAGCTCAAGATCGCCGAGGCACAGGTGGAGCTGTCGCTCCAGCACCCGGAGATCGGCGAGGCCTTCCGCGCTTATCTGAAAGAATTCTGCAAGACGCTGTAACGCATCTGCACAAAAATCCCCTTCCGCATGGTCCTGCCGCGCTGAAGGGGATTTTTTGCTTTATCGGCTCCTGTGCCGGGAGGTCTTTTCAAATTTCAGGCCCGGCTTTGCCCCGGACGCCTTGCGGCGTTTTTGGGGGCGCAGGGCGTAGAAGTAGCCGAACCCCGTGCCGCAGATGCCGCCCACGATGTGCATGAAGTTGGCGACATTGTCATGCACGAAGACGATATCGTACACCTGCTGGCCCAGATACAGCGCCGCCACCAGCAGCATCGTGACCGGGATGCCGCCCGAAAAACCGGACAGCGACGCCAGCATGATGAGCATGAACACGATGCCGGAAGCGCCCAGCAGGGCCGTGCGGGGGAAAAGCGCGCATTGCAGCACACCGGACACCAGCGCCGTGAAGACGATGCCCTCCAGCAGCGGGATGCTGCCGTATTTTTCCTCCATCGGCGGGCCGATGACGAGGAGCAGGAGCATATTGTTCAGGAAATGATCCCAGCTGGCATGGCCCAGCACATGGCCGAACAGCCGGACATAGAACAACGGGTCTTTGAACGAGGAGCGGTAGACGCAGAACAGGTGCATGGTCGTCCAGCCGTTCGTCCACTGGCCCAGAAAGAGCACCAGCAGCGACAGCAGAAAAAAGGTGAGGATCACCGGGGAGTTGTATTGCAGCTGCAACGTAAATTTAGCACGTTTCGTAATGGCTTCATCCTTTCGCGGCCCGCGGAGGCCGGGCATTTTTTACTTCCGGCAGGGTCGGCACCCTGCATTTCCGTTCGTTTCCTCTTTGCCGAACATTTGGGAAAAGCGTTTTCAGTATATCATGTTTTTCCGTTCCCGAAAAGCCCCGCCCCGGCATTTTTTGCGTCCGGGCAGGCAGCATTTTTTGCCCGACCTCTGTGCACTGCGCATTGACAACGCCCCGCAACTCCGCTACACTATGGATATCGAATATCCCGGCATCTGCGGGGCAGAAGATCCCCCCGCAAGAACGAAAGAAGGTCTCCCCTTTGGCAACGGAAACAAAGCTCCGGCAGCTGGCAGAAAGCGGTTGCCCGGTCTACTATTTTTATTCCAGCGAGCGGTATCTGGTGCGGCAGGCCGTGGCAGCTGCCGTGCGGCTGCTCTCGGCCGACAGCGACGAAGAAACCACCGTGCTGGACGGTGCCGCCCCGGAGCTGGAACAGCTCATCATGGCGGCGGGCACCATCTCATTTTTCGGCACCCGGCGCGTGGTGGTCCTGCCCGAACTGGACCCCGCCGCCTACAGCGACAAAGACCTGGATGCGCTGTGCGAAACGCTTTCCAGCCTCGAAAATGCCGTCGTCGTGCTGGGCAGCGTGTTTCCCTTGGAGCGCGGCAAGCTCAAGACCGGCAAGCGGGCGCAGAAGCTCACCGCTGCCTGCAAAAAGCTCGGCTATGCCGAAGAGCTGGCCAAACCCAAGCCCTATGAACTCAAGGTGATGATGATCGAGCGGGCCAAAGCGCAGGGTGCTACCCTGCCCGAAGGCGCCGCCACTGCCCTGCTGGAGCGCTGCGGCGAAGACCCCTTCCTGCTGGAAAACGAGGTGGACAAGCTCTGCGCCCTCTCCGGCTACCAGACCGTCACTGCGGCCATGGTGGCCGAGATGGGCACCGTGAGCCTGGAGGCCGATGTCTTCGAGATGACCCGGATGATCACGGCCAAAAACGCCACCGGGGCCTGCAAAAAATTACAGGCTCTGCTCCGGCTGCAGCAAGAGCCCATCGCCATCACGGCGGCACTCATCGGCAGCTATGTGGACCTCTACCGGGTCAAGCTGGGCAGCACCAGACGCAAGAGCTACAGCACCGTTTTCAAGGAGTTCGGCTACAAGGGCAGCGATTACCGGCTCAAGCGCTCGGCCGAGACCGCCAGCCACTACACCCTCGGCCAGCTGGAAGCCTGTTTGCAGGTCCTGCTGGATCTGGACAGATCATTGAAAAGCCAGCCCGTAGACGCAGAGGTGCTGCTGGAAGCGGCCCTCTGCCGTCTGGCGCTGGCGGGGAGCGGACGATGAGCGAACGAGAACTTCTCCACACCGACCGGGTGCTGGTGGTGGAAGGCAAATACGATGCGGCACGCCTTTCCCACCTGACGGACGCGCTGATCCTTCTGACCGACGGATTCGGCATTTATAAGGATAAAAAGCGCCAGCAGCTGTTCAAGACGCTGGCAAAGAAAAACGGGCTCATCCTGTTCACGGATTCGGACGCCGCCGGGTTCCGCATCCGCACCTACATCACCAATCTGGTGGGGGCCGAACACGTGGTGCAGGCCTATGTGCCCGCCATCCACGGCAAGGAAAAGCGGAAGCCGCAGCCCGGCAAAGAGGGCCTGCTCGGCGTGGAGGGCGTGGACGACGCCATCGTGCTGCAGGCGCTCAAAGATGCCCTCGGTGCCGAGGCAGGCGCAGCTGCCCCCCGCCCGGAGGGCCGGGCCATCACCTATGCCGACCTCTACGATTGGGGGCTCTCCGGCACACCGGGCAGCGCCGAGCGGAAATATGCGCTGCTCAACGCCCTGGGCCTGCCGCCCCGCCTCTCGAAAAAGGAGCTGGTGGAGGCGCTGAACCGCCTGTACCGGTTCGAGGAACTGGATGCGTTTCAGGCGGCGTTTTTTGCTTCGGTATGAAAGAACTCCGCAGTGAATGTCAAGATCTTTACCGGCATCCGCCCCACCCTTCCCGCAGCAGTTCCAGCGCGTGGGTCTCCAGGCGGGAAACATAACTCCGGCTGATCTGCAGCAGCTTTGCGGTCTCCAGCTGGGTCAGCGGCGGCTGACCGGCCAGACCGTATCGCAGCAGGATCAGCTTCCGTTCCCGCGCCGGCAGCCCTTCGATGAGCTGCCGCAGCCGCCGGGCCTCATCCTGCTGCTCACAGCTGTCCTCCATACAGAAGCCGTCCTGCAGCACGTCCGAGAGGGTCAGCGCCGTGTCGTCCTTGCCCGCCTCCAGCGTTTCCTGCAAAGACACGGTGGTCCCGCTTTTCCGCTCCCTCCGGAAGTGCATCCGAAGCTCATTTGCTATCCTCTCCCCAGCGCACTTTGGGATGGAAAAGAGAATCCACATCTCTCGCGCAGTAACGCATCTACGTCAAAATGGAATTTTTTGAGCCGAGAGAGCGGTTCCTTTTTTCTGCTTCAGAGGGTGTCATGTGAGGGTTATGGTCTAACCTCTCAGCCGAACAAGCATCCGCTGCTGGGAAAACGGACAAAAGACCATCAGTCAGAAGTGCTTTTGCCTTCTGGTGGAAAACCTTGATTCCGATTTTCCATCTATGCTTCGCATGTGAGGCATGGTAATTTTTCTCCGGTCAAACGAAAAAGCTCGTCTGCAAGCCACGATATGTGGCAGCGCAGACGGGCTTTCGTTATGGAGTCATCCTGATATTCGCTCTATCTTACATGGCGTTCCGTAAAACACGCAGTCGTTCTTCAAACATTGCTTTCCATGCCGGATGCCCGGAGAGTACGGCGGGTTCCACCTGACGAACTTGGTTCAGTCCGATGTTTCGCACCGCTTACGCAATGTCACAGGATACCATATTGGCTGCCAACAATCAACAGTTTTGTCAGCAGCATTTCAAAAAACCTATGTAACACAAAAAGCCCCACGCTCCACACCGCCTCTGAATCCGACCGTGCTTGGTCAGAACAGAAAAGCGTATGTTGAGCGTGGGGCTTTGTTTACCGGCTGGGCTGCCAGCCGGGTTTCTGGTGTTCCTTGGGCTTATAGGTACCCTTGGTGGTATCAATGACTGCCTGATACAGTTCCAGCTTCTGCCATGTGGGGCAGTTCAGCCGCTCGATTTTTTCGATCACATAGTTGGCGTGGGCAATTGCGACACGCTTGCCCAGCTCTTCCCAGCCTTCTTCGGTTTTGGGGTAATGCACCACCACTTCAATGGGGGCACTCTTTCGCATGGCTCACTCACCTCCGGTCACATCGCTATCACCTCATTCTTACGGGTCACGGGTTGTCCGCTATTCGCTGCGGCTCCCGGTGAGAACATTCAAAGCCAAGCTGACCAGCAACGCCATATCGATGCGAAGCATCTCGGTCTTGGCAGCGTAGTCCATACAAGAGGAAGAAGCAGTATTTTGGGCTGCTCCACCCTGTCCAATCCGATCTTCTTTGCATTCCTGCTGGGCGTGTGGTTCTTGCTCCGCTGAGCGTGGCAGCAGGCAGCGCTATGAACATCTTTTTCCCGCTGCCGGGCAGGAGGGTGCATATAAGTATCGAAAGGTCTGATCATACCAGTTTTAGGGGATGGTTCTGCGGAGTCATCCGTTTTTTCTTGCTCTAATCGTATTTTTTCTGTTTTCTCTTGACGATGCCCCGCTAATGGAGTAGGATGGTGCTGCAAAAACGAATTGCAAAAGAGGAGATCTACCCCCGCCTGTGCAACAGTCACCTCCATGGCACAGCTCTATGACCGGGATGCTTCTCATTCCAGCGCGATCTATGTCCTGAGCACGCTGCTTTCCATCCTGACCATGCCGCTGATGATCGGGTTGTTTGAGCTGTTGCTCTGAAATACGGAAAAAGGCCGCCCGGCACCGTAGCAGGGCAGCCTTTACAACTACAAGGATGTGTCTCTATGAAACTCAAACAATTCATTCAGCAGGAAACGGTCCTCACCGCAGCCGCTGTGCTGGCTGTTGTCTCCGCCTTCTTTGTTCCACCGGATGTGCAGTATCTCGGCTACATCGACCTGCGCACGCTGGCGATCCTGTTTTCCCTGATGACGGTCATGGCCGGGCTGCGGCGGCAGGGCTTTTTTGATGGACTGGGCCGGGCATTGCTGTCCCGTACCCACAGCACCCTTCAGCTGACGCTGGTACTGGTCGGGCTGTGCTTTTTCGGAAGCATGTTCATCACCAACGATGTTTCCCTGCTGACCTTCGTTCCCTTTACGTTCGTGGTTCTGAGCCGTCTGGGAGCGGATGTCCGCCGCTCCCTTCTGGTCCCGGTGGTCTGTATGCAGACCATTGCGGCAAACCTTGGCAGTATGCTGACCCCCATCGGCAACCCGCAGAACCTCTATCTTTACGGAAAAAGCGGCATGAGCATCGGGGGATTTGTGCTTCTTATGCTGCCCTACACCCTGGTCTCTCTGCTCCTGCTGCTGGCTTGGGCAGCGCTGGTCTGCCGGAAAGCCTCTGCCGCCCTCTCCGTGGACGAGCTTGTTTCTTCTTCTGCATCTCAGGGAGATCAGAAGATCATCCTGCTGTATCTGGTTCTGTTTGCCGTTTGCCTGCTGTCCGTGATCCGGGTGCTGCCCTATGGCATTGCCTTTGCCGCTGTGCTCGTCTGCGTTCTTTTTGCAGACCCGCACACCTTACGGGCGGTGGACTATTCCCTGCTTTTGACCTTTGTGGCTTTTTTCATCTTCATTGGCAATCTGGGGCGCATTCCGGCCTTTTCCGGCTGGCTGCAGGAGTTTCTGACCGGCCGGGAAGTTCTGGTGGCGGTTCTTGCTTCGCAGGTCACCAGTAATGTTCCCGCCGCCCTGCTGCTGTCCGGGTTCACGGCAGAGACACAAGCCCTCATCATCGGCACCAATCTGGGAGGTCTTGGCACTTTGATCGCATCTATGGCCAGTCTTATTTCCTACCGGCAGATTGCACGGGAGCTGCCACAGGGGAAGAAGCAGTATTTTGGGCTGTTCACCCTGTCCAACCTGATTTTCCTTGCGATCCTGCTGGGTGTGTGGTTCTTGCTCCGTTGACCGTGGCAGATGACTTATGGTTTTTCTATAAAGCTAAAAAAGGGAGTTCCGTCACGGACGAAGGTCCGGGCAGAGCTCCCTTTGGTTTTATCGTATGCACCAGCGGATGAACAGTTTTGTTTTTTCTTTCTTCATTGCACCGCCTCTCCTCACACTGTCCCGTTTGCTTTGGTCGGCTCCGGGTACTTAATCAGGTCATACAGCTTGCCATATGTGCCAAGATCATGCGTTCCGGCAAGTTCCATACCCAGATGCACATATTTGTCGCATTTGCTTTTTGCATCCGTTTCCAGAATCACCGGCACGCCCAGCCGGTCGCCCTCGGCAAAGGCAAGCTCCAGCACCTTGCGCATATAGCCCTGCCCCTGATACTGCTCCCGCACACAGACAAGTCCAACGAAGATGTAGGGTTTCTTTTCCTTGTCCATGCGGTCTTGCAGGGAAGCGCCGCCCCGCTTGA
>OHPL01000518.1_pt1 | contig 24229 bp, 25 predicted proteins | sample 1577711 | NCBI WGS metagenome assembly OHPL01 (sample SAMEA3879538, study PRJEB24766) | human gut metagenome | biome: human-associated habitat; feature: feces | place: USA | collected 1985/1987
CTCCCTTTTTACAAAAGTGTGTCTGATGCATACTAACTCATAATTATACGAAACACCACTCTTTTATTCATTTTTCTATTCACTTCTTACTAATGGGTATTCATTTTTACTTTAAGTTGTCGTGCAATTTATTAGAATGGAATATTGAAAGAGCCAGCACCTTGAATGGGCTGACTCTTTCAATATCTCTTGTAATTGACAAACTTGAAGTTGTTGTATTCTATACTGATACATCAATAGAATTACGAACTAGCCTATTACCATTTTTGACAAGTGTCGCTTCCACTGATTCTCTTGTGACATTATCAAGAATACTTGTATCAAATTTTTGTCCCGGTTTCCAATTTGGATTAGCTGCTTTCACTGCTACATACATAGCGGATCTATACTGTCCTTCATATTGTTCTAAAGTCCATGTACCACTTAAACGTTTATCTTTATTCACACTTAATTGATAATCTTTGAAAATATCTGAACGCTTAGTTGTATCACCATTTGAAACACCATTTTCTTGAATAAATTCTTTCTTTACATTATCAAACATTTTTTGACGATATTCCTCAGATACATTTGTGAGTTTCTGCCACGATGTACCTTTGCCAGTAACATCCATTCCTGCCACTCCATTTGCATTCAGTAAATCCCCATCGGAATCAAATTGTTTCATCAAATTATTAACAATAGTATCCCTTCCGCCAAATATTTCATATATCATTTTTTCTTCTGGAGACATCATAGCTTCGTTCTGAATTACTCCTTCTAACCAGCCTTTTTCTTTCAAAGCCTTATATTGTTTGCTATTAGTATTGACACCACTATAGGCATTACCTAATCCACTAATATTCATCGACATACAAAAACCTCCTTGTAAATAAACTAAAACTCCGTTTAAAACCAAATCATTACTATATATAGTATATCGTCATATCTCCTACAAGAATAAATAAGGCAGTTTCACAAATACCGATTTTCTCAATTCTCCAAACTGAAAGTTGTTAATTACAGTCTCAGAACAGCGATCAGTTCTTCGCCGTCCATTTCACCGGTTTCTTCGAAACCGAAAGAGCGATACATCTGACGGGCAACTGCATTATCGGGTTCATATGATAGCCAACAGTATTCCGCTTCTCCACAAGGCATAGATTTTATGAACTCTAATGCAAGGCTGACCGCTTCTTTCCCATACCCTCTGTTTTGATATGCCTTATCGATCATAAGACGCCACAGATTATAGTTTCCCTTTGCAATTTCAGGTGCATCCGTCCAATAATCATCAACATCAAAACCAATCATCAGGAAGCCTACAAGCTTATCCTCATCATATATACCAAACGGGAATGCATGACCGTTTCCCGTAATTGCAGTATACGCTTCAATGATGCTGATCTCATTGGTGGCAACGAAGTTCTTCTGCGATTCCGATACCGTCAGTTTCAGGATATCCCAGACATTATTACCATTTACTTTTTCTAAATGAAGCATATATCTTTACCTCGCTAATCCCGATTTGTATAACAGTAGTCTAACACATGTTGATAAAAAATACTACATCCGAACTAATGTCTGGATTTGTGATTTGTTTTCCATAATAGTTTCCTTTCAAAAATATTTTATATTTTCTATATCTTGGTGTTTGAAAAACAGCCTCATAGACATTGGTTAATGCTTGTACTCATTACCTTAAAATCAAAACCTCTTAAAAAGGCTTCCCAGATTATCTGAAAAGCCTCATTGGTTTGTATTTGAATTTGGACTACTTGATTTTCTAATTGCATACGCAATTCGTGAAATGTATAATTATACTATTGATACATCAGACACACAAATGTAAATAGGGACTTATTTTATTATCCATAGGTGTCCTCACTCTTCTACTTAAATATATCGTAGTTCGATATATATTATATCGAACCTCGATATAATCGTCAGGAATTTATTTTATAAAAAAAACGGCAAGCGATCTTGCCATAAGACCACCTGCCTGTCACTTATTTTGATGTATATAATTTAATGCCCATATCACCACAGAACAGCATAAAGATCCTTACATCCTCAGGAAGAAAACTTAACAGAACCGATGATATCCCTTATTTGCTCCAGACTATCTGCAAAATAGATTCCCTTTTGCCTTTCCTCTGAGGACAATCCCATGTCAATCATATGTGTAAGAAGTGCCTTCAGGCTATCATAGTAACCATTCAGGTTATATAAAATACACGGTGCATCTAACTGCTTTAGTGATACTTTTGACATAACCTCCGATATTTCTTCCAATGTACCTGTTCCCCCCGGAAATGCAATAAACGCATTGCCAAGCTCGATCATCTTACTTTTTCGTTCTGTCATATCCTTTGTAATGATCAATTCTGTTAATCCTACGTACTGAAGTTCCTTATCCATAAAAAACTGTGGTTCCACGCCTGTAACTTGTCCACCGGCCTTTAATACGCTTTCGGCAATCAGGCCCATCAAGCCGGATTTTGATCCACCATACACAAGCGAATTACCGCTTTTTCCAATCCATGTTCCCAACTCCTTGACCGCTTCCGCCAGTCTTGGATCCTTTCCTTCCAATGCTCCAAGATATACTGTAATATTCATTATTTTTTCTCCTGATTAAACCCCGATTTATACATTTCGTTTCCATTAAAAATAACATGCTAAAATCCCACACAGTAAAGGAATGCTGCAACCGGACCGATAAATCCGCCCGCATATAACCGCTTCGGAGATACTTTTCCCATAACTTCAATAATTGCGTTTATTTTCGTTTCCGAGTTGTCACCCGCCTTGTAATTAAAATCGTTTGGATCATAATAAAGCAGCATATCCCCACAAAACATAAGCAGCGCACCGATAAAACCTACAACCAGATAAATCAAACCAATCTCTCCCTTCTATGTACTTATTGCTTCCTTATAAAATAAAACGCCATTGGTTAGTGTAGACTAACCAATGGCGTTTTAACATAAATTATTCTCTTAGTAAACTGCATTTTACTCACTGCAAAGTTTGTAAAATGGTTTATTCAAAAAGTGCTGATTTGCTTACCAAACCCCTATAATCCCATAGTTTTATAACCTTTTCTCCCATTGTTCCTTTGTCATCACATTCGTGTGTCCCACTCTTACCTCATTCAGAAGCGGCATCGGCACTTCCTCACAGGTATGATGAAAGACAAATCCTAACTTTTCCTGTACTCTTTTTGACTTCTGGTTTCCATCATAATATCCACACCAAACTGTTGTCATACCCAGATCTTCAAATGCCCGTCTTAAAAGCTCGGCTGCTGCCTCCGGTACATATCCTCTTCCCCAAAACGGCTGTCCGATCCAATATCCTAATTCACATTCATCATCGCGTTCTGTCATATCGGTATGCCCGTTTAGCATTAATTCTATCGCTCCGATCGCAGTATTATTCCCTTTTTCGCAGATAGCATAGCATTCTGCCCCATTAAACACGGTCCGTATGACCTCTTTGCTCTCTTCTATACTCTTATGCGGCGGCCATCCCGCAATCGGACCAATCGCCGGATTCTTTGCGTATTCAAACAGGCTGGCTGCATCCGCCTCTGTCCATCTTCTTAATATCAATCTTTCTGTTTCCATCCTATTTCCTCCGTCAACTTTCCATACATTCCTTATAGCCTCATCAATTCAGAACGCTTGTTTTTTGCAATCGATATGTAGTTCATATAGCATTTTCCTTTTTAATTTCGAATTAACTGTAAAGTATTTTAATTGTAACTTCACAAACTGGAATTTTACTTTCTCTTTGGAATCCAAGGAATACAGCGATTCACATTTTTACAATATTCTTCATATTCTTGTCCATATAATTCACTCAACCATTTTTCTTCTGTTTTTATTAAGAACACTGTCATATATGCATAGTAAACAACAGGAAGAACAAATAAAATAATATTTGCCTCTATTAAAAGCGCGCCGATACACACGAGAAAAAATGCGTTGTATATTGGATTTCGCACTATTGCATACACGCCGGTTGTAGCCAAATTATTTTCTTTAATGCAGGCATCTATCTTGACTTTGAAATTTGAGCTAAACCACAGCCATGCTCCCAATAAAATCAGCATAATTCCAATGATGATAAAGGAAATTTTCAATTCTTTTATTTGCAGTGAATATATTATCCCCATTTCCGACAGAATGATTGCTAATATGGTAACAACCAACTGGGGTATTACGATAAGCGGTCCCACGCCTATCACAGGCAAATGCTTCTGTTTGTTTTCGGTTTCTTTCAAACTTCAATTCTTCCTTACAATTTCGAGTTTTCGCTCAGTTCCAATCTCACTGAAAGATTGGAATTGCACAACTACAACATATTTATAATCAATGCAATAAAAAATGCTGCTGCTGTAAATAGCACTAGTTTGATGACCTGACTTTTTGTATTATACCCCATTTTTTCATAACTCTTACATCCTATTGTCTCTGGATATAGTCTCTGATATATACCTGACTTTGTAATAAGCCACCAATCCAGACAAATCATATCAAATAGTTTATATCCATCAAGCAGAAGAACATATCGAAGAAAGATTTGCATCATTTCCATATTTTTAGTTTTCGCATCAATGCCCGCCCAAATATAAAGAGAAATTAAACATATAAATAATAAGATAGCAAAAATATATCCAACAATCGTTATCCCCCTCGGATCATTTGGCCGTGCAAGTATAGCCTCCTTAATATCCTCCGGCATATTTTTTGCCATAATCTTACTTAAGAATTTCATAAACACAGCAACCATTGCAATTACAATAATAATTTCTGCACCCAATAATATAATCGATAACAGCATCCATTCTCCTCCTTAAATTCCGATTTGTTAATTTGTTTTATTATAGCACATATCACCCCTTCACAATAAAAAAGAGCAACCGAATTTTCTCGATTACTCTCTGTCCATTACTTCCAAGATAATAATGATATTTCTTATTTTTCCTCAACCACCTGAAAAATATAGAACTTCAAATAATAACTCTCCGGTACATTCGCCGAATTTGCCCACAGGATCGGATGATCCGGTGCCTAGGTGCGGAACTCTACCTGACGGAGCCGCTTGTGCGTTGCCTTTGCTGCCTCCTTGACCGTCTTTGCAAGAATCAGAAATAAATATTTCTGACTGTATCATTTGAAAAATAGTAGAAATATTTCAACCAACCGTTACTTTTCCAATGCCTGCAACGCGGATAGCAGCCTCTCCGCATTCACCATTTTATCAGACCATTCAAATTTTATATGTTTATTTCTGGTGTAGTAACAAACATAATGTTCGACATCGACACCGTCATATGTATATTCATTTACAAATGGATGTACCATCATGTACTCTAGGCATTTCACAGAAGCAATGATTCTGCTATTCTTTCTTTTTATTGAGTATACTCTGGATATAAGATACATTTTGGAAAATGGTACGTCTACTTCCTGTCCCTTGTTCCAGTCATAAAATCTGTTCGTCATCTGGAAAAATCGTGCAAATGATTTATAGACTACTGCTATATTTCCATTTTTCAACAACATGGTTCTTCTTCTCCGTTCATCACGAATGCTTATATCATTACCTGCATAATGGGATTCCATCCACGCCCCGGCTACAGCACAAAAAATAGCAAGTCCAAACGCACCTACTGCCAAAAGTATGCTGACAAAACCAAGATTACGTAGCACAATGGAGTTTCCGGTTTTATCCATACGTAATAATATAACAATGGTACTTATAACCATTATTCCGGTCAGTACCAACAATATTTTTATGATACGGATAATATAACGGTATTTTTTAGTATTCTTTAATATATCTTTATTATTGTCAGGTTTATAGCTATATTCTTCATCACTTTCTATTGTGTAATATGCCTGCTTTATTATCCATTGATAATCGTCCATCGGTGTATGGTCAGAAATTAAATGTTTCATGTAGTAATCTCCTTTGTCTCTAAAGCAGGAACGCCACAAAAAAAATCCCTATGGTAATTATATTTCCGAACAATATAACATGATACCACCTTATAATTTCCTTTTTTTTCATAATCAAGTCTGTCTATACAGACATTTTCCTTTGGATTTTCCCTGTTATAGTTAATTGTAACACAATCACCTATCCGAAAGACTTCCGAATCCTGAATATAAAACATACCCGAATAAGCTTCTCCATTATCTGCCAGAAAAGTATAAACAGCATAATCTATCTTAACATCTATTCCTGTCGATCCGATTTCACTTACCGTTCCCATGACCTGCAGAGTACCGGTAGTCTTACTCAACTTATCTGCTTTCTTTAGTATTGCTTTCGGATATGCAACTTCACGCAAACAGACTCCATTTACCATCGCTAAAATAAATATACACATTATAGAGAATATGATTGCTGCATTCAACTTTTGTACCTTCCATTCCTATTTTCTGTAATTCTAATACAGAATGTAAAAAGCAACTATCATATTGATGTATACCACTCGTAAAGTCCTTGTAAAAGCTTTTGATACTGCATGTGTTCATGATGTCAAACCTCATAAATTCCGATTGAGATTTCACCTGTTTTATTAAGAAATTTTATAATAACTGTTATATTTTATTATCAAATATCTCTCAAGCCTTTGAAAACACTAAGTTTATCGCAGGTGAGCTTTTCCTTATTGTTTCCCTTGTATTATATTGTTCCATGAGTGTTTACGAACTCTGATAAGGGCAAAAACATGTATATATCATAATCCTGTCATTCCTCTCAAAAAAACAGCGGGAGAATAAAAGCTGGAATTTTCTTCTTCAAGCTTTCTTTACTATTTCACCATCACGTCCAATTCTTTATGAAGAAATGGTACGAAAGCCATTCTTTTGTCGATAAGCTTTCCGGCAATATCAACACCTTTCCCCATTGTAAATGCTGCCACAACCACTCCTATTCCAAGTCCCAATATCCTTATTAATATTCTTTTACTGTCAGATATGCAACCAGCCTTTGATGTCCCGGTCTTGCTTCCTTTACAAACGGCATCACCGCATATGTATGATACATGCCCTCTGCAATCTCCAGCGTTACTTTTGCTCCATAGCTTCTTAACCGTTGTGCCGTTGATTGTGCTGCTGCCGAAAAGACTTCATCTCCACCATAGGAAAGATAAACATCCTTTACACCATCATAAATACCTTTTGAAGTATACAGTAATTCTTCCGGAAGTTCTTTCCCACCTGCCATTCCTTTGAAAATATTGTCAAGCGCAGTGGTACTCATGATCAAATCGGTCCTGTTAAGTTCTTCTGCCCTTTTTCTTTCCCCTGCTGTCAAAGCGGATCCGGGAGAACTGAGTGCTATCTTCCCCGGCATCGGAATGCCTTCTCCACACTTATTGATCCATGACATCAGCCAAAGAACCATAGCTGCTCCGGATGAACCTCCTAAAAATGCGATGTTCTCTGCCGGATAATGCTCTAACGCCATTTTATAAGTTGCATATAACATATTCAGTGCATCGATCAGATCACGCTCCGGTGCAAGCGGAAAATACGGCAGCAGTATATTCCTTCCGGTTTCTTTTGCCAATGGTATCAGTTCTTTCGCCTGAGATGGTTTGGGGTATTTCAACATTCCTCCACCGGCTACGTAAATGCACACATAATCGGTTTTCTTTTTATGTGAAATCTCCAATACCGGAGAGTCTTCTATCCTATGTGTTTGAAATGTTAATTCCGGATCCTTTAACGGAGGAATGGAGGGTTTTGCCTCTGCTGTATGAAACGTTTTCATAAGTTCATCATACGGCTTTGCCATTATTTTCTGCATTGGTATGATATGAAATATGGTTTTTATGATGGTATATTTTACTGACATTATTCCCGATCTCCTTCCTCATTTTCTTCCGGGATATCTATCTGCAGCATAAGCCTTGTTATCTCCCGGATTTCCTGCTTCATGACTTCTGTATCCACCTCCGGCGTCTCTGCCAGCCCAAACATCGCAAATATGTAACTGTATGCCCGTATATGCGGATCGCGGATATTCCATACACCTTCTTCATTTCCACGGATTAATATCTTCTCCAGCATTTCTGCTTCATTTCTGAATATCGGCAGCCGGAACACATCGAAATTCTGACGAAACTCTTCATTTCTTAATTTATCTCTATATATATGAATGACCTCGGTAAACTGCGCCTCGGTAACCATCAGCAGCTTTCTGATAAGTTCTGTTACAGGAACCCTTTTATCCTCGCAGTATTCTCCTAAAATTGTTCCGGCGTGATTTCCTCCGCCAAAAAGAATCTCATCATAGAGTTCTTTTTTACTGTGAAAGTATCGTAATATCGTTCCCCGGACAACCCCGCATGCTTCCGCAATCTCATCAATTCCAACTCCGGCATATCCTTTCTCCAAAAACAGTGCGGATGCCTTTTCCAGTATTTGCTTTTTTCTCAATTCTGTATCATTGATTCTTTTCTGCATTAATAATCTTCGCCTTCCTTAATGACTTTTTGTCATTATAGCAGTTAGTTGTTCCTAAGTCAAGTTTGATTCACACAAATCCCGGTATACTTTCCGAAATACACAACGCCCCCCAGCCCGTCTGTGGATTCGGCGTTTCCCTGTATCCGGGCAGTTGTCTGGCACCGCGCAGTAGATATGCCTTCAGCTTTTCTCCATATAGAAACGGATCTTTTCCATCTATGATCCCCCACTGCATTAACAGTGTCACGCCTCCGGTCACAAACGGCGTTGCCATAGAGGTTCCGCTTCTGGTATCATATCCCCCTCCCGGTGCGGCTGCTGTAATCCCTACTCCCGGTGCAACCAGATCCGGCTTCTGCTCTGCGCCCCCGCCTCTGCCGGAAAAAGCAGCATAACTATCTGTCCGGGAATCATACGCTCCCACTGTGATAGCACGTCTGGCAGTTGCCGGGATCGTCACGGTCAGATCCGGGCTCGGCTGTAGAAATCCGGTTCCGGTAATCTGCCCACCGGTCGCCGGAAGCCATAGCTGGTATTCTCCATTCCGGATCACCTCCGGATATAGCAGGATCGCCCAGTTACCGGGATCGATATAATCCCCCACGGGAATCAATGCAATATAGATATCCTGCTGTGTACTATACGGGGTAGGTTCGCCATAATACAGTGCAACCTGTGTTCCGCCTGTACGGATCAACTGTCTGCGATTTTCTTCACCAAAAGGTCCTAATATCCGACCGGAAGGTGTACGGATCCCAACCCGTACTGCATCCGCATATTCCTTCCATAGCTGAATATTCAGTCCTGCTTCATAGCTTTGTACCACAAATTCTATTTCTCGCTCCCAGGTCTGCCGCTCATAAAAGCTACGCACTCCGGGTGCCAGTGCCCCACCTGTATGCTGACCGGTATTCCCCTCATTTCCTGCACCTACGACGAGATTCATCCGCCCCAGATTCCCCACATCATCCATATACTGCTCCAGCAGGCTGGTACCCTCATGATTTCCATAGTTATTTCCGAAGCTGATATTGACTGCCAATGGGAGCTGACGTTCCAGACAATAGCGTACCGCCCAGTCAATCCCCTGAAGAAGCTGTGTGGTGCATGGAAACCCTCTACGCTCCTGGGCTGCCAGCTTTACGATCAGAAGTTCCGCATCCGGAGCAACTCCTACATATCGGCCATCGGAAGCCCGGCCATTCCCTGCCGCTATACCCGCTACATGGGTTCCATGCCCGGACAGGTCAACCTCCGGAAGGATTTCCAGCTGTCTCTGTGGGGTCTGTGCCTGCAGGGCACGCTCAATATCTGACTGTTCATATATTGTTCCTATATTATAGGGTGCTGGTGGATTCCCCACCGCACTCTGATCCCATATCGCCAGTATCCGGCTGCTGCCGTCTGCATTTCGAAAGTCCGGGTGTGTATAGTCGATTCCGGAATCAATCACCGCGATAACCACACCCTTGCCTGTCAATAAAAAAGGAGGAATCCGAACCGTGGTAATACACGATGCCCGGATTCCTTCCATTTCTTCTAACACTAAGGATTTGGGTTTTTCGATATATTCTATCTGTGAATATTCGGATAATCGGGCGATATACCGCTCCTGTATTCGAATAATCGCATACTCATTTAATAACGGAGTCACCACTATGGGAAATTCCTCTGCTATAGCCGTCAGATCTCCGCTGTACTTCACGATCAGTTCCCATTCCTGCAAATAGGAATCATATCCTACATCCAGATCCAGACTTCTTGATCGTTCCTCCTGACTAAGTTCCAGAGATAATTGAAGCTCTGTATCGACCTTCCGGTTATCCATTTCCTGCACCTCATATACGTTCTGTCTGTATGAAAGTATATTCCCGCAGGCAAATGGCTATTCCTGATAACTGCCAAGCGTAATGGTAACCTCCTGTTCACTATAGGTGCCACGCTCATCCGAACGAGAGATGGTGACTGTCATCGTATCCCCCGGATTCTTCTTTGCCAATGCTGCTTTGATCTCATTCATAGAACTGATCTGGCTGCCATCAAGGGCTGTGATAATATCACCGGACTGCAGACCTGCCTGTGCTGCCGGGCCCCCATCAACAACTGCCAGAAGGTAAACACCCTGTGGCATATTAAAGGAGGATGCATCATATGCACTCAGATCTCGTCCCTGAATACCCATGTAGGCGCTACCGGCTGTCGCAGTCTGCTGGGTTCCGTCTATGATACTCTGGATGATTGGAACTGCATCCGAAATCGGGATTGCATATCCCATACCTTCTACATTATTATTGGAATTTGTTGCCTTGGCAGAATTAATACCAATCAACTGCCCACTCATATTGAACAATGCACCACCACTATTTCCTTCATTGATAGCAGCATCTGTCTGCAGCATATTAATGGATGTATTATTGATTGTAACCGGCTTATCCAGTGCACTTACATATCCTACTGTTACAGACTGACCATAGCCCAGTGCATTTCCGATCGCTACCACCGGTTCTCCGACTCTCGTTGTGTCAGAATCCCCTAACTCTGCCAGCTTTACCGTATTTTTTGTATCCTCTGACAGATCCGACTTCTTCACTGCTACTACCGCCAGATCATTGCCTGCATCGGTACCGACGATCGTAGCGGTTGCATCTGTGCCGTCCGAGAATCCTACCGTTAATGCCTCGGTCCCTTCTACTACATGATTGTTCGTTGCGATCAACAGTCTCTCGTCATCCTCACCCACGATGACACCCGAACCGCATCCGGTTACTTCCTTCTCAGCAGATCCACCATAGAAGTAGTAATACGGATTCTGATAAATCGTAGTGCTGGTAATCGATACGATAGACGGCATAACCTCTTCTGCAAGATCCGCCACATTATAGATCTGACTATCTTCATTCACAGATACATTTACGGACTGACTGCTGCCCAGTTGAACCTTCGTGGTCCCCGATGTACCGTCGGTACTATTCGTATCGCCCTTTTTCGTTGCTGTACTCTGACCACCAAAATGCTCTGCCACACTTTCTGTTACATATTCCACACCGGACTTCACGCCCGTAAAGGATGCTCCTGCCAATACTCCGAATACTAATCCGCTGGCTGCGATGATTCCCAGTCTTTGAAAAAACTTCTTCATAGTATCATTCCTTCTTTCCGTCTTATATTTCTTTTATTCTGGTTCCTTTCTGAACTGTGATTAGCATAAAAAATAAATGTGATGGAATTGTGTTGAAATTATTATACATTTGTGATTTCTTTCAACACATTTGCATTGTTTTTACCCGCGAAATCTGGTATGCTCTCTGTAACATAAGAAAAGAGGTCACACTATGTTCCGAGTATGGGGAAGAATCATAAAAGAAAATCATCTGGTTCAGGATCATGTCGCCTGTATTGACGATCCCACAATGCGCCGCACACAGAAGGTATATGCCGCTCTGGATGAATTATGCTATACCTTTGATCTCTCTAAACCGGTCTGGTTGAAATCAAATCAGGAGGATTTCATCCGTCATGCCAGAACCCGCTTTACCCGTGACAACTTCATTGATTCTATCGATTTTGATTATCTGGATTTCTATGTCATCGAAGAAGATCATGCATAAAATAAGGTATAACCATCTTTCTTAATAGCACTTGCTTGCGGAGGTATCCTTATGCAACCCATGCTGGAATTATGCAATGTCGGTTACACCTATCACACCACCGCCGGAGAAACAGTTGCCTTAAAGGACATATCTTTCCATGTTGATTCAGGAGAATTTATATCCATTGTTGGCCCTAGCGGTTGTGGGAAATCCACACTCTTAAATATAATTGCCGGTCTGCTTCCCCTCACACAGGGAGAACTTCATATCAATGGCAAACCGAGGAATGACTATACGGAACCGATTGGTTATATGCTTCAGAAGGATCACCTTCTGGAGTGGAGAAGCATCTACCGAAACATTACCCTTGGTCTGGAAATACAAAAGAAGCAAACAGCGGAAGCCAGACAGCGGATCGATACCATGCTCAAGGACTACGGCTTATATGAGTTCCGGGATTCCTATCCCCGCCATCTGTCCGGAGGTATGCGGCAGCGGGCAGCATTGATTCGAACACTGGCACTTTCTCCTTCTTTACTGCTGCTGGATGAACCCTTTAGTGCCTTGGACTATCAAACCCGGCTGAATGTCGCAGATGATATCGGAGGCATCATCAAACGGGAAGGAATCAGCACCATTCTGGTCACACATGATCTGTCAGAGGCGATCAGTATGGGCGACCGGGTTTTGGTTCTATCCTCCCGTCCCGGCACGATTCAGGCAGAATATACCATTCAGCTAAGTATTGATTCCCGTACTCCCCGTACCTCAAGAGATGCACCGGAATTTCGAAATTATTTTAATGCTATCTGGAAGGAGGTCGACGGAACCCATGTCTGACTCTGCATCCCAAACAACGATATCAGCCGCTCAGGCCGATTACCTAAGAAAACAGAGGAATACGCGTATCCAGATCCGGCTGATCCAGATCCTGATCTTTATCGGCTTTCTGATCCTGTGGGAGATCAGTGCTGACTGTCACTGGATCAACTCCTTTATCTTCTGCAGTCCTTCCATCATCGCCAAATGCTTCTGGGAAATGCTTCGGGATGGAATCCTGCTAAAACATATCGGAATCACTCTGGTAGAAACGCTGGCCAGCTTCTGCATTGTGATCGTCAGCAGTATTCTGATTGCGATTCTGCTATGGTGGAATCCAAAGCTGTCCAAGATCGTAGAACCTTATATGGTTGTTTTAAACAGCCTCCCGAAATCTGCTCTTGCCCCGATCCTGATCGTATGGTTGGGAGCTAATTATAAAACCATTATCGTATGTGCCATATCCGTAGCGGTCTTTGGCAGCATTTTAAATATCTACACCGGGTTTGCCACCGTAGAACCGGATAAACACAAACTGATCCGGACGCTGGGCGGCACACGACTGGACTGTCTGCGGCTGGTGGTGATCCCCTCCAGTCTGGAAAACATCTTAAGCATCATGAAAGTCAATATCGGCCTGTGTCTGGTCGGCGTCATCATCGGTGAATTTCTGGCCGCCAGAGCCGGACTGGGATATTTAATCATTTACGGAAGTCAGGTATTCAAAATGGACTGGGTTCTGCTGGGCATTATCCTTCTTTGTATCATAGCCATGGGCTTATACAGTCTTTTGCAGTATCTGGAAAAAAAGTGGCACTTTTAAAAGAAAGCGACCGATATGGAATCCATACCGGCCGCTTTTCCTTGTTTTTATCTTCTTCTATGCCTCTTTATTTTCATAACTATAATACGTGTACGCAAACTGTTCGAGTCCCTTATAATCTGCAACCGCTGCCAGCTCTCTGGATGAATGCATCGCTAACATCGGGATTCCGATATCGGCTCCCAGAATCGGCAGATAGGAGGATGCAATCGGTCCCAACGTCTGACCACCCGGCATGCCGGAGCGATTCACCTGTTGCTGCCATGCTATTTCCGCCTGACCGCAAAGCTCCTTAACGACCGCTGATGCCTCACTGTCCGACAGATACCGCTGGCTGGCGCTGGTCTTTATGACGATTCCCTGTCCCGGATATACCTGATTGGTCGGATCACTCTTATCCGGATAGTTTGGATGATGCCCCTGTGCTCCATCCATAGACAGCAGAAAGCCCCGACTTAGTCGGTCCTGCCATGCTAACGATTCATATCCCAGTCCGACTCCAAGCTTGTTCAAGATCTGCACCAGCAGTACAGAGTCTGCACCTTGCTTTGACCGGCTTCCGATCTCCTCATTATCAAACATAGCCGCCACTGCAATTCCCGCATCCGCATTCTTCGCCAACTGCTCCATAGCGGAAAGCAGAGCTGCCACAGACGCCAGATTATCGATCCGGGGTGCACTGATCAGTTCTCGATTCGCACCGATTTCCTCCGGCTGATCCATATTATAAAGATACAGATCATAGTCCAATATATGCGCCTCCTCGATCCCATTCGGACGCCACAGGATATCCCGCAGAAGGTCCTCCGCTTCTCCCAGACCTATGATCGGTATCAGTTCCTGCTGAACATTGATCTCACCCGTTTCACTACCTCTGGCAAGATGCGGGGCAAGGGAAGGAATCACCGCTACTGCTGCTTCTGACCGGACGAGCCTGCTTTCCGGATGAAAAGCATCTTTGCCTCGCAGTATGACTTTTCCCGCTACTCCCAGCGGACGGTCAAACCAGGTCGTTTTTAAAAGTCCTCCATACGGTTCCACATTTGCCCGTACATAATACTTTCCCGGCATATTAGGATTTGCTTTTACCTTAAAGCATGGCGAATCCGTATGTGCCATGGCGATCCGGACTCCTTCCTGCTGTTCATCTGCTCCGATATGAAATGCGATCAGCATAGACGGATAGGGAACGGTATAATAGTCACCTGCCTTTAAGTGTGACCAGTCTGTTCCATACTCCAGTTCCTGATACCCCGCCTGCTTTAATCGTTTTTTTCCATGTTCCACCACATGAAATGCTGTGATTCCCTGCTGAATCACTTCTTTAAATGCTTCCATTTCTTCACCATCCTGTCTAATTCTGATAATAACATCATAACCTGTCTGCATTCATCCTCTGTCAATCCATCTCTGCTATAACCGGCACGTTCCATCGGATCGATCAAAGCTTCCCATTTCGTATCTGTCAGATACGCCCGGATATATTCCAACTGTCTGCGATAGGTTGGCTGTCTGTTATATTCGGCATCCTTCTTTCTCAGTCTTCCACTTATAAGCTGATAGTATGCCAGTACATTTTCATTCGGATCCTCTGTATGCCAGGTCTGATATTCCTTCCTTTTGGCATAGATCCGTCTGCCCAAGGCGATCCCGGCTAATAATGCCAGCACTATGATCAATGCGATCCAGACTCCGCTCACATCATCCAGATTCCAGTCCAAAAGCTGAAGCTGGAAGCCGTTGTTGTCACCATCCTGTGTACCGGTTCCGTTTTCAGATCCGAATACCTCCCAGAAGCTGTCCAGCGTCTCATCCGGATCAATCGCCGCTACGGTTACTTCTTCCGGCTTCCACCCGAAATCAGGATCAAACACCTCCACCCAGGCATGTGCTCTGGCATCAGTAATTTCAACCGTAACCACACCTGTTTTTCCCAGTGAAGATTCCCCTTGGTAAAAGTCCTCATAGGTTTCATCTTCATTTAATTCGCCACCCATGACATCCTCATAGGTCATTACATAGCCTTCGATATATCTGGCGGGAATTCCATTATACCGGTAGATCATCGTTGCAGCGGAAGCAAAATGCGCACAATATCCTTTTTTCTTATCCAGGAACCAGCTGATATAGTCCGTATCCTTCGGCGTCTTTCCCGGTCTGGTGGTATACAGGAATTCTGTTTCAAAGTAAGTCTTTACCTTCTCTATGATCTCCTCCTGCGTATCCGTTTCTGTAATACCGGCTTCCTGACTGGCCTTTGCCACTGCCTCCCGACACTCCTCCGGCACTTGCATATACATTGCCTGTGCCTGCTTCCCTACATCCTCTTCCACGGTCTGACTGCTGCCATCCGGGGTTCCTTCTTTTCCAGTCATTTCTGCATTCAGATCCGGATAATACTGATATTCTGCCGTCGTCCCTCTCGGAATCGTACCGCGCAGTATATATCCGTCCTGAATACGCAGACTCTGATTATTCCTTGTCTGTTCATTGTCTTCCTGTGCTCCGGTCGAAGAATTCGTCTGCTCCGGCTTCTGCACATCTGTATAATACGGCACATACGGATAGTTTGCATCTGCATCCAGATTCTGTATCAGCATCTTTGCTTCTGCCCCGCTGCCACTCTCTTCCCAGCGATTCTTTAGCAGCGCCGCATCCGTATCAGGCTGTGCCGAACTCTGATCCTCAACTACCGTACTCACTGTCTGCCACTGATCGGTGTTTTTCCATCTGGATTCTGCAGATACATAGTCAACTCCTGTATAAGCCTTCAGATAAACAGGTTCATAGCTATACGGGGCAAAGGTTACGACCAGATCCGTCTGATAATCCGGGCTGACACTTCCGACTCCACCCAGTTGTCCGCTGCTGATACCACCTGTAGCCTGATACCGGTCAAAGATGGAAAAGCCTCTGGTGGACATCATCTGCACCATATCCTCCGTCTCTTCCTTATACGGATTCTGACGATACCGATCCTGAAAGGTATCCCGATCTCCTACCAGTGCCGTAACTCCGTATAAGAGCAGTACAACCACCAGCATGAGCCCCATCGTTTCCAGCATCGTGGCTGCATCCTGTACATATTTTACCCGAAGCGGCTTTCCTTTTCGATCCTTCCAGCGATAACTCCGGTACTTTCGTTCCATACCATAGGCACCACTGCTTCTTATCGACCATACCGCCAGATAACCGGCGATCAGCAAAATCACATAGACAGCAGCCGATTCCAATCGGAAGTACATCGGGATAATCCATAAAAATCCCGTCATAAACAACAGAAACCAGACATTCATGGTACGGGATATGATTACATTAGCCACGATCATCATAACTGTTCCTATAAACACAACAATCATAGAAGCAGCCAACGGCTCATTGATGTTACCCACTTCATAATACTGCATACCGGGAAGGTCAAAGTAGTTCTCAACTGTTTCCAGAATCTTATTTATAATCAGGTAATAGCCACCATTGATCAACGGCTGAAACCCTCGAACCAGAAAGAAAAATATCATCGCAAATATGATATACACTACATCCATGATCCAACCACGGTAATAGATCGTCGTAAACAGCAGTGCCATCGCAAATAAAATAACCGCTACCGGAAGTACATAATACTCGATACCAAATGCACTTAGGAAGCATCCCAGACTACCAAATATCACACCAAATACCAACAAACTCTTCACCATACAGTTTCGCAGCCAGGAACTGGTCTCCATCTGCAACGGTTGCTTCATAACCACGCCCTCAGATAGAATAACCTCTGTATTTACTTGTTTTTTACGCCTGAACCCCATAATATGCTCCTGTCCATGCTCCGTATTCCATCAAAGGTTCCCCGATACCGGATGCCCGGTCGCCAACCCAAAGGAACTGTGCCTCCTCGCCGTTCAGTATCCGCATCTGATCACGTCCCAGCGTCGGATCCTCATACATTTTCTCATAATAAATCATGCGGAACCCTTCCTGTAACTGCTCTTCCTGTTCCACCTTCCACAGCACCAGTTCATCACTCTGCGTACTCCACCATACCAGGGTAACCGGAATCTGACTCTCCAGCATCAGATGCAGGATGCCATATGTACAGTCAAAGATTTCCTCCATCAGTCCTTGTTCATTATCATGTAGCTCCGGCAGCAGAAACAGCTGTCTGGAGGACATGCTGACCCGTTCCTTTACCATAAGAATATCTTTCTTTACAGACAGCTTCCAGTGTATATTCTGAAGCTTGTCACCGGGCTGATATTCCCGTACATCCTGTACCTCGGAAAAATCACTGCCTCTGGAACTGCTCTCCTCTACCTCCTGCATGCCCAGCGTGTAACCATCCAGACTGGTTTCTATCTCTGCCTTCTGCTTTGGCAAAACAACCACCTCATACGGATCTGCGACCGGACTCCGAAATGCCACGATTCCCAGGAAATCCTCTAGCTGTACCTGTCGGATACGGAACTCGATCCTTCCACACTGCTGTACCGTAATCGGATACGAGACCGTCTGTCCCCTCCTTGCCCGAACCGGCACCGATAGTTCATGCTCACGACCGGTCTGATAATATAGATTTCCTACCGATATCCGTACCTTGCAATGCATCACACCCAGCCATGTCGGATTCTTCAGGTGCAGCTTCATCAGGAATTCTTCTCCTTTGTTCATACTCTCATACGGTCCTTCCCACTCTGCCTGTAACCGATCGGCTACAAACCGGGTGCCCAGAATACTAACCACCGGCAGAAATACCATCACAACCAGGACTGCCAGATTCAAAAAGTTATGAAAATACCAAAGAAGTCCTATATTGCCCAGAAATAACAGAAGATATCCTATGATTCGAATACTTCTCTTTATCATTCTTCTACCTCATTCTTATGTTCTCGGTGACTCCACACCGTCAAATATCATCTTCAGTACCGCTTTTGTATCCAGACCCGCCGCCTTTGCCTTCGTACTCAATTTTATTCTGTGCGCGAGTGCATCCGCGAAAATATACTCCACATCCTCTGGCGAGACATAGTCCCGATCCGCCATAAACGCTACTGCCTTTGACATCCGAAGCAGAGCGATACTGCCTCTCGGACTCGCCCCCAGTGTAATATACTCGCTGGTTCGTGTTTTCTCTACCAGTGTCGTGATATAATCATAAATAGTATCCTGTACATACAGCTCATTTACCTGTCTCTGCAGCTTTGCAAATTCCTCTCTGGTGATGACTGCCTTCACATGAGACAGTGGCTTCGACGCGTTCCCTTTTAAAATCTCTACTGCATTCTCATGGGATGGATACCCCATCGACAGACACACCATGAATCGATCCAACTGAGACTCCGGCAGAAGCTGTGTACCGGCTGATCCGACCGGATTCTCTGTTGCTATTACCGTAAACGGTGTCGGAAGCTCTCTTGTTACACCATCGACCGTTACATTTCCTTCCTCCATAACCTCCAACAGTGCAGACTGCGTCTTTGGTGAGGTTCGGTTGATCTCATCTGCCAAAAACAGATTACAAAATACTGCCCCCTGCTGATACTCAAACGCCTTTGTCTGATTATTGTACATAGAAAATCCCAATATATCACTCGGCAGCACATCTGGTGTAAACTGTGTCCGCCGATATTCCATCGACATGGATCTGGCTATCGTCATAGCCAGTGTCGTTTTACCGACTCCCGGTATATCCTCTAACAGGATATGCCCCTCTGTCAGCATTGCCGCCAAAACCTTTCGGACAACCTCCTCTTTTCCCTTTACCACCTGATGGATCTCTGTTAATACTGCATCTATCTGACTCACGTACATCACTCCTTTTATTATCATTTTAGTACCTAAACTATACTTCAGGTCAAGTTCAAATCAATCTATAAACAGGGTAGCATTTTTTCAGAAGATATGCTACCCTGTTTATAAAATATTAACATGCAGAACCCTTATATGGGTACTGAAAAGGAGACCTCCTATGCTGTCAGCGACTACACCAGACATCAAACTCTTTATGAATCATTTTCTAACCGGAACCGAATTTGATCGCTTTTTGCTTTGTGAGGCTACCATTATGACCGGCTCGACCTATATCATCGACGGCCATATCAACAAAGATTTCTATGATAGTGATGATGAACACTTAGATCCTCAGCGTATCTACCAGTACTGGGAAGAGTGCAAGCCTCTGGCCTTTCAGATGATCAAGGGTTCCCGGACTCCTCTGGCAATGAAGATCGTCCTCATGCTGGCCCCTCATAATGTTGAACGTTTTTTAGAAAAGTATAATATCCCTATGAATTCCGACCAGATCTCCGGTCTGTACCTGAATCTTCGATATGAACATAATGAATTAAGCATCTCTTCCGGCACAGCCCTTACCGTCTTTACCCTTGATAAAACGGTCGAGCATATGTGGGATGAGATGCTTACAAAGTTCTTTAAGCAGCAGGGCATCGCCCTGCTGGACGCCTGATTTTTATCTTATTTTCTTTCTCAGCAGTTTCTTTCACTGATGGTCTATTCCGACTACTTTGCCAGGATTCCCAGAATCTCATTACTTCTGGCAATAAACTTTGTCATAGCCTCCGGCTCCAGCGGCTTATGTGCAATCATAGCCAGATCATATAACTGCTCGCATATCGTCTTGGTATTTTCGCCTTCTCCATGCTCCAGTACATACTGAACCAGCTGATTATTTGCATTCAATACCAGCGTTATTCCGCTGTTACCGCCGAACATCGTCGGATCAAAGCCGCCCATATTATACATCTTCATCATATCCTGCATTCTCCGGCTATCCTCAGATTCCGTAATCATGGATGATACGTTGGCATTCTTTAACTTCTGTACCTGAACCTCCAGCTTGTCATTTTCCAGTGCCTTACGGAAGATTTCTGTCAGCTTCTCCTTGTTTGCCTTTGCAGCCTCTTCATCTTCCTCTGTCTCTACGAAGTTATTTGACAGTTCAGAGTCGATCCGCAGGAAGTGTACATTCTGATTCTTCTGCTCCAGATGTGTGATAAACGGAGTATCAATATTGCTGGTCAGAAGGATGGCATCCATTCCCTCTTCCTTAAACATGTTAATATACTGCGACTGCTCCTTGGCATCGGTAACATAGAAGACCTGATTCTCATGTTTCTCCTTTGCTGCCTCCAGATACTCCGGTAATGTCACATACTTGCCGTCCAAATTCTTAAAGATGATATAATCGGTCATCTTCTCATTGAACTTATCATCTCTTAAGCAGCCATACTTGATAAATGGGCTGATATCATCCCAGTATTTCTCGTAGTTCTCTTTATCGGTCTTGCACATACCGGACAACTTGTCTGCAACCTTCTTTGTAATGTAATCGGATATCTTCTTTACAAATCCGTCATTCTGTAATGCACTTCTGGATACATTCAGCGGCAGATCCGGACAATCAATGACACCCTTTAAGAGCAACAGGAACTCCGGAATAACTTCCTTGATATTATCTGCTACAAACACCTGATTATTGTACAGCTTAATCTTGCCCTCTGCATTTTCCACCTCCAGATTGATCTTCGGGAAGTACAGGATACCCTTTAAGTTAAACGGATAATCCATATTCAGATGGATCCAGAACAATGGCTCCCGGTAGTCCATGAACACCTTTCGATAGAACTCCTTATATTCTTCCTCTGTACATTCATTCGGATGCTTTGACCATAATGGCGTAGTATCATTTATCGGCTGTGGCTTCTTCTTTTCCTTTGCTGCTGGGGCTTTATCGGTCACTGCATCATCCGCCTCTATGGTTTCCCCGTTCTCATCTAGAACCTCCTGCTTCTCCTCCGGCTCTTCTTCTACCGGTGCATCTGCATTTGTAAAATAGATCTCAATCGGCATAAAGGAACAATACTTCTGCAGAACCTCTTTTGCCCGATATTCATTCGCAAACTCATAGCTATCCTCATTCAGATACAGTGTAATCACGGTTCCCCGATCGGTCTTATCACCCTTGGATATCGTATACTCGGTTCCGTTATCACACTCCCAGTATACCGGTTCTGCGCCTTCCTTATAAGACAGTGTCTCAATCGTCACCTTATCTGCTACCATAAATGCAGAATAGAAGCCCAGACCAAAGTGTCCGATGATCTGATCATCATTTGCCTTATCCTTATACTTTTCCAAGAAGTCTGCCGCACCTGAAAATGCGATCTGACAGATATATTCATTTACTTCATCCTCTGTCATACCCAGACCATTATCAATAAACTGAATGGTCTTATTCTCCGGACTGACCACCACATCGATCCGATACTGATTATCCTCCGGTTCTTCAAATTCTCCGACCATGGACAGCTTCTTCAGCTTTGTCACTGCATCACAACCATTGGATACCAGCTCCCGGAAGAAAATATCATGATCTGAATATAACCATTTCTTAATAATCGGGAAAATATTCTCACTATTAATTGTTAAACTACCCTGCTTACCTGCCATTAAAATACATCTCCTTTATCATTCTTTCCTATGTCATTCCTACTGCGAGTCTTGTTTTCAACTCATGCTAACCATAATAATAGCTTCACCCGGAGCAAATGTCAACAGAAAATTAGCACTCATTTCAAATGAGTGCTAATAATTTAAGAATGTTTATATATTTTTTAGAATCAATAGATAAAATTCTGAACCCAATAGTATCCATATGACGAGTTTGGATCATAGTAGCAGGCGATACCGATCTGTGTAAATGAGCCATCGAGAATGTTCGCCCGATGCCCCGGTGAATTCATCCAGGAGTTCATAACCGACTCCGGTGACCACTGACCGGCCGCGATATTCTCGCCGGCTCCCCAGTAGCTCACACCTGCTTCATCATAGGCAGTGAAGCAACTGCTTCCATTCGGTCTGGTATGTGAAAAGCTCTGTGTAATCTCTGCTGCCCGTACTTTGGATGCCGATACCAGCGTATAATTCATCGAGAGTGGTGCCAGCCCGGCATTGGCTCGTTCGGCATTCACCAGACTCAGAACCTGTTCTGCATAACTGTCCATATAATATGCAGATGCTGTGCTGCCACCGGATGAACTTCCACCACCGGAACTGCTGCCTGAACTGCCGCTTCCGGTGCTGCTTCCCGAACTACTTCCACCTGTAGAACCACCTGGACCGGCACTTCCACTGTTTCCGGCAGAACCGCCACCGGATCCGTTTCCATTCTGCTTTGTTTCACTTACCGTAACCGTGATCTCTGCCTTGATCGTCTCATCTGCATGTGCCTGCACCGTCACAATACAGGTTCCGGCAGATACCGCAGTAATCACACCCGTTTCATCTACGGTCGCTATCTTCTCATCGCTACTGCTCCACAGAAGCTCCTGATCTTCTGCATCCTCCGGCAGAACCGTCACCTCGATCCCGGCTTGTTCTCCGATTCCCAGTGCCACCTCCGTCTGTGATATCTGAAGCTCCGTCGGAAGAATCTCCTTCTTCACTTGGATCTTAATCTCCGTCCGGAGTCCACTGATACTATCCTGTATCTTTATCTGTGTCTCACCCTCCGAGATTCCGCTTACAACTCCATCCTGCCGCACGGTACAGACCGTCGGATCTTCGGACTCATATGTAAGTCGATAGAGACTGGCTGTATCCGGGGTCAATACGACCTCGATTGCCCGTTCCTCGCCTTCTTCTACGATCAGAACATGTCCATGGGTAAACAGCTTCTCCAACTGCCGATTCTCCGGAAGAACCTCTACTGTCGTCTCCGTTCCGGTTCCTTCCACCGGGCTTCCATGTATACCTGTCCCCGTAAATATCAAAGGATTCTGACATCCGGTCATCCCCAGCACTCCAGATAACATAACTGCTAATCCGATTCTTCTTACTGCTCCTGTCCGTCTCATATGCATTCCTCCATCTATTCGCGTTCCTGTACCTGTGCTTTTGTATCTGTGTCCTTTATTGCTAAGTCCAGTATACTATACTACCCGGTCAAAAGGCTACCAAAACAAAAAAATTCCCAGAACAAAAGTTCTGAGAATCTTTCTGTATCAAATATTCGATTTAGATATTTGCCTTAGCTACATCTACTAACTTTGCAAATCCATCTGCATCACTGATAGCCATCTCAGATAACATCTTACGATTGATATCTACGCCTGCTACCTTCAGACCATGCATCAGCTTGCTGTAAGAGATACCGTTCATTCTGGCAGCTGCGTTGATACGAGCGATCCATAACTGTCTGAACTGTCTCTTCTTCTGCTTCCGTCCTGCATATGCGGTTGTTAAACCTCTCATTACAGACTGCTTTGCTACTCTATACTGCTTAGATCTGGCTCCCTTGTAGCCCTTTGCAAGCTTTAATACTCGATTGTGCTTCTTCTTAGCGTTTAAGCCACCTTTAATTCTTGCCATCGTCGCTTCCTCCTATCCTACATATATGGTAAAATCTTCTTCATGTTCTTAACATTGGTTGCATCTGTTATAGTTGCTTTTCTAAGATTTCTCTTTCTCTTAGTGGTCTTCTTTGTTAAGATATGGCTCTTATAAGC
>OHPL01000520.1_pt1 | contig 24162 bp, 24 predicted proteins | sample 1577711 | NCBI WGS metagenome assembly OHPL01 (sample SAMEA3879538, study PRJEB24766) | human gut metagenome | biome: human-associated habitat; feature: feces | place: USA | collected 1985/1987
GAACATGATGGATATAAAAATTATTGGGTGAAAGACAAATTGCTTCATACTTATTATTTGCCTTCTGAATCGGAAGACGATAAATATAAATTTGAAGTGCTTGAATTTAACGATCCAATAGAAGAAAGAAAACGAGAAACTTAAACATTAAAAGGACGGTGAAAACAATGAATATTAAACCTTATTATAGTATAACTTCTTTAACTTATGCGTCAAATAGGTCTATAGAATACATAGCATTACATTATACAGCAGGAACAACAAGCAAAGCTGGAACGGCTCTTGGTGTTGCAAAATGGTTTGCAAGTGGTGGTAATCCGTCCAATCCTGCTTCAAGTGATTTTATTGTTGATGATAGAGATATAGTTCAATACAACAAAGACATTGAAAATCGTTATGCTTGGTGTGTTGGTGGTGCTAAATATTCACCTACAACATCACTTGGTGCAAGCTTATATGGCAAAGCAACAAATAAGAATACTATAAATATTGAAATATGTAGTAACAAAATCAATAAAAAGTCATTGCTTGCAAGTGATACAGACTGGTATTTTACTAAAGCTGAGTTAGATAACACAAGGGAACTTGTTAAGTATCTTATGGAGAAATACAATATACCTATTGAACGGGTCATAATGCACCATTGTGTAACGGGGAAACCATGTCCCGCAATGTGGACGCATAATGAGTCAGAATTAAAGGGTTATTATGATTTTCTCCAGTCTATTGATAAGGATTATAAGCCTGTTGCTTCTAAGCCTACAACTTCAACTTCTACTCTCCCCTACAAAATCAAAGTAAAAGATGAATCTTTGAATGTACGTTCCGATGCAGGACTTAACAATAAAGTCGTATGTATAATCAAAAGAAACGAAGTATATACGATTGTTTCTGAAAAAAAGGTAAAAAACAGTGATGGTTCTATCGCTACTTGGGGCAAATTGAAGTCTGGAATAGGATATATTAATGTTTCGGATAAATATGTTACAAAAATAAAGTAATTGACGGAAAGGAAGTTCATTATGACAAACACAAATATAAATACGGTAGATTTAACACCTATTCTTGAGGGCGTGATTTCGCTTGTTGTTGCAATATTTTCAATTATTGTGATACCTAAGTTTAAGGCATGGCTCAACACAAAGCTTACTGCTTCACAGATTGAAGTAGTAAAGACGATTATTAAGGCACTTGTAGATGCTGCTGAACAGATATACGCAAACACAATCAAGAGCGGAATTTCAAAGAAAAAGTATGTTATGGAACTGGCAAAAACTAAGCTTGCAGAATTGGGATATAGCTTTGACGATAAGGAGATCGAAGCTTATCTTGAACAGGCAGTAAGAGATATGAATAAGGATAAAGATGCTGATGTGAAAGCCGAAATGTGAGGTGGCTTATGTCTGTAGAATTTAATGAAAATTATCTCACAGCAATCACTCAAATTGATGAACGCAGTAAAAGTAATTCACATAGACTTGATGCAGCGGAAGAAGAAATTAAATCTTTAAAAGAAGAAAATCACACCCTATACGAGATGTCTGCGTCAATCAAAACATTGACAGATGGGGTGGTTTCAATCAAAGATGATGTTAGAGAAATTAAGTCTGAACAAGGTGAAATGAAATCTGAAATTGTTGAACTAAAAAATGTGCCTACGCAATCTAAGGCTAAAGCGTTTGATACTGCGTGGAAGTTTATCGTTACAGCTATTGCCACTGGGCTGATATCGTTTATTCTTGGTCAGCTTGTACCAAATGTATTTAAGTAAATATTCACTATAAGACTGCTGTGCTTATTGTATAGCAGTCTTATTCTTATAGAAAGGATTGATAGAATGGCTGGTATAAAAAGCAAATACGGCAATGATTATAACACGCCGCTTTCAGAATATATCTTAACAGATAAATCCGAAGTTGCTGACCTTCCAACAACAGATAAAGATGCAACTGGTAAATTTGCTGATGATGTAAATTTTCAGTATCGTCCTGCAATTGGTTCAACAGCACAGGTAATTGACAGTACAGGGCTTACTGTTTACCTACTTTCAGACACAGGTTGGGTAGAGATATAAAAATAAATAAAGAAAGGAAGGTGATATTATGGACGTTGTAACCTATGCTCTTTTGAATAAAAAGATTAAGGGTCTTACAAGCGGCGTAAAATCTGTGACAGTTCAGGGTACATCAATTGTCTTTACTATGAATGATGGGTCAAAGCAGACTATTACATTCCCTACTCCTGCTGATGGCATTTCGATTACAGATGTCGATGTCAATGCCGACAAGCATCTCATATGCACAATGTCAAATGGTACGTTTATTGATGCTGGTGAGATACCTACAATCAAAGGTGACAAAGGCTTCTCCCCTACTATTACAGAAAATCCCGATAATACAAATGAAATATATAAGCTTGATGTAACAAATGAGGGAGGTACATTCACTACACCTAATCTTAAAGGAACTGGTGGAGGACTTGACCCTGATAAGTATTACGACAAGGCACAGATTAATGCACTCATTGAGCCTCTTGATAAAGCAAGCCACACTCACGATAACAAAGAAACAGTTCTTGATAAGCTTACTACAAACGATACAGGCGATACTCTCTTGTTTAATGGTAATGCTATTAAGGGTTCTGTTGAAATAGATGATGCTACAATTATAGCGACAGACAAGGTATGGTCTGCAAAGAAAACTAATGATACGTTTGAAGAAATTAAGCAGTCTATTACTGACACAAACGCTAAGTTTGCTGATTATGATACTTCTGCCGAAGTTGATGGTAAGATAGCAACTGCTCTTACTGATTATGAAAAATCTGTTGATGTAGACACTAAGCTTGCCGAATATGATAAATCAACCGTTGTCAATAAGAAAATTACTGATGCTTTAGCTGATTACGATACGTCAGAAGTTGTTGATAACAAACTAAAAGACTATGCTAAAACAACAGAGGTTGATACAAAGCTTGCTGATTACTATAAGAAAACCGAAACTTACAGCAATACAGAAGTTGATGATAAATTCACTGATTTTGAAACAACTCTTACAAATGCTATAAAGACTTGGGTTGATAGCGAAGAAAGCCTTGCACTCAAGACTACTCTCTACAACAACAACACGCTGACATTTTATAAGAAGCCTAATGCTACTGTTGATGATACGGCAGATTTCAGTATCAATCTTCCCAAGGAACAGTTTCTTGACCAGACTAAGACTACATTCGTCAATGCGTTTGTTTGGAGTGAGGAACTTTATCCTAACTCAACTAACCCGAACCTTGACACTGAACCTGTTTTGGTTCTTGCCGTAAAGGGCGATACGGACGTTGCTTACAGTTTCGTTTCGATGAACGAGCTTGTCAAGATATATAAGGCTTCGACTGTTGTAAGCACAGTTACACTTACTATTGATGATACTACAAATACAGTTTCGGGCGAAGTTAATATCTCTGCTGACGAGGGTAACTTGCTTGAAATTGGTACAGACGGTGGACTTTATGCAAAGGCTACTGATATTACTGGCAAAGCTGATAAACTGACTGATACCGACATTAAAGAGAATCAGATACTTCTCGATGACGGCAACGGCAATATCAAAGCAAGCGGTAAGGATATTTCTGAATACATACCTGCTTGGAGTGGTACAAAGACACAGTGGGAAACTCTTGATAAGACTACTCTTGCAGACGGAGCGATTATTCATATAACTGACGACTTCATAGAGAACCCTGTACAGGTCAAGGCTATGCCTGATACTGCTACTGAGGGAGATGTTGTTCAGTATATAGGATTTACAGATACAAGCTATACGCACGGTTATTTCTATGAATACGCAGTTAATGAAACTGGAATTTTATCGTGGAAATACCTCCCTGTTGATGCGGTTTACAAGCCCTCAAATGAGGAAGTTCTTAATAAATTTTCTGAAAATGGTGAGGGTAAAGTTCTGTATGACAACAAACCTTTAGCAAGTGATAATCTCTGGCACGGTACTCAGGCAGAATATGATGCTCTTGGTGAGTATGATGAGAATAAGACCTATGTTATTACTGACAGTAACGAAGAAGCTGATTTAAGCGAAGTCGTGATTGATGATACATCGACTACAGCAACTAATAAGACTTGGAGTAGCAAAAAAATAAATGAAGAATTTATAAAAATTCATAAGAAAAATACAAGCGTTACAACAGCAGTATATCAATGGTTTGTTGCCAGATATGATTCTCAAACAAAAATGATATCAACAACAATCCCCATAACTATTGCTGATGATGTATCTAATGTGTCGCTTAGTTTTGGAGACCATGGGATTCTCTTGCATACTGGAAGCGGTGAAATTGAAAAGATTCCTACACAAATTAACACTATTGGTATAGAAGATGCAAAAAGTTTAGGATTGCTTAGATTCGATATGAAAGTTGATTCTGACGATATTTCAATTAATTGTATTGCTATTCCATCTGGAACAACCATTACATTTAGCTAAAAAGGATAGGTGATAGTAAATGGCAATATATCAAGGCGACAAAAAAGTCGCAAACGTTTATAACATAAATAATAATTCTTATTCTGTGCCCATTGGAAGTATTATTCCTTTTGGTGGTAGTACAATTCCTATTGGTTTCTTGCTTTGTGATGGACAAGCTGTCAGTAAGACAAAATATGTTGAGTTGTATAAAATAGTGGGTAATTTATACGGAGAGTCTGGTTCAGAAGATACTTTTTTACTACCTGATTTAAGAGATAAATTCGTGCAAGGTGCTAATGGCAATTTAGGTACAACTAAAGAGGCTGGATTGCCGAATATTACTGGTAAGTTTTATCACGATACAAATGCAAAAGCTGGACTATCGGGTGCATTTACATACGAAGGTACAGGTCGGCAAAATTTAATGAATGACGCACCGACAAATTCTGGTCTAATAACATTTGATGCTTCAAAATCAAACCCAATCTATGGCAACTCAGATACAGTACAGCCCCCTTCTGTTTATTTAGCGTTTATCATAAAAGCAGAGAAAATCAGCGACCAGTATTCAGATGCGGTCGGTGCGTTAATTGACGATAGTATCACTGATGCAACGAATAAGACTTGGAGTGCAAAGAAGATAAATGAAAGTATCCCTAATTCTAACGATTTCGTTCAGAATTTAAAAATGTGGTCTACTGGAGACATAGAAACACTTGCGTTGGAATCTGTTTCGGGTTTAGTGACTATATCTTCTGCTGTAACAGGTATGCCTATTGATAGTGCAGCTTGGATAGGTACTGTTAATGCGACATCCACTCACCGTCAAATTTCAGTACAGCCTTTTGGTAATTCCAGTTTGCTTTATAGTAAAATTTATAATGCTTCAACTCAGACTTGGAGTGCTTGGACTAAGATTGATGCAGGAAGTATTGAGGGTAAGAAGGTAAATGATTTACTTCAGAATTTAGGAACTTTAACTTCTGGTAGCTTGTTAGATTATATATTAACACTTCCTGCTTCGGGTTTTATCTACTGTAATGGTAATGTTACAGATACTCCTGTTGTTGGAACTTATTTTATTGTTGATGTCCGCAAAATGGGAACTACATACGGTGTTACGGCTATTAAGTTTAACTCAGGTGAAATATATACCAACAGATATAATTCCACTTCAAAAACTTGGTATGGTTGGAAACAGATGGCAACGATTAATGATAAATCTACTACATCTGAAACAGAAACTTATTCTGTAAAAAAGATAAACGATATGTTATCTATGCTCCCTTTTAAGTGGAAGCTAATAGGAACTTCTACTCCAGAAACAGGAGAAGCATCAAGCAACACCTTCAAACAAACAATGTCGAGCGGTAATCCTTTCTGTGTGTATCACAGTTCTGGAATATTCTGCTTTGGTAACGGTTTTCCTACTAACAGAGGTAAACTTTATGGAATGACTTCTGGAGCAGTTGCTTCTGTTACATATACTACAGCTGGGTTGCTTACTGTACAAGTTGATTCTGGTACAGCGTACATTTATGAAATGGAAGGAATAGTTTAAGGAGTGATTAAATGTCGGTAAATATTTTTCAGAAGTCAACGGGTGAATTAAAACAGATTGCTGGTAATGCGCCTGTTGGCGGCAGTGGTGGAAGTACAACATCACAAGTTATATTTTCTAAAAAGGCTGAATTTCCTGCACAGGGTCTTGCTGACAAAATATATATAGATACTGATACAAGTAAGTCCTATATTTATAAAGATAGTGGCTATGTATTAGTTGGTGACGGTATGGCGACTGTTGATTGGAATACTATTGGTTAAGTTAATTATATTATAAATTTGTTTAATTTAAGAAGGAGATTTTATTATGGCTAATGTAAAGTTTTTAACAGGTACTTATGCACAGTACAAGGGTCTTACTACTAAGGATGCTAACACACTTTATTTTATTGAGGGACAGCTTTTTAAGGGTGAAACATCTTATACAAACCAGATTGAGGTTGTTGACAGTCTCCCCGTAACTATGGTTGCAGGAAAGGTTTATGTGAATACAACTGACAAGTCTGTAACTTATTATGACGGTACTGCTTCTACAGTTGTAGTTCCCGAAACCGTAGCGGCAATTGGTGATTCTACTGCTGATACTGCACTTGCTTCTGTAAAGGCAATTAAGGATTTTGTAGCTGCTGAAATAGCTAAAATTCCTGCGGCTGTAGATTATACAGTAACTATTACTGATGAAACTGCTGGTGCAGGAGAGAAATCCAAGCAGACTATCAAGCAGGGTAAGGCAGGAGAGGAGACTACTGTTGGTACAATTATTGTTCCCGACCTTGTAATGGCAGTAAAGGAAACTCCTACTGAGGGTTATCTTAAAACTTATCAGTTTACTTATGGAACTGGCACTACTTTTGAAGTAGATATTCCTAAGGATTTAGTAGTAACTGCTGGTGAAGTTATCGTTGTTGATGACGACAACCCTGTTACAGGTCTTACCAATGGTACATATCTTAAACTGACTATCGCTAATCAAGATGAGCCTGTATACATCAACACAAATTCACTTGTTGATGTTTATACTGGTAAGACTGAAACTACTGGTGTAAGCGTTGCTATTTCTGCAAGCAATGAGATTTCTGCTACTCTTGTTGGTAAAGCTGTTGCAGAGGAGAACCTTGCCGATACTCTTGCTACAAAGATTAATGGCACAGACGAAGCTCTTACTTGGGGTGCTATTTCTTAATCATTTTGTTAATTGAGAATTTATAAAAAAAATTGATAGGGACGATAATGATAAATTGTCGTCCCTTAAATTATAAAAGAAAGGAGAAAAATAATGGCTGATAACAAAGTCAAATTTCTTCGGGGTACATCTGCTGAATATGAAGCAAGCACCAAAGATAATGATGTTTTTTATTATATTACTGATACTAAAAAGTTGTATTTAGGAACGAATGAAGTTACTGGCGAAGGCATAACTGTTGATGATGTCTTATCTTCTACAAGTGAAAACCCTGTTCAGAACAAAGTTGTTAAAACTGAATTTGATAAAAAGGCTGAAAAAAGTATATACGGTGATAATTCTATTAATTTAGGCAGAAATCCAGATAAAACAGCAGGTGCAAGTTCTATCGCAATGGGAACTGATGTTGAAGCATCTGGCATACACGCTCATGCAGAGGGTTCAAACACATCTGCGATTGGCAATCATGCTTTTGCTGGTGGTATCGACACAGAAGTTGAAGGCAATGTATCTTTTGCTTATGGCGAAGGATTAAAAACAATCAAGTATTATAGTGCTGCTTTTGGTATATATAACCTTGCTGATGAAAATACTTTGTTTTCTATTGGCAATGGTAATAGTGATACTGAACGTTCTAATGCTTTTGAGATTACTAAAACAGGTGGAAAGCTTCACAATAAAGATATTATTACTATTGATAATGTAGCAACTCAATCCACAAACGGACTTATGAGCGCAGCTGATAAAGCAATATTAGATAAACGAACGGCTTATAAATTAGTAAGCAGTTCTTGTCAAACCATTTCAATAAATACATCTGATTGGAATACTTTAAGTTCAGGCGGATATGCGTGTGAAAAAACTCTTCCAGTTGGACTTTTATATGATAATTACATTTTTGAAGTTTCTTTATCAAGCGATACAGATGCGGCTAAACTACAATTGCAAAGTTGGAATTATATTATGGCAGATGGTAGAATCGAGCAAGCAACATCATCGGTAAACGGAGAAAAAGCTGCTTCATTTACTTTTTATGCTTTCACAACAAAGCCTACAGTTGCACTTACAATTGCAATCCAAGGGGTGAGCTAAATGATATTTTTAAATCGTAGAAGAACTCCTTTAAAGCAAGAAACAACTAAAGACCCAAGTAAATACTGGTACGTTGAAAAATACGTATATGGTGTATTAAAAGACACTGTAGAGATTCCTTTGGGTACAGGTATAAAATTTACAGCTATTGAATCAGGCTATGACGATGACACGTTTTATGGTTGGAGTAAAACTTCGACAAGCACAACAAGGACTTTTAACACTACGACATCATATAAAAACACAACAACTGCTGTTAAAAATTTACTCGATTCAGAAAACACCTTAAAAATTTATGCTGTTTATTCATATGATTTTGTTAATTTGTTTAAGTATAATGAATTTTCAGCAGTAGGGAATAATGAAAATTATGTGTTATATACAGCACAAGATGCGGTCATAAGTTTTTGTGGGTATCAATACACAAATTCAACCAGTAAAGTAGGATATGATGCGGTTGAAGTTAAAATTCAACCTCCGAATGGTACAACTGTTACGTTTGAAGTTGAAACTCACGATGGCTATAATTTTATGACTAATACAATAGATAAAACCATAACAGAAGGAAGTAAAATAACTTTTACTTTATACGCCAGCCGATGGTCATCACAAACGGGTGGTGGTGAAACAACATCATATATGAAAATAAAAGATAAAAGCGGTAATAGTTCATTTTATACTCTTGCTAAAAAATATCGTGTAATAAGTCACACATAAAGGGCGGTGAAAATATGTATTTATTTTTTGATGAAAATATAGAAAAGAAGCAGTTGATTGATTTTAAGTCAACACAGAATTATATTTGCTTTACATTTCAGAATGATGTTTCCGTAGATGATTTTGCAAGTATAAATGTGTTTAAAATGTATTCTGATGACGATATGTTTCTTAGAGAATATACGTTAGAAGATTACAGACTTGAATGTAATGGGAATGAACTTTATTTTAAAGATAAAAATGAAGTTATTGATCTTGATGTACTTAAAGTTGACAAGATTGAAATGAGTAAAGCAATGCTTGCGGAATGGCTTGAAGATAACCCAATGCTTTACACTGATGGTAAATATTATTCTGTAACAGCTGAAAAACAGTCACTATTAAACGGTAACTTAGCGTCTTATGAGCGTGCAAAAGCTGTAGGTGTTGAATACCCGTTGAAATGGAATAGCACAGGAAGTGAGTGTACTCCTTGGGACTATACTGATTTACTTACTTTATCTCTTACAATAGCTGGTTATGTCGCACCGAAGGTGTCAAAACAGCAGGAACTTGAATTACAAATAAAAGCTTGTACAACAGTTGATGAAGTCAACGAGATTGTAATTAATTATGATTAAAAATTGTTTTAAACTGATTTGTAAATATCTTGTATTATTTCTAATAGGTGGAATATTTTATGTATGTCTTGAACTGCTGTGGAGAGGACGAAGTGATATTACCTCATTCTTTATGGGGGGCATAGCTCTACTTGTAGTGGGACAACTTAATGAAGGATATGATTATAATATGCCCATATGGTATCAAATGATTATATCTGGAACTTTTATTACATCAATGGAGTATATAGTCGGAAAGATTTTTAATTCTGATTATCATATTTGGGATTACCGTGGTATGTGGCTTAATATTGACGGACAAATATGTTTGGTATATTTTTTACTTTGGTGTTTACTTTCATTGATGGGAATAATGCTTGATGACTTAATAAGATGGAAGTTCTTTGGTGAAGATAAGCCTAAATATAGGTGGATATAATTATAGGGAGTAACAGACTTTGGTTAGTTTGTTATTCCCTATTTTTTACGATTTTAATTCAAAATAAATAGAAGTAATGAAAACCCATTGCTTTTATACTCATATTATATAATTAACTTTGCCCACTTCTAAAATTTTGGTGGGCAAGCGGTGGGCGGTGGGCAAAAATTCACCATAAAAGCATACAAAAAGCTCCCCTTGGAATTGACCAAGAGGAGCAATTTTATTTGTTAAACAACGTAGGTACGTTATTTTCTTAACGTTTCCACGATTCCTCAACCGCAACTGCGCAAGCTACGGTAGCACCAACCATAGGGTTGTTGCCCATGCCGATAAGACCCATCATCTCAACGTGAGCAGGAACGGAAGAAGAACCTGCGAACTGAGCGTCAGAGTGCATACGTCCCATTGTATCTGTCATACCATAGGAAGCAGGGCCTGCAGCCATGTTGTCAGGATGAAGTGTACGTCCTGTGCCGCCGCCGGAAGCAACGGAGAAGTACTTCTTGCCCTTTTCAACACATTCCTTCTTGTATGTGCCTGCAACAGGGTGCTGGAAACGTGTTGGGTTGGTGGAGTTACCTGTGATGGAAACGTCAACGCCTTCCTTCCACATGATTGCAACGCCTTCTGTTACGTCGTTAGCGCCGTAGCAGTTTACCTTTGCACGGAGTCCGTCGGAGTAAGCCTTGCGGAATACTTCCTTAACTTCGCCTGTATAGTAGTCCATTTCTGTTTCAATGTATGTAAAGCCATTGATACGGGCAATGATCTGTGCAGCGTCCTTGCCAAGACCGTTAAGAATAACTCTAAGAGGCTTTTTACGAACCTTGTTAGCCTTTTCAGCGATACCGATAGCACCTTCAGCAGCAGCAAAGGATTCGTGACCTGCGAGGAATGCAAAGCATTCTGTGTCTTCTTCAAGAAGCATCTTGCCGAGGTTGCCGTGGCCAAGACCAACCTTACGCTGGTCAGCAACAGAACCGGGGATGCAGAAAGACTGGAGGCCTTCGCCGATTGCAGCAGCAGCGTCAGCAGCTCTTGTGCAGCCCTTCTTGATTGCGATAGCGCAGCCTACTGTGTAAGCCCACTTTGCATTTTCAAAGCAGATAGGCTGAATGCCTTCTGTGATCTTATATGGATCGAAGCCCTTTGCCTTGCAGATATCTGCACACTCTTCGATAGAGTTGATACCGTATTTTTTGAGAACGTCAAGAATCTGCTTTTCTCTTCTCTCGTATGATTCAAATAAAGCCATCGTTGTAATCCTCCTTATTCTTTTCTGGGGTCGATGATCTTAACAGCGTCAGCAACTCTGCCGTACTGACCCTGAGCCTTTTCGTAAGCTGTCTGAACGTCGTCACCCTTCTTGATGAAGTCCATCATCTTACCGAAGTTGATGAACTTGTAGCCGATGATCTCGTCATCAGCATCAAGAGCAATGCCTGTAACATAACCGTCGGTCATTTCGAGGTAACGTGGACCCTTCTTGAGAGTACCGTACATTGTGCCGACCTGTGAACGAAGTCCCTTACCGAGGTCTTCAAGTCCTGCGCCGATTGCAAGTCCGTCTTCGGAGAAAGCAGACTGTGAACGGCCGTAAACGATCTGGAGGAAGAGTTCTCTCATAGCGGTGTTGATAGCATCGCAAACGAGGTCTGTATTAAGAGCTTCGAGAATTGTTCTGCCCGGGAGGATCTCTGCTGCCATAGCTGCGGAGTGTGTCATACCGGAGCAGCCGATCGTTTCAACGAGAGCTTCCTGGATAACGCCTTCCTTGATGTTGAGGGAAAGCTTGCAGGTACCCTGCTGAGGAGCGCACCAGCCGATACCGTGAGTAAAGCCGGAAATGTCCTTGACATCCTTAGCCTTGACCCATTTTGCTTCTTCGGGGATAGGTGCACAGCCGTGTGCTACGCCCTGCTTGACGCTGCACATAGTTTCAACTTCATGAGTATAATTCATACTATGACTCCTTTCGTTATTAACGGCAAATAAATGCCATCTGCATACTCGTTAATTATATAACATTTTTCGTCCGAAATCAAGAGTTTTTTTATTTTTTTACAAAATATCGGATTTTGCGCAAAACGGCTGTCAGTCCTGCCCTTTTCCGTCGTTTTCATCAGGCTTCTCCCCTGCAATGCAAGCCTTTTTGTAGCTTAACGGACTGACTCCGACATATTTTTTGAATTTGTTGTGGAAATAGTTGATGTTCGTGTAGCCGACCCTCTCCGCGACCTCATAGACCTTGTATTCGTCCTCCGCAAGAAGTCTTTTAGCCTCGGTGATACGGATTTTATCGAGATAATTGTTGAAATTGTCGCCCATATACTGATGAAAGACCTTGCCGAGATATGCGCTGTTGTATCCGAATATGTTCGCGAGCATTTCAAGGCGAAGCTCCTGATTATAGTTCGCGTGTATGTACTGAACTACGCGCTCCATCGTGCTTTTGGTCGTCCTGCCGTAAACGCTGTCGGAAAACTCGGTGAACTCTTTCTTCATCAGCTCGATTATGTCGTGCAGACTGCCGAGCGAGCCTATCTGACTGACGATATAATCGTCCTTGAACGGCTCTGCCTTTTTTTCGCCAACGCTTTTTATGATAAGATTTTTCGTGCTGAGTACGGTCGTAATGCAGATAACGCGGATCTTTTCGGGAGTGAAGCTGTTCCTGCAAAGCGATTCCTGAAAGCGTGCAAAACAGCCCTCCAAACGCTCCTTGTCGTTTATCTCCATAAACGGGAAGAACTGTGCAGCTATCGTTTCGGGTGCAGGAATGTCCTCATCGCTTCGGCTGCGTATCTTCTCGGCGGAAATAACACCGTAGTGAAGATAGAGAAAACGGTTGTTGTATATCTCGTTCGCCGAGCGGTAGGAAGCCGATATCTCCTTTGCCGAATGAACGGATTCGCCTATCGCAGCAAATATCATTCCCCTATAATCAAAGTTCAGCCTGCTCATACATTCCTGTATGCGCTCGTCGGGGCTGTCCTTGAATATAACGGCAAGCATACCGTTGAGGTCTATGGGAACAGCATCAACATTCTCCATTTCGGAAAGTCGGCTGCGTATCTTGTCAAGAATGAACTGGCGCGATTCAAAGCTGTTTTTTTCGGTCGCACTGATAAGCACAACGTTGAACTTCCGTCCGCTGCTGTATACTTTCAGTGCGCTGTTGTCCGAAGCCGATGCTCCGCCGATAAGAAGCTCCTTGATAGCATTTTCGTTGAGGAACTCACTGCCTTTCTGAAGCTGCAGGCTGCTCTCCTTTTCCGCCTTTATCTCGGACACAAGCGCTTTCAGACATTCGATAAGCTCATCTTCGTCAACGGGTTTGAGAATGAATCTCTTCACACCGAGCGACATAGCCTCCTTTGCATAAGCAAAATCGGAATAACCGGAGAGTATCACAGCTTTTCCCTTAAAACCGTTCTTTATCGCAGCATCGATCATCTGTATCCCCGTCATTCCCGGCATCTTCACATCGGCAATAACTATATCGGGATCGTGTATAAGTATTTTGTTAAGTCCGTCGTCCCCGTCCTCTCCCTCATCAATAACTTCAAGTCCGAGTTCGTCCCACGGTATCATCATCTTTACGCCAAGGCGCACGTTCGGTTCGTCATCAACCAACAGAACTTTGAGCAAATCACCCGACCTCCTTTTTACGCAGCTTTGACTGCCCTTTTATACAATTATAGCTTATTCCGACATATTTATCAATGCTTTTCATAAAAATTTCATATCTTGATGATATTTATATAAAAATTACAGTCATTTTTTGAGCATTTCTTTGAAAAAGCACAAATTATTCTCGGGATCGAAAACTATTGATTTTTCACCTCCTTCGGCAAGGTTATCCTTACCCTTGTACCCTTTCCTATCTGACTGGTGAAAGAAAGACCGTATTCATCGCCATGGAACATCTTTATTCGCTTGTTCACGTTCGTCAAACCGATGCTCTTTCCCGAAGATGTGTCGTTTTCTTCAAGCTTCCACCTCAGCTCGGACATTTTGTCATCGGGTATGCCCTGACCGTTGTCCTCGACCTCGATAATGACATTTTCGCCCGAATATTTTATGCTCACGGTTATCTTTCCGTTGCTCTTGCTGCTCTCGATGCCGTGAACAAACGCATTTTCAACGATAGGCTGTATAATGAGCGGCAAAATAGGATAATTTCCGTCAATTTCATTATCTATCGAGTATGATATCCTGTCGCCGAAACGGGCCGCCTGCAATTCAAGGTAGCTCTTTGTGAATTCAAGCTCCGATTCGAGCGTGACCATACTGTTTTTGACTTCAAGACAGCGGCGCATAAACTTTCCGAGCTTTTTTACAAGATCGGCCGTTTCCTTGTCGTTGTTCACATACGCTTTCATTCGTATCGTTTCAAGCGTGTTATAAAGGAAGTGCGGATTTATCTGGCTCGCAAGGGTCTTGAACTCGGCTTCGACCTGATTTAAACGAAACGTTTCCGTCTGAATTTTCGCCTCATAAGCCTCATTCATAAGCTCCTGCATACTCTTTACCATTACCTGCAGGTCGTTGTAAAGCTCATTGATCTCGTCATCACCGTCTATCTTCTCGTTAAGGTCGAAGTCGCCGACCGTTACTCTGTGCATCTGATCGCGCAGAAAGCCTATCCTTCGCACGAAATACGATGTAAAAAGTATCGCGATGAACACCGACAGCAGGAAGCAGGAGGTAATGTAAAAAACATATCCGAACGAAAGCTCCTTTGTCGCACCCGTTACGATAGCATAAGGCTTCACAAGATATATCTGAAAAAAGTTGCCTGTATGATTGTAGTTGAAGTTGGTCGCAACCGTGTAGCCCTTGTCTGTCAGCGGAGATTTTCCCGTAAGCTCGATCGGGTCTTTTTCCGTGCCGTCAAGTTCAAAGTCGGGCGTTGTGAATACTTTGCCGAGGTCGTATTCGGGTATATTGCTGTAAAAAACCATTCCGTTCTGAACAGCGAAGATAACGTTGAAAACCTCGTCCTCCATAAGCGTTTCTATCCAGTCCTGATTGATGTAAACGACCATAACGCCAAGGCTCCCGCCGTCTTTCGACTTTATCTGGCGGATATAGCTAAGATAGCATTTTGAATCGGAGGGATTTTTCAGCACCCGCCATATCGGTGCAGTTGTCGCCAAAGCTTCGCCGAACCAGTTTGAATCCTTTATCTGCTTGGTTATGCGCTGAAAAGAGAGATTGTAAAGAAAGCCATTCGGATCTTCGCCCATATCAACATAAAAGGTTATATCCGAGATCTGTGAATAAGCGTTTCTGTAGCCCGATACAACGGGGTGCGTTGCATAGAAATCAAGACATTCATCGTGGTTCAGTCCGCTGTTGAGAAGATAGCTTATGCTCTCGTCATTGTATATTGTGTCAGCCGCCGCAGAGGTCGTGAAAAGCGTGTCCGTGAGCCTTATTTTAAGGTTGTCAGCATCCTTGTACGCCTCCTTGACGGTGCTTTCCTGCAAAACTCCTATCGTGTTCATAATGAGGTAAATTCCTGCCGCAAAAACGGGGACGATAACCGCAATGAACATCACGATAAGCTTCGTGCGGATATTAGTGTTGAGCAGTTTGTTTATCAGCTTCATAGCACTTCCCTGCTTAATTTTCCCCGGACAGTATCTTCACCGCCGAACTTGTTCCTATCCTATCGCAGCCCTCGTTCAGAAAAGCTTCAAGGTCAGCCTTTGTCTTTACTCCGCCTGCCGCTTTCATCCTGACATTTTCGCCGATGTGCTTCTTGAAAAGCCTGATATCTTCAAGCTTCGCACCGTCCGTGCCGAAGCCTGTCGAAGTCTTTATGTAGTCCGCTCCCGCATTTGTAACGCAGTCGCAGAGTGCAATTTTCTCTATCTTTTCAAGGTAGCAGGTCTCGATGATGACTTTGAGTATCTTCTCACCGCAGACCTTTTTCAAAGCGGCAATTTCCGCCGTTACCTTGTCGAATCTTCCCATTTTTACATCACCGAGGTTCACGACCATATCAAGCTCGTCTGCACCGTCAGCTATAGCGCACTGCGCCTCGAACACCTTTACAGCGGTCGTGTTGTAGCCGAGAGGAAAGCCTATCACCGTGCAGATATTGAGCTTTTCGCCGAATTTTTTTCTCGCATACGAAATAAAGCTCGGCGGTATGCATACAGAAGCCGTGTTGAGGCGAAGTGCTTCTTCGCAAAGCTTATCTATGTCAGCCTCGGTCGAAACTGCTTTGAGCATAGTATGGTCGATGTGCGGATAAATCTGTTCTTTTTCCATTGTCAGTCTTCCTTTCGTGAGTCGTCCTCTGCCTTTAAAAGCAGTTCATAAACGGGTGCAAGCTTCTCAAATTCGCCGATGAGGAACGGTATGAGTTTGTCGCTGAAAAGCAAGTCGTGATCGTGGCTCAGAGCGTTGACGGAAATACTCCTGCGGTTGAGCCAGTTCTGCTTTTCCTCGCTTTCATCGGGGAAACGGTTCTTTTTGTAAATGTCGCCGTCAAGCGAAAATTCGGGCGAAGCTTTCAGCATTTTCACAGCCGCCTTGTAGCTTTTATCGTCATTTTTTATAAGCTCGCGCAGGCTTTCCATAACAGCCGTGGGCGCTTGGTAATAGCCAACGCCGTATGAAAAGCCCGTCTGCTCGATGCAGAAATAAAACGAGAGCGCATTTCCGAGCCTTTCGCGCGGTCTGCTCACAGCTATCCAGATATGGTCGCGGAAAAGCGACTTGTCCTTGGTAAAGCGTGTGTCACGGCGAACTCTCGAAACACATTTCGGCGAGCAGACAAGTCGGCTGTCGATCTTTTCAAAGGTCGGCGCAAGCCCTGCGGCTATCTCCGCAAACGGCTCGGTTATGACCTTTTTGTATATCGGCTTCTGCTCCTCATAATATTCCCTGCTGTCGCGCAGTTTGAGTTCAAAGAGTATATCGATAGATTTTCTTGAAAAATTCATTTTGTTCCTTTCCTTTTTTTGAAAAAGATCATATTCATATTCTGCATGGTCAGATTTTCCCGACCGCAAAAAGGTAAAGCGGAACGTGAAGCCCGTCCTACAGGATCGATGTGTTTGGATAAAAAAAATCCGTTTCTTTTAACAAGAAACGGATTTCTGCTGGTTGGGGTGCAGGGATTTGAACCCCGGAAATGCCTGAGTCAGAGTCAGGTGCCTTACCGCTTGGCTACACCCCAGTATAAGTCGCCGATTGAAAAGGCGATGCATTAACGGCAACTTACTTTGGTTGGGATAGTTGGATTTGAACCAACGAAATGACGGAGTCAAAGTCCGTTGCCTTAGCCGCTTGGCTATATCCCATTGAACTTTTTAATGAGGAAATAATCAAGCTCATCGTCAAACTACAGTAGTTATTATAGCACGTCCATTTCTGTTTGGCAATAGTTTTTGTATAACTTTGGCGTTTTATACAAATATTTTTTTCTGATTTGTGCATTATTTACATTTCATTGCGGTTTTCGAGTGCTTTGAACAGCGTTGTCCTGTCTGCGTACTCGACCATAGCGCCAACGGGCAGACCGAAAGCAAGCCTTGTGACCTTTACACCGAGCGGCTTTAAAAGCTTTGAAATGTAAACAGCGGTAGCCTCGCCCTCAACTGTCGGGTTGGTAGCCATAATGACCTCGCGCACTCCGCCTGCGTTCACCCTCGCAAGAAGCTCCTTTATCCTCAGCATCTCCGGAGTTACACCGTCCATAGGTGAAAGAAGTCCGTGCAGGACGTGATAAACGCCCTTGTATTCGTTGGTGCGCTCGAAAGCTTCGATGTCCTTAGGCGCTTCGACAACGCATACGGTGCTGTGGTCACGGAAATCATCACTGCATATCGGACAAAGCTCATTCTCGGTGAAGTTTGCGCAGACCTTGCAGTAGGTGACTTTTTGGTGAGCGTTCATTATCGCATCGGAAAAAGCCTGCGCTTCCTCATCGCTCATCGTCATAACGTAGTAAGCGAGCCTTTGAGCCGACTTCATTCCTATTCCGGGGAGCTTTGCGAACTGCTCCGCAAGTATTACGAGCGGCAGAGCCGTTTTTGACATAAGATCATTCCTTTGAGAAAAAGTTGTTTGAAATAACGGGAATCCATCAGATGCGGATTCCCGTTCAATGTGTATCTTTAGAAAAGTCCGGGGAATGAAACGCCGCCTGTGATAGCGCCCATCTCATTTTCGGAAGTAGCTTCGATCTGGTGAACAGCATCGTTGAATGCGCTGATAACGAGATCCTGAAGCATCTCGATATCGTCCTTGTCAACAACGTCAGGCTTGATAGTGAGAGCCTTGATCTCCTTTTTGCCGCTCATAACGACTTCAACAGCTCCGCCGCCCGAAGTAGCCTTGAACTCTCTGTTTTCAATATCTTCCTGAAGAGCGGTGATCTGTTCCTGCATTTTCTGAGCCTGCTTGAGCATACCCTGCATATTCTGAGCGCCGCCGCCCATTCCCTGTGGCAATCTTGCTTTCATAATTAATACTCCTTTTGGTTGATTTTATGCACCGCAGAACTTAGCAAGCGGTACTGTAAATTTATAAAAACGGAACATTTATGACTGTTCTGTCGGTATCCCGTTTTCCTGCGCTTTTTTTAAGATAGATTCGACCGACTGCCTTGTATCGGCTTTCTCGGTCTTGTTCGTGCATTTCGCACGGATAGTGTATATCCTGCCCGTTATCTTCTGAATCGAGCGTTTGAGCTTCTCGGCGTTGTCCCCTGCCTTTAAAACGGACATAAAGAACGAATTCTCCGAGAAAATAAGCATCATATCTCCGCTTTCGAGGGCATACGAGCCGACAAGTGCCGCCGAACCAGACGGACATGCCGCCTTGTACTCTTCGAGGATATCCGCCCAGCGTTCAACAGGCTTGAACGAAGACGGGTCTATTTTGCCCTGCTCCGTTTTTGCGGGAGCGGACTGTGAAGCCTGAGCAGGCTGAGAAACGCTTTCGTTCTGTTTTTCCTGCCGATACGAATATTGGGATTCGCTTCGCACGGGAGCAGTCCTTGCCGCCGGTGACTGAACGGACGCATCGCCGAGCCTGCGCTCCAACATTTCAATTTTAGCATAAATTTCGGAATTGTCAATAGAATTGTTCGCAGAAGTACCCGAAGCCGCCGCGCCTGCTCTGCTTGTGCATATCTTTATCATGCACATCTCGATCTCGACACGCTTTGACGGCACTCTGCCGATCTTATCACCCGTCTGCTGCAAAATATCCAGGTCGGCGAAGATATCCTCTATCGGCATTTTCTCCGCAAGAGCCTTGACCTGAGCGGTCTCGCTCGGCAGGCAGTTCAGTATTCCCGTATCATCGGGAACGGTTTTCGCAAGCATAACATTCCGCAGCTGTCCTACCAGTTCGGCACAAAGCTGCTGCATATCCTTTGACGAATCGTAAAGCTCGCCGACCGCCTTTACAGCCTCGGCAGTGTTATGGTCAGCCGCCGCTTCAAGGATACGGAAAACAGGACCGCTTCCCGCGATTCCCGCCGCACTCGCAGCCACATCTTCCGTGATATTGTCGGAATAAGCCGTGCATCGGTCGAGCAGCGAAAGAGCATCACGCATACCGCCGTCCGAAGCCTTTGCGATAAGCAGTGCGGCTTCATTCGTGAGCGTGAATTTCTCCTGCTCTGCGACCCACAAGAGCCGCTTTGCAATATCGTCTGATTTGATTCTGTGGAAATCGAAACGCTGGCAGCGTGAAAGTATCGTCGGCAGGACTTTGTGGATCTCAGTCGTTGCGAGGATAAACTTAACGTGTTCGGGCGGTTCTTCCATAATTTTGAGCAGCGCATTGAACGCCGCAGGAGAGAGCATATGAACTTCGTCGATGATATAGACCTTGTATTTGCAGCGTTCGGGCATATAAACAGTACCCTCGCGCAGGTCACGGATATCCTCGACACCGCTGTTTGAAGCCGCGTCTATCTCGATAATATCACCGAGCGCGCCCTCATCGGCATCGCGGCAAATCTCACATTCAAGGCATGGGTTTCCGTCAACGGGGTGCAGACAGTTCATCGCCTTTGCAAGTATTCTTGCGCAGGTCGTCTTACCCGTTCCTCTTGAACCCGTGAAAATATATGCATGGGCAGTTCTGCCTGTTCTGAGCTGATTTAAGAGCGTTTCTGTTACCTGCGGCTGCGAAACAACATCAGCAAAGCTCAAAGGTCTGTATTTTCTGTACAAAGCCTGATACAAAACGCTCACTTCCCTTTATTTTATCTTCATTTCTTCGTCTATCCTGTCATAAACGCCGACGCTCTCGGCAATTTTGCAGTAATACTGCTTGAAGCCGACAACATCGAACATATTCGCCGCAAGCGCTTTCGCGTAATACTCACGGCTCTTTTCAAGGTCTTTCAGCCCGAGCTGCGCAAGCGCACAGCCGCCGAGCGCAAAAACATAATTTTTGCCTTCCAGTATCGACCTTGTGAAGCTTTCAAAAGCCTTTTCGTATTCACCCATTGCAAGGTAACACATTCCGTAATCGGTGTAAAGATACTGAAAAATGCCCTCCCGATCCTCTTTTTCGGCAAGGCCGTCATAAATATCGAGCGCCTTTTGATAAGCGCCGTTTTCAACGTGACATCTTGCAAGCAGGAAATCGACCATATATTTCTCATCATTCAAACCGAGGTCGATAGCGTCCTGAAAAAATTTTGCCGCATTGGTATTATACCCCATAAGGCGGTAGGTATTTCCTATGTAAAAGCTTGCGACCGCTTTTTCACGGTCTGTACAATCACATTCCATAGCTTCTTTAAGATAGTCGATGCCGTCTGCAAGCTCCTCACAGCGGATACAATCCATACCGTCGCTGAAAAGTCTTGCCTTTTTGGAAAAGCCTTTGAAAGTTCCCCTCGTGAGGTACTTATCATAGCCTCTGCGAGCAACACTCTGCGCATCGCTGTAAGCGGTCACTATTGCAGACATAACGAGAGCGAATTCCGCAAGTCCGAAAAAAAGCTTCTGAAACAGGTCGGGCGTATAATCGGGCGAGTCAAAAAGCACCTTATAGGCAAGTGCGGTCAGAAACATCAGCGGAACAACTATAATAAAGTGCCGCCAAAGCTTTTTTATAAAATACCACTTGTCCATTAAAAAGTTCCTCCGAAAAAGAGAAAAATCCGATACATAGGTGTGCAGGCTTGCTGCGGCACACAGAGCGAACCGCTTAATGCTGCTCGGTTCCCCGCCTGACATGGTTCACGGTGTTCTGTTGCACAGGGCCCGCACACCTATATACCGGATAAATTCCGATCATAGTATGCCGATACGCTCATTTTCGGTTAAATTCCGCTTAAAACAGAGCGCAAACAGGATTTACTTGATTATGATATCATATTTCACAAAAAAAGTCAAGCATTTTGCAAAAATTTAAAGGCTTATATAAGCTGCACAAGAATTATTCCCATAATTTGTTTACATTTTAATATAATTTTAGCAAAAGTCAACAGCTGAATCATTCACAATTGCACTATTTGTACAGAAATTTTTTTCTATCTAATTTTACTATTGAAATTTTTCCGATTATGAGTTAAAATAGTTACAGTATGTGTTTCAAACGTTTCAGTTTGTCATTTTTCATAAAAATTTTGTAACAAAGGCAGTTGGTTTTATACTTATTTTTAAAATCAAAGTGTACAAACAATCAAGCAAAAGCTCGCAGCTGTTTAACGGTCTTATATAGCTTTTGCGCCGATTTTTTGTCTGCACTTTGATTAAAAATCAGTATTATTTAACAAGCTGTACAAAATATTATTAGGGTGGAAAAAATATGGGTTCTAATATCATTCTTTACGGTCCTCCGGGTACAGGTAAAACTTATAATACTATCGCCTATGCGATATCTATTATTTACGGAAGATCTATCCGTGATGTCATGGGCGATGATTACGGCGAGCTTCTTGAGAAGTACAACGCTCTCAAAACTCTCTACGGTCAGATCGAGTTCACTACCTTCCATCAGTCCTTTGGCTACGAGGAATTCGTTGAGGGTATCAAGCCTGTTTTCATTCAGGTAATGAACGAAAAGGGCGAGCGTTCCCGTAAGGAAGAAATGGTTTATAAGGTAAATCAGGGTGTATTCAAGCGTTTCTGCGATGAAGCTTCAAAGAACCCCGGCGAAAAATATGTATTCATCATCGATGAGATCAACCGAGGCAACGTTTCCAAGATCTTCGGTGAAATGATAACCATTATCGAACCAACAAAACGACTTGGACAGGCTGAGGAAGCCACCGTTAAGCTTGCCTATTCGCAGGAAGCGTTCGGCGTTCCCGACAATGTTTACATAATCGGCACGATGAACACCGCCGACCGTTCCATAGCGATGCTCGACTCCGCTTTAAGGCGACGCTTCGACTTCGTTGAAATGATGCCGAATCCCGAGCTTCTGCGCGGAGTAACAGTTGAGGGCATCGATATCTGCGAGCTTATGTATAAGATAAACAAGCGAGTTGAGATACTTCTCGACCGCGACCATACGATAGGTCACGCCTACTTTATGCCGCTTCGCTCCCGTCCGAGCCTTGCAGTCCTTGCGCATATCTTCAAAAATGCGATAGTTCCGCTTCTTCAGGACTATTTCTACGATGATTATGAAAAGATAAGACTTGTCCTTGGCGATGCGAACAAAGAGCCGAACGAGCAGTTCGTAATCAAGACAGACGTTGACTATGCACAGATCTTCGGTGCAAATGCCGAGCTTTACCTTGAAAATGACGATATTTATACTATAAATAATGCGGCTTTCGGAAATGTCAACGCATATCTTAAGATCTAAGGATAATTTCCAATGAGTACAAATAAAAAGTTCGTTATCACAGATGCAGACTCCTTTGTAAGGGGCGGAACATCGGACAATCCGCACATTATCCCTATCCCCGAACATAACTTTGACCGTCTTGCGGACTTCACCGAGAACAACCGCTTTCCCGTTATGCATGAGATAACTCTCCCGGACGGACGAAAGACCATTCACCCTGCCCGTTATGCAGGCATCATAACGCTGCGTGACGGTACGCAGATCGAGCTTATGCCGCAGATAGCCGCCGACCCAGCCGAAAATGCAGTCGTATCGAAGACGCTCATTCTGCGAATGCTCGAATCGATGATAGAAGTCCCCGTGAAAAGGGTCAACGAGCGCTACTTCAAAAAAGAACAGCTCAATATTTTCGAGATATGCGTGCGAATGTTCCTTGACGAGGTAGAAAACGTTGTACGAGGCGGATTGAAGCAGACCTACGTTCCCTATCGAGGCAACGAGCCGTTCGTAAAGGGCAAGACTATTTATTCCGAACACGCCAAGAAAAACTATGCCCACAAGGAAAAATTCTTTGTTGAATACGACGTTTTCAGCATAAACCGTGCCGAAAACAAGCTGATAAAAACAACTCTCGCCGCTCTGCTGAAGCTTTCGACAAACGGACTTAACCTCAAACGACTGAGAACGCTCCTTATGGACTTTGACGGAGTTGATTTCTCGACGAATCTAAAGCGTGACTTTGCCGCTGTTATCGACGACCGAAGCATGGCAAGATATTCAAGGGCAATGGGCTGGTGCAGACTGTTCCTTCTGAACAAGGGTACAACAACGTTCTTCTGCGGCGGAAAGGTAGCTTATGCGATGCTTTTCCCTATCGACAAGCTTTTCTGCGGCTGTATCGCAACAAGCCTGCGCCGTCAGATAGACCGTTCAAGATACAGCTTCCTCACGCCCGAAAAAATGACAAACTCGGTCAACAACGTTTCGCTCGACCTTAATATGGAACCCGTTTCCAACTTCTATGTCAAGGACAAGCAGGACGATTCCTACATAAATATCATCTTCAAATTCTATGATTTCAAGAATTATCACGGCAGGGACACCGATGACACGGCGATAGTTTTCCCCGTTACGGAAGTTCTCAACCGCAATCTTGAAGGTATGCAGCGAAATATGTACCTCGTTGACCTAAAAGACATCGACGGAAGCGTTGCTATCCTCAATGAAACATTTTTCCACTGATATTTTATACTAAACACCATTTAAAATTTGGAAAAAATCAAGCCGACAATCTCGTAG
>OHPL01000528.1_pt1 | contig 23951 bp, 26 predicted proteins | sample 1577711 | NCBI WGS metagenome assembly OHPL01 (sample SAMEA3879538, study PRJEB24766) | human gut metagenome | biome: human-associated habitat; feature: feces | place: USA | collected 1985/1987
TTGCCACGCCAGTGTGAGCACTGGCTCGCAATGACATGGTTCTTTGACAATCTCAGGCAGGGCTGACGGGTTGCGTCAGCCCTGCCCTTTTCCCTACCAGGGGCAGTTGTTTTCCGCTTTCCAGGTTTCCAGCCACTGGGCATCGGTTTTGCCGCCCTCGTGAATGTTCACCCGAGCGGAATAGCCGCCGATCCAGGTATCCGTTTTCAGATACTCGGCATAGCCGTAGCTGTCCGGGGTATCCCCGTTCAGTCCTACCACCCAGTAATGGGTAACCTGCTGCTCGTCCGCATATTCATAGGTAAAGCTCTCGGTTTGGGACACCCGGTCGGTAATGTCCAGGTTCTCTCCGTTGACCACAAAGTACAGCCGTCCCTCCCGGAGTTCCACCGGTGACCTCAGATTGTCCGTGTGCACCCGAACCTCCGACCCGGCATCGGTTTGCCGCACCTCCAGGTTTCCGCCCCAGCCGAAAATCTGGAGGAGACTGTCAGCGGAGGCCGTCACCGTCAGAAGGCACACAACCGCCGCCAGCAGCACCAGTCTGGCCGCCGTCTTCCCTTTCGGCTTTCTTTTTCCGGCCAGCGCGTCCCAGTCTTCCCCGCCGGAAGCGTGAAGCACGGAAAAGGCCTGCTTGTATTTTTCACGGTTCGTCATTGTCCCATTCCTCCTGTAGTTTTTCCCGGAGCATTCCCCTGCCCCGGCTCAGCCGCACCTTGACGTTGCTTTCCGTCAGATTCAGAAGTCTGGCGATCTGTGCCACGGATTCGTCTTCATAATAATGAAGGTGGATCACCAGCCGATACTTTTCCGGAAGCGCCATCACAGCGGCGAACAACTCCCGGGATTCCCCGGTGGGAAATTCCAGGGTATCCATGTAGTCCTCCAGCGGCACTGTTTTCCGCCGCCAGAAGGAGCTGCCCGCGTTTTTCGCGCAGTTGATGGCCACCCGCAGCAGCCAGAAGCGGATATGATCCTCGGATTCAAATTCTTTTGTGCTGACGTGATAGCGCAGCAGGGCTTCCTGGGCGGCATCCTCCGCGTCCGCGGGATTTTTGCAGACCTGGAAGGCCGCCGCGTAGAGCCTGTCCCGGTAGGCTTCCGCCAGCACCTGGGTTTCCATTCTCATGGGCATTCCCTCTTTCTGTTTGGGGCTTGTTGATTCTCTGAAAGGCCTTTCAGATAGAATACAATCGGGCAGGCCAAAAGGTTACAAACGCTCCTTAAAAAGCAACGCATGTATTCACCCAGGCCATAAGCTCTTCACATCACCTGTCGTCTCGCAGAAGCTTTCGGTGCAGGTTCCTCCGGAGGCAATGTTCTTGTCCCGGCAAGAACATTGAGAAGTAAGCGGGCTCAAGGGGCGCTGCCGAAAAGCCGCCCCCTTGAGAATCCCCCGGCCGCATCGCCGGAAGCGCAAAAGAATGTTTCGGATCGCTATGGGTAGTTCTGTCGAACGTGCTTGGAGTTCAGTATGAGTACATAGATTACTACAACAGACGAATTAAGGCAAGACTTAAGGGCTTGCCGCCTGCGGTTCGCAGACAGCAAGCCCTTTCGGATGCTTGCGCAATTTGAGTTAGAAATATTTGTCTAGCTTTTTGGGGTCACTTTACTTTCAAGACGGGTTTTTAATTCCATCAAATTCCCTTAGCAATTGCAGCAGAGTAACGAAGTGCTTGATGGCTTGAAAATGAATAGGGGCATTTGAAGCAAATAGAATTCCTGTATTTTTATATCAATTTCATTACTTTCTGAACTTTTTAAACAAAATACCACCCAATACAAAGGCGATTACAAGCAGTGCCAGATATATCTCCAACCACCCGAAACAAGCCGCGACCATCAAAGCTGTAAACATTCCAAACACCATCCAGTTTCCGCTGCCAACCGAGTATTTTTTCCCGCCGAACCGTGGAATCAGTATCAGCGGCAGCAGGGATACCAGCGCCACCATCACAATCAGTCCTCTGTGGGCATTTAAGACAGGCTCCAGAGCAAAACCGTTGTAGATCAGAAAGACTGCCAAGACGCCGTAGAGGAAATGATAGGAGGAAGAGAGGGGGAAGTATGATTTTAAGAAACGGGTCAGCTTCTTCGCAGTTTGCATCCTATCAAATCGTTTCATTAAAGTGTCTCCAAGTGGCACTCCCTGACAGATGCCGTAATAAATAATTCATGGAATTACTGTTTTACGGACACCCACCTTTTTCGTGGCGTGCTTTGTTATTTGATTTCCCAGAGCTTCACCTGGCTGGACTTCTCGTAAAGCCGCAGGTAGCTGTCATAGCGGCTGGGCTCGATTTCCCCGGCCTCCACCGCACCCCGGACGGCGCAGTCCGGCTCCTTCCGGTGGGAGCAGTCGTCAAACCGGCATTTGCCCAGGTAAGGCTCAAAATCCGGAAAGGAATACTGTAAGTTCTCCTTGAGGATAATTTCCATCTGGTCGGTATCGAAGGAGGAAAAGCCCGGGGTGTCCGCCACATAGGTGTCTTTCCCCAGCCGATAAAGCTCCACATGCCGGGTGGTATGCCGCCCCCGGCCAAGCTTCTCGGAAACCTCCCCGGTTTCCAGAGCCAGTTCCGGAGCCAGACGGTTCAGAACACTGCTCTTGCCCACGCCGGAGTTTCCGGTGAAAGCGGTAAGCTTTCCGGTGAGCAGTTTCCGCAGTTCTTCCACCCCTTCCCCGGTTTCCGCGCTGGTGCAGATCACCGGGAAGCCTGCGTGTTCATAGATGCGCACCAGGTTGGCGGCCGGATCCAGGTCACATTTGTTGACCACCAGATACACCGGCACTCCCTGATCTCCCGCGATGGCCGCCACCCGATCGATGAGGAAGGGCTCCGTCACCGGGTTGACGTTGGCGGCGAATACCACCAGGGCATCCACGTTGGCAACCGCCGGACGGACGAAGGCATTTTTCCGGGGAAGAATCTTCTCCACCATGCCCTTGCCCTTCTCCACGGATATTTCCACCAGATCCCCGGTCAGGGGCGAATTGCCCCCACGGCGAAGGATGCCTCTGGCTCGGCAGGTAATGAGGCCGGAGTCCGTCTGAACGTCATAGAAGCCGCTGATGGAGCGCAGAATCCGCCCCTGCAATGTCTGGGTCATTTCGTAAACTCCAATGTTTTGGTTTCCAGGAACTGGCCGTTCAGGTACAGGTCATAGGACACGGTGCCCGTGCCCGTCAGATCCAGCAGAACGGTCTTGGCCCCGGGGGCAATGGACTTGGAGACGATCACATCCCGGGTGCCCCCCAGACATACGTCCAGCCTTGCCTCCTCGGCGCTCTCCGGCACCACCCAGGATACGCTGATGAGCACGGAATTGTCCGGCTCGGTTTCCTGAGGGGCGGTAGTCTGGGTGGGCTGGGTTTCCGACACGCCGCTGGAATACTGGATGATGATCTCGGAAGAAACATCCAGGGTCTCATCCTTGTCCACCGACTGGTAGACCACCTCGTTTTCCGGGCGGGAGCTTTCCGTCGGCTCATAGCGCACGTTGGTAAAGCCCAGCTGAGTCATCAGCTCCTTGGCTCGGTTCAATTCCAGCCCCACTACGTTTGGCATGGAATTTTCCACGATGTCCGGGCCGGTGCTGACATAAATATAGATGGTCTGACCCTCGGTGACCTCGCTTTCGGCGGAAGGATCCGTCCGGGTCACCTCGCCGGGCTGGTAGACATAGCTGGCTTCCTTCTTTTTGAGCGGCTTGAAGCCCTGGCTTTCCAGCAGCTTACAGGCCTCCTCCGCGTCCGCGCCGACGAAGTTATCCAGCTTCTTTACCGCAGGCTCCGGGCCCATGCTCACCGTCAGCCAGATATCCGAGCCCCGCTGCACCTTGGTGCCGCCTGCCGGCTCCTGGCTGATGATCTCGTTTTTCGGATGGTTTTCGCTGTACTCCTGGGGACGGAGTCGGAAATTGAACTCATCATGCGCCTCCGCCAGCTCCTCGCTGTAGGTGCCGCCGGTGAGGTAGGGCACCTCCACCATGTCCTTCTCCTGATTCAGGAGCGCTCCGTTGAACAGGGCGATGAGGAACAGCATAATGGCAAACAACGCCACCGCACTGCAAACCACCACGGCGGTGGTGGCGATCCGGCTGCGCTCGGTATTCTTCTTTTTCTCAGCCTCCCGACGCCGTCTCCGGCGGCTTTCCGTATGGCTGACCTCCCGGCTGGCTGTAGACCTGGAAGCCGTGCCCGTGTGAGCCATCACCGCACTGTTTCTGGGCAAGGAAGTGGAGGGACGCTCGCCGGTTCTGGCCTGAACCTTCTTTTCCGCGGTGGTCAGGGGCATCCCCGCCGTGGGAATTTTCCGGGTGGCGTCGTCCATCAGGGTGTGATAGTCAAAGACAATGGCAGGATTTTTCCGGAATTCCTCCATATCCTGAAGCATTTCCGTGGCGGAAACGTACCGATCCCGGACTTCCAGTGCCATGGCCTTCATAATGATCTGCTCCAGGCCTGTGGGAATGTTGGGGTTATAGGTAGAGGGCAAGGGCGCACCGCCGTTGATATGCTGGATGGCCACGGAAACCGCGGACTCTCCGTCATAGGGCGGCCGACCGGCCATCATTTCGTACATCACAACGCCCAGAGAGTACAGGTCAGACCGATTGTCCGTGTGACCGCCCTTGGCCTGCTCGGGAGAAATGTAGTGAACGCTGCCCAGGGCTTCCTTGGTCAGGGTGTTGCTCTTATTCATCACCCGGGCGATGCCGAAGTCCATGACCTTCACGGAGCCGTTTTTCAGCACCATCACGTTATGAGGCTTGATGTCCCGGTGGACAATGCCCCGGCTGTGGGCGTGCTCCAGGCCCTTGGCGATTTGCAGGGAGAAATGGAGGGTCTCCTTCCAGTTGAGGATGCCCTTTTTCTCCATATATTCCTTCAGGGAAATGCCGTCGATGAGCTCCATGACGATGTAGTCCGCCCCGTCGGAGGAGGAAACGTCATAGACCTGAACGATGTTCGGGTGGCTGAGCATGGCCACGGCCTCGCCCTCCGCCCGGAACCGGCGGCGGAACTCCTCATCCCTGGAAAATTCGTCTTTCAGAATTTTAATCGCAACCAATCGGTTCAGCCGATGGCAGCGAGCTTTATAAACAACGGCCATGCCGCCGGTACCGATGACCTCAAGAATCTCGTACCGACCGTCCAGAAGCCGTCCAATATATTGATCCATATAAGCTCCTTTCCTGCCTTTGGTTAAACCTGAATCAGCACGCTGGTCACATTGTCCGGCGCGCCCCGGCTTTTGGCGATGTTCAGCAGCCGCTTGCAGCAGTGGTGCTTATTTACGCCGTGGGCGACCTCGAAGAGAATTTCCTGGTCGTCCATTAAATTGCTCAGTCCGTCGGAGCACAGCAGCAGAAAATCGCCCTTGCTCACGCTGACGTGGAAAATGTCACAGATGAGCACAGGCTCCGTGCCCACCGCCCGGGTGATGTAGTTCTTACCCGGGTAGGTCTTTGCCGCCTCAGCAGGGATGTCTCCCCGGTCCACCATCATCTGCACCAGAGAATGATCCTTGGAAATCTGACGGATTCCCGTCCGACTGATGCCATAGGCTCGGCTGTCGCCCACATTGACTACGGTTGCCCGATCCCGGCGCACCAGCACCGCAACCAGGGTAGTTCCCATGCCGTCGAATTCCTCGAACTGGGCCGCCTGGTCGTAAACCGTGAAATTTGCCAGCTTCACCGCGCTGCGGAGCATCTGGTCGATCCGGTCAGACTCCATCCCCGGCAGCCAGCTTCGGCGGATTTCCTCCACAAAGACCTCCACCGCCAGGGTGCTGGCGATATTGCCGGATTTGGCGCCGCCCATGCCGTCGCAGACTACGCCCAGCAGGGTCTCCTTGTCCAACCGTTCAATTCGGTAGGCATCCTGATTCTGCTTGCGCACGCATCCGGGATCCGTAAGTCCCCAGCTCTGCATCGTCCCAGCACCTCTCTTCTTTACTCGTGCTTTTTCTCGTATTTCCTGCGCAGCTGCCCGCAGGAGGCATCGATATCCCCGCCCAAAGTTCTGCGAACCGTAGCCGTAACCCCGCCGTCTTCCAGAATTTTCTGAAACCGGGCTACCGCCTCCCGGGAGCTGGGTTTTAAGGGGCTTTCCTCCACATGGTTCAGCGGAATCAGATTCACATGGGCTCCCAGACCCTTCAGCCGCCGCAAAAGCTCCTGGGCACACGCCGGGGTGTCGTTGAGTCCGTCAATCATGGCGTACTCAAAGTGAATACGCCGCCCCGTGGCGTCATAGTACCGGCGGACGGCCTCCATCAGTTCCTCAATGGGATAGGCCTTGTTTACCGGCATGATTTGATCGCGGATTTCATCGTTAGGGCCATGCAGGGAAATGGCCAGGCTGATTTGCAGCTTTTTTTCCGCCAAAGCATCGATTTTCGGAACCAGGCCGCAGGTGGACAGACTGATGTGCCGCATGGAAATGTTCATGCCCTCCGGGCTGTTTACCAGCTCTAAAAAGCGCAGGACATTGTCCAAATTGTCCAGGGGCTCGCCGATGCCCATCAGCACAATGTGGGAAATGGGCAGTCCCGAATCCACCTGGGTAAAAAGCACCTGATCCAGCATTTCCGCAGGCTCCAGCCGCCGCACCAAACCGCCCAGGGTGGAGGCGCAGAAGGCACAGCCCATCCGGCAGCCCACCTCCGTGGAGATGCACACGGTGTTGCCATAGCGGTAGCGCATGAGCACCGTCTCCACGCAGTTTCCGTCGGAAAGCTGCCAGAGATACTTGATGGTGCCGTCCTTTTGAGACTCCTGCCTGCGAACCGCCGTAGGGGCGTAGAGGGGATATTCCCGTGCCAGTGCCTCCCGAAGGGCCTTGGGCAGATTCGTCATCTCCTCGTAGGAGCGAACGCCCTTATGAAGCCAGGAAAACACCTGCTTTGCCCGGAAAGCCGGCTGACCCAGCTGTTTTAAGATGTCCGCCAGCTCCGGCTGGGTCAGGGATTTGAGATTCATGCTTTCCTCCGAAGACGGCAGATGAAGAAGCCGTCGGTGTCGTACTGTCCGGGAATCAGGGTCAGCATCCCGGTTTCGTTTTTGGGGAAGATTTCCGGCAGAGGCAAAGGCTCCCTGGCAAAATCTTCGTGGTTTTTCAGAAAGGCTTCCACCACCTGCTCATTTTCCCGGCGAAGCACCGTGCAGGTGGAGTAGAGCAGCAGTCCGCCGGGTCGCACATATCGGCTCTGGTTTTCCAGAATGGCCAGCTGCAACGCCGGTAAATCTTCCGTTTCTTCCAGATTTTTATACCGGATATCCGGCTTTTTCCGGATAATGCCCAGGCCGGAGCAGGGCACGTCCGCAATCACCGCGTCCATGGTGCTCTCCCATTCCGGGACAAAAGCGGAAGCGTCCTGTAGCTTCGATGTAATGTGATTCAGCCCCAGCCGAGCCGCGCCCCTGGCGATCAGGTCGGTTTTGTGGGGGTGCACGTCACAGGAAGTGATCTCCCCCTGGCCGCCCATGGCAATGCCCGCGGCGAAGCTTTTCCCGCCGGGGGCAGCGCAGCAGTCCAGAATGCGCGCCCCCTCTTTGGGAAGCTGGGCGCACAGGACGCTGAGCTTTGCCGCCGGATCCTGGACATAGAACAGCCCTTCCCGGAAGGACGGCAGCCGCTCCAAGTCGCCTGTACCGGAAAGAATCAGGCAGTCCGGCATCCAGGGATGGCAGGAGGCCGTAACCCCCTCCCCTTCCAGCCGGGTCTTCAAGTCTTCGGCGGAAAGGCGAAGGGTATTGACCTGCACCGTGGTCTCTGGCACGCCGTTGTCCGCAATGAGCATAGGCTCCAGAGCGCCCTTGGGAAGGTTCTGCTTAAGCAGCGAAATCAGGGCATCCGGATGGCTGTACTTATCAGCGTAGGAAGTCGGCTCTCTCAGCTGACCCCGGTCACGGACGGCGTTTCGCAGAACACCGTTGACCAGGGAGGCCGCCTTGGGATTTTTACTGTATTTCTTCGCCAGGGCAACGGATTCGTTCACCGCCGCGCTGTCCGGAATTTTGTCCAGCTCGTAGAGCTGATAGAGTCCCAGATGGAGAATGTCCCGCACCACCGGATGCAGATCCTTTAGTCTGCCCGTGAGCAGCTGGCGCAGATAGAAATCCAGTTTCTCCCGGTTTTGGGAGACTCCGTAGCAAAGCCGCGTTGCCAGTGCCGCGTCCCGGCTGTCCAGTCCGTCCCGGCGGATGGCTATTTTCAGCACGGCGTTGGGCCAGGCATCCTCCCGGCGGCAGGCAATCAGCGCGTTCAGCGCGGTTTCCCGGGCGCCCATCAGGCTTCCAGAGGGTGGCCTCGGAAGTAGTCCGGCGCGGCCATCCGCTTTCCGCCCTCGGCCTGGAGGGAGGTGATCTCCACGGCACCCTCACCGCAGGCAATCCGCAGACCGGTTTTGGTCAGTCCCAGAATCTGTCCGGGCTTGCCGGTGCCCTCCACCACCCGGGTATCGTGAACCTTGAAGGTTTTTCCCTGTAAAACCATGGTAGCCACCGGCCAGGGGTGCAGACCCCGAACCTGGTTGTGCACCTGCCAGGCAGTCTGATTCCAGTCGATGGGGCACATGGTTTTATCCAGCATGGGAGCGTAGGACACCTGAGACGCATCCTGCCGGGTTCCGGGAAGCTTTCCTTCCTTCTGAAAACGACCGAGCGTCTTGCTCAGCAGTTCCGCTCCCAGCACCGCCAGATGATCCAGAAGCTCTCCGGCAGTCTCGTTTTCCCCGATGGGAGTTTTGGACACGTCGATGATATCCCCCGCGTCCATTTCCCGGCACAGATACATGGCGGTGACGCCGCTTTCGCTCAAGCCGTCCAGCACCGCCCACTGATAGGGAGCGCTGCCCCGGTACTTGGGAAGCAGGCTGGCGTGAATGTTGATGCAGCCCAAAGTCGGCACATCCAGCACCTTCTGAGGCAAAATCCGGCCGTAGGCAACCACCGCGCAGATATCCGGTTTCAATGCCCGCAGGGTCTCCACCGTCTCCTCTTCCCGGAAATTTTCCGGCTGGAACACGGGAATATTTGCGCTCAGTGCCACCTCCTTCACGGGAGAGGCCACCAGCTTCATGCCCCGACCCTTGGGACGGTCGGGCTGGGTATAGACGCCGACCACCTCAAAGCCGTCGGCCAAAATCTTTTTCAGGCAGGTCGCCGCGATGTCCGGCGTGCCCATAAACACAACTCGCAAGGTTTTTCCCCCTTATCGGATTACTCTTCTTCCTGGGCTTCCAGCTCTTCCTCGGTGAGGAACCGCTCCATGACCTCGGTGTAGAGAATGCCGTCCAGGTGATCCAGCTCATGGCAGAAGCACCGGGCAATCAGTTCCTCTCCCTCGGCCTCGAACCAGTTGCCGTTCCGATCCTGCGCCCGAACCTTGGCGTAATTGGGACGCTTCACCAGGCCGTACTTGCCGGGGACGCTGAGGCAGCCCTCGGCTCCCACCTGTTCCCCGGAGGTCTCCAGCAGGCTGGGGTTGATCAGCTCCAGCACCTCATCGCCGGTATCCACCAGCACCACCCGGCGCAGAATCCCCACCTGGGGAGCCGCCAGGCCTACGCCGTTGGCATCGGCCAGAGTCTCCTTCATGTCATCCAGCAGCCTGTGCAGCCGTCCGTCAAATTTTTCCACCGGTCTGCACACCTTGTGCAGTGCCGGATCCTTGTCTGTCAAAATCTTCCGCAGTCCCATTTCCGGTTCCTCTCTTTACATATCATAGCCGTTGACGTCAATGTAGGCATTGACGCCCCGGTTGGCTTTGTCCTGACTGAATTTACGCAGCAGCGCGGCCAGCAGCTGGCGCAAAGGCCGCGTCATATGGCAGCGCAGGGTCAGCTGATAGCGGTAGTTGTAGTTGACCTTGGGCACCACGCAGGGAGCCGGGCCCAGCACGCTGCATTTTTCCTCCGGAACCTGACGCAGCCAGGCGTTCAGGCTGTCCCGGAACACCGCAGCCCCCCGGAGCACCTGTCCCTCCTCCTGACCGGAGAAGGTGACCAGGGCGAAATCCCCGAAGGGCGGGGCCGCCTGAGCCTGGCGCAGGCGGATTTCCAAATCATAAAACCCGTCGTAATCCTGCTTTGCCGCAAGGCCGATGACCTGATGCTCCGGCTGAAGAGTCTGAATCACCGCCCGACCGGCGCTGTCGCCCCGTCCTGCCCGACCCACCACCTGGGTAAGCATATTGAAGGTGGTCTCCCCTGCCCGGAAGCCTCCGGAATAGAGGCTCAGGTCTCCGTCCAGCACTCCCACCAGGGTCACATTCGGCAGATTCAGTCCCTTGGCAACCATTTGGGTTCCCAGGAGCACGGGGACGTTTTCCTTCTGGAAGTGTTCCAGAATTTTCTCGTGGGTATTCACCGCGCTGACCGTATCCGCGTCCATCCGGCTGGTTTCCATATCCGGAAACAGGGCAGCCAGTTCCTGCTGCACCTTCTGGGTGCCGGTGCCGATGGCTTTCAGGGGTCCGCCGCAGGCGGGACACCGGGCAGGCGCGGCCATGGAAAAGCCGCAGTAGTGGCACATCAGGCGGCTGTTGGCACTGTGATAGGTCAGGTGAACACTGCATCGGGGGCACTCCGGCGTCTGGCGGCAGTCAATGCACACCAGAGCCCGGCTGTTGCCCCGGCGGTTCAGCAGCAGAATGGTCTGCTTGCCCGCCTGACGGGTCTCTAAGATTCGCTGGCGCAGGGGGATGCTCAGGCTGGTATCGTTTCCCAGCTTCAGCTCCTCCCGCATGTCCACGATTTCCACCTCGGGAAGAGGGCGACCGTTGTAGCGCTGGTGCAGGGTATAGAGCCGGTAAAGGCCGGTTTTCGCCCGGTACATGCTCTCAATGCTTGGTGTGGCAGAACCCAGAACCACCAGAGCTTTCTCCTTGGCACCACGCCAGATGGCAACCTCCTTGGCATCGTATCGGGGCGCGCTTTCGGATTTATAGGAATGCTCCTGCTCCTCGTCCAGAATGAGAAGGCCGGGGGTGCATGGGGCAAATACCGCACTGCGGGTGCCCACCACTACCCTGGCGTCTCCGCTTTTTACCCGCTTCCACTGGTCGTACCGCTCGGCGGCAGACAGGCTGCTGTGCAGCACCGCCACCTGAGTGCCAAAATAGGCCGCAAGGATTCCCAACAATTGGGGCGTCAGGGCGATTTCCGGTACCAGGAGCATGGCGCTTTTCCCCTTCTCCAGGCAGGTCTGAATCAGCCGGATATACACGCTGGTTTTTCCGGAGCCGGTGACGCCGTAAAGCAGGGCAACGCCCGGCTCTTCCCGCGCCATCTGGGAAGCCAGTCCTTCAAAGCAGGCCTGCTGCTCCTCGTTCAGCACCAGCGGGCCCGAGAGCTTCGCCGGGCGAATCTCCCGGCAGCGAAGCACCGGTCGCTGGGACAGGGTCAGATAGCCCAGCTTTTCCAGCCGGTTCACCGTGGCCGTGGAGGCTCCGGTGAAATAGCACACATCCTTCACCGCCGCACTGCCGACGCTGCACAGCAGTTCCAACACCTGCCGCTGCATGGCAGCAGACTTAGGGCGGCTGGCGGCATAAGCCATGGTCTCCTCCGGAGACTGGGCAAGGGTGGCAATTTTTTCCGACTTATCCTGGGTTTTCCGCAGAAAATCCGTCTGGCAGGTGATCCACTTCTTCTGACGAAGGTAGCTGAGCACCTCCCGCAGAGTGTCCTCGTCGGAGATAAGATTCCGCAGAGCTTCCTCCTGGGCGGTGCCGCCCAGGTTTTCCAGCAGCTCCAGCAGCTCTTCCGCCCCCTCCTTGCGGATGGTCTTGTCCTTCCAGCTCCGATCCTCCGTCAAAGAGACGGTGAGCCGGGTTCGGAACCAGAGTCCCGCCGGAAGCATTACCCGAATGGCATCGAAAAAGGTACAGAAATACCGCTCCCGGAGGAAGGCCGCCAACCGCAGCTGAGTCTCGGTGAGAATCGGGGCGTCATCCAGGCAGCTTTCCACCGGCTTCAGCTTGTCCTCACTGCCCGGCTCCACAGTCAGGACAATTCCCTCCGTGCGCCGGTTGGCGCGACCGAAGGGAACCATCACCCGCTGACCGGGGGCAAGGGCCATATCCTGGGGAATCCAATAGGAATAGGGCTTGTCAATGGCAAAATTCGCCGCGGAAACAGCAATTTTTCCGATCATCGCCCCAATTCCTCCACAATCCGTACTGGAATCAGTACTTATACTCGTCCTTAATGGTCGCGGACAGCTTGCCGTCGGCAACCTCTTCAATGGCCAGAGTCACCGGCTTTTCCGGCAGCTCCTCCTGGAATGCCTCGGCCTCGGCGGCAATCTGGCGTGCCCGATGGGCCACCACATTCACCAGCAGGTAACGGCTATCCACATGCTCCAGCAATTCCGCAACAGGGGGGTACAGCATAATCAAATTCCTCCAAAATCGAAAGTAAAATGGTAAAGTTAACGCTTATTCAGCGATAATTTTCAAAATTTCCTGGGCGCATCGCTCCGGGTCGTCGTTGACCACCACATGGTCATACCAGACCCGCTGCTCCATTTCCCAGGTGGCCCGCTCCATGCGCATCTGAATCTGCTCCTCCGAGGTGTCCCCCCGGCCCCGCAGACGGCGTTCCAGCTCCTGGACGGAGGGGGGCATGATGAAGATCAGAACCGCGTCCGGAGCCTTTTCCTTCACCTGCTTTGCGCCCTTGGGCTCAATATCCAGCAGCACCGGCCCGTGGGATTGCTTTTCTTCCGCCTGGGCACGGGGAGTTCCGTAGTAGTTTGCCGCGTGGGCATCATATTCCAGGAATTCTCCGGCGGCAATCATGGCCTCAAATTTCTCCCGGGAGATGAAGTAGTAGTGCACCCCGTCAATCTCTCCGGGTCTGGGCGGGCGGGTGGTTGCGGACACGGAAAAGGACAAATCCTTCCGCTTCTCCATCATAATACCCAAAACCGTGCCCTTTCCAACTCCGGAGGCACCGGAAATCACGATGAGCTTCCCTTTCTTCATTCTGCTTCCTCTCTTTCCGGCTCCCCGTGGCCTGACCACCGGGCGCAGATTGTTTCCGTGGGAATGGCGGACAGAATCACATGATCCGTGTCCATAAGAATCACCGCCTTGGTCTTCCGGCCGAAGGAGGCATCAATCAGCATTCCCCGATCTCTGGCCTCCTGAATCACCCGCTTGATAGGGGCGGAGTCCGGAGCCACAATGGCAAGCAGCCGGTTTGCCGCAACCATGCTGCCGAATCCGATGTTGATCAGCTTCATGCTACCACCGCTTACTCAATATTCTGGGTCTGCTCCCGGATTTTTTCCAGCTCTGCCTTGATCTCCACCACAATCCGGGCCAGCCGCACATCGGAACACTTGGAGCCGATGGTATTGCTTTCCCGGTTCATTTCCTGAAGCAGGAAGTCCAGCTTCCGGCCGATGGCGCCGCCGGCGGTGAGCATATGATTCATCTGATCCAGGTGACTTCTCAGGCGGACGGTTTCCTCGTCCACTGCCACCTTGTCGGCGAAAATCGCCGCCTCCGTGAGAATCCGGCTTTCATCGATGGCGGTGTTTGCCAGGACTTCTTTCAGCTTGTTTTCCAGCCGGGTACGGTAATCAATAACCGTCTGGCCGCTTCCGGCCTCCACCTGGGAAACCAGTTCCAAAATGGTCTGCCCCCGGCCACGGAGGTCGTTTTCCAGGGCTTTGCCTTCGGCAGAGCGCATGGCGTCGTACTGGGTCAGAGCCTTGTCCACCACGCCCATCAGATCGGCCTGGAGAGCCTCCTCGTCCACTTCCGGCTTTTCCACGGTGAATACGTCCGGCTGCTGAGAAAGGGTGCTGACGCTAATGTCGTCCCGGACACCGTAGGCATCCACCATCTGGCGCATGGCGGCCAGATATCCCTCCACCACGGGAGCATTCAGGCTAATCTTCACATCCTGGGCGCCCTCGGTGCGCAGGGAGATGAACACATCCACCTTTCCCCGGGAAATGGTGGCCTTCACCGCCTGCTTCACCGCGTCCTCCGCGAAGGACAGGGTTCTGGGCAGCTTTACGGTGCAGTCTAAGTATCGGTTATTGACGGAGCGCAGCTCCACGGTGTACTCCCGGCCGTTGACGGTTTCCACTGCCCGGCCGTAGCCGGTCATGCTCTTAACCATGGGTATCTTCCTCTTTTCCGGTCAAATTCGGCACACTTTCCGCATATGCCGTAATGGTATAGGTCAGATTTGCCTTCCGGGCAACCAGCCGGTCATAGGCGATCACGATGACCACCCCCAACGCAAAGCCCAGGCAGCCCCCCAGGGCGCCGAAGCTTCCCGGCAGGGTTCCCAGATAGTAGCCCAGGAAGAAGAGAATCAGAGGCAGCACATACAGCACCACTGCCGCCTTCAGCACCGGTGCGGTGGAGGACTCCACCCGCACCAGCTCCCCGGGTCTGGCTCCGATAAGGTTCCGGGCGGTGAAAATCACCGCCTCCTTGGCCGCGCCGCAGCCGCTGCACTTGTGACAGTCCCCGGAGCAGGCGCTCTCCCGGACATGGACAACCTCGGCGTTTCCGTTTTCCAGAAGCCGCCGGACACGCACCGTCTGGTCCATCAGCTCACCGCCTGTACCGTGGCCGACACGGAGGTGCTCTTCACCGCGCCCACATTGGGGAAGGCATCATCGAAGATAAAGCTCACCTTGTAGGTAGCCGTGCCGATTTCCGCGTTGGTGAAATCCACCACCGCCCGGACATTCTTTTCCTCAAGGGCGGCAATTTCTCCCTCCGGCCCCCGAACCTTCACCGTCAGGTTGGCGTTAATGATATCTGCCTTCAGGCCCTCGGGCACGTTGACGGCCTCAATCCGGTCAATGTTCAGCTCCTTGGTCTTCAACCCGGCGAACCGGACGGAAACCGTGGCCTCGCTGACACCGGTCTGGTTTTTCACGCCCTCCGGCAGGGTAATGGCGTACTTCAGCTCGTTGCTGCTCTTTTCCAGATCCGCCAGGTTCACCGAGCAGATAGTCAGGGTGTCCCCCAGCTCTGCCAGCACCGCCTCGCCGCCGGAGACCCGGATGGTTTCGGGAGAAATGGAAACCGTGGTATTGCGCTCGTTGGCGCCGCCGCCATAGACCACATCCGCCACCAGCTTCAGCTCCCGGATCTTCTGGATCTGCATATCCAGCCGAACCTCTTCCACATTGGTGATGATCTTGCTGACATCCACCGGGTTGTCGTCGGCATCGCACAGAGAGTATCGGTAATTCTGGCTGATGGATTCCACCTGGTCGGTCAGATCAATCTCCACGGTGGCATGGTCGATGGTATCCACCACTGCCGCCGGGCCGCTGATGGTCACGGTGTTGTTGTCCAGCACCGCGTTTTCCGTATCGTAAATGTAATCCTCGGAACGGTTGCCAGTCCACTTGATGACCACGGGCACCTCCGCCACCCGGCGATAGTCCACGTTGGCGAAAATCGCGCTGGGGTTCTTGGAGCCTACCGTAAAGGAGGAAGCGGACACGTCGCTGGGATAGGAAATGGTATAGCTCAGGGCGATCCGCTCCCCGGGCTCGGTGATCTGGGAAAGATCCACCTTGGCCGCCAGCTTGCTGGAATCCAGCTTGCTCAGCTCACTTCTGACACCGGTCAGGTGCAAAGATACGGTGGAATTCGACAGGGAAGTGACCATCAGGTTCCGCTCGTTCAGAACGGACTCGCCCTCCATTACCACCGGGATATTGGAAAAGGTATTGTCCTCCTCAATGCTCACGTTCTGGGACACATACAGCCACAGGCACATGGCAACCACCAGGGACAGTACCATGGAATACAGCTTATTTTTTCCCATAGCCCTTCTCCTCCTTTGCCTTGCCGGAGAGCTTCTTCAGCATCTGGGCAGGGAAATTATCCTCCGCCGGCGTCTGGGTATTGTCGCACAGCTCCTGGCGCAGGAGCTTGTCCAGGGTGGACACCTCCAGCGACCGCTTGAGCATACCGCCCTTGGCCACGGAGATGTCGCCGCTTTCCTCGGAGACGATGACGACCAAAGCGTCCGTGGCCTCACTCATGCCCACGCCGGCCCGGTGCCGGGTACCCAGCTCCGGGGGCAGCTTCTCATTGCTGCTCAGAGGCAGCACGCAGCCGGCTGCCGCGATCCGGCCGTCCCGGATGATCATGGCACCGTCGTGGAGCGGGGAATTCTTGAAGAAAATATTCCGGATCAGCTGGTCGGAAACCTGAGCATCGATGGTAGTGCCGGTTTTCCCGTAGTCGTCCAGCCGCTGCTCCCGGGCAAAGACGATCAGCGCCCCTACCTTCTCCCGACTCATGGTTTCACAGGCCTTCACGGTCTGGGAAACCACCGTCTGGATTTCCTGCACCGGCCGGGTAGTGCCGAAAAGCTTCGACAGCTTCACATTTCCAAGGTGATCCAGCATCCGCCGCAGCTCCGGCTGGAACAGCACCACGAAGGCCAGCAGTCCAATCGCCAGGAGCTGATTGAGGATCCAGTTCACCGTGTACAGCTTCAGCAGACCGGTGATCCAGGAGATTACCACCAAAGCGACCACTGTCCGGGCCAGGCGCATGATGTGGGGCGTCCGGAGAAGCGGAAGCAATTTATAGACCAGGAACGCCACGACCAGAATATCCAGGTAGTCTGACCATTTCATCCCCAGTATCTGCGAAATCAGATTCATCTTCCCATCAAGCCCCTTTTTGCGCAAATTCGCCGCGGACATACTCCGCACCGTACACTTACCTATTATCCGTTCTATTATAGCGGATTGTTTCGCCGATGGCAATAGACATTTCTGTAAAAAATTTATTACCGATTTCCTCGGATTTTGGCTGTTGCCCGGAGAAAACCATCGATTTCCCCCGGGGTGGTGTCATACCCCAGGCTCACCCGGATTGTGCCGGTGGAAAGGGTTCCCGCGCTTTCGTGGGCCAGAGGAGCGCAGTGCAGCCCGGCCCGCACGGCAAAGCCCTGCCTGGCCAGAAGCTCCGCCCCCGTCTCGCAGTCCACGGACGGCACAAAGGACACCGTAGCTCCCTGGTGCGGCCCGGCAAAGACCCGGAAGCCCTGGCGAATCAAGCCGTGGGCACAGCGCTCGGCAAGGCCCTGCTCCCGCCGGAAGCCTCCTTCGGTTCCCACCCGGTTCAGGTAACGAAGGCCCTGGGTCAGCCCCGCGTAACCCGGCACATTCAGGGTTCCCGGCTCCAGCCGCTCCGGCAGCTCCTCCGGCATTTCCCGGGATAGTGACTGAGTGCCGGTTCCGCCGTAGAGCAAGGGCGTTCCCGGTTGGGCGCACAGCAGCAGTCCCGTTCCCTGGGGGCCCAGCAGCCCCTTGTGACCGGGCATGGCCACGAAATCCGCCCCCAGCTCCCGGAAATTCACGGGCAGCGTACCGGCAGACTGCGCCGCGTCCAGAATGAAGGGAATCCCCCGGCTCCGGCACATGGCCGCCATCTCCCCCACGGGCAGGATATAGCCGAACACATTGGACACATGGGTAAATACCGCCGCGTCCGCCCCCTGCAAAGCTCTTTCGAATTCGGATAACGTGTGATCCCAGTCGAACAACCGCCGTCCGGCTATGCGCACCTGGGCATTCAGGGCATACAGGGGGCGCATCACCGCATTGTGCTCAAAGCCCGTCGTAACCACCGCTGCCCCGGGTTTTACCAGCGACCGGATAGCCAGATTCAGTCCGTGGGTGCAGGAGGTGGTCAGCACCACCTGCTCCGGCTTGCAGGAAAAGAGCTTTCCCGCCGCCTCCCGGCAGTCGTACACCGTTTCCGCCGCTTTCATGGCCCCATCGTAGCCGCCCCGGCCAGGATTGGCGCAGGTGCGCATGGCTCGTTCCACTGCCCGGTAGACGGCGGCAGGCTTGTGAAAGGAAGTGGCTCCATAATCCAGATAGATCATACTTCCACCATTTTCCCGTCACCGCTCTGGACGTACACCCGGCGCATGGGGATCTGATGATCCCGCAGAAGCTGGGTCACCGGGTCGATCTCCTCCGTCCGCAGACGCAGAGCATACCCGCAGCCCTGTTCCTCCATCCACCGGGGCGACCGCCGGAGACTACAGGAAACCCCGGCGCTTCGCAGCAGCCGTTCCGCCTGCTGCCCGAAGGTCACAGACCGGAACGAAAGATAATATACTCGCATACCCATTCCCTCCCTGAGCCAGTGTATGTCTTTCCGGCATATTTCGTGTGCGGGCAGACAAGTCTACCCTCTTTAAGGCTTTTGAGGAATGGGGCAGGCTTACAAAAATGCCGTCATTGCGAACCAGCGCGCACGCTGGTGTGGCAATCCGTTTTCCTAAAAATGTTTATTTTCAGATCATTTTATAGAGATGCGGATTGCCACACCAGTGACATCGGTCACTGGTTCGCAATGACAAGGTATTCCCGGACTTTCTAACATACGCAAAAAGCGCAGGGTCTCCCCTGCGCCTTTTCTCAAATTTCCTCCAATAAGCACACCGCGTGGCAGGACATGCCCTCGCCGGTGCCGGTGAAGCCCAGCTTTTCCTCGGTGGTGGCCTTTACGTTCACCCGGTCAGGTGCCGCCTCCACAGCGGCGGCAATGTTGGCCTGCATCTGCGGAATATAGTCCTTCAATTTCGGTTTCTGGGCGATCATGGTCACGTCGATGTTCCCCACCTTGTAGCCCTTTTCCGAAATTTTCCGGTACACCTGCCGCAAAAGCTCCAGGGAATCCGCCCCCTTGTACTTTGGGTCGGTATCCGGGAAATGGCGGCCGATGTCCCCCAGGCCCGCCGCCCCCAGCAGGGCATCGGATACCGCGTGGAGCAGCACATCCGCGTCGGAATGGCCCAGCAGACCCTTCTCATACCCGATTTTCACACCGCCCAGGATCAGGTCTCGGCCCTCCACCAGCCGGTGTACGTCATATCCGTGTCCGATTCTCATTTTGTTTCCTCCAATAGCAGCTCCGCGATTTTCAAGTCCAGGGGGGTGGTGACCTTCAGATTCCGCTCGTCCCCCTCCACGATTTTGATTTTCATGCCCAGCCGCTCTACGGCGGAGCAGTCGTCAGTGACCTGAGCCTTGTCTTCCTCCGCCTTTTTCAAGGCACCCCGGAGCAGGTCAAAATCGAAAACCTGGGGGGTCTGCACCGCCTGTAAGCTGGCCCGATCGGGGGTGGATTCCACCAGGCCGCCCTTCACCACCTTGATGGTGTCCTTGACGGGGATGGCCGGGGCCGCCCCACCGTAGGTATTGGCCGCCCGGACGACCCGGTCAATGACCTGCCAGGAAACCAGAGGCCGGGCTCCGTCGTGGACGGCGGCCAGCTTGGTTCCTTTGGGCAGAGCGTTCAGCCCCAGATGCACCGATTCCTGCCGACTGCTTCCCCCGCAGACCACGGCGGTGACCTTGCTCATATCCCGGCACAGGCCGGAAATGGGCCGAATCAAGTCTTCCCGGGTGACAATCACAATGGAAGCAATGGCATCGCAGTTCTGGAAAGCCCGGACGGTGCGGACGATCATGGGCTCGCCACCCAGAGGCGCCATTACCTTGTCGATGCCCCCCATCCGGGAGGCGTTGCCCGCGGCCACGATCACCGCGCCGCAGGTCTTCAGGGGCAGAAACTTCCGGGCCGGGCGAGTCACCTTTGTGATATCCATGGTCACAGCTCCTTTACCAGTTTCTTATAGAAATCGCCACGAACCATAAAGTTCTTGAACTGGTCGAAGGCCGCGCTGGCGGGGCTCATCAGCACCACATCCCCTGCCTTCGCCGCCGCTGCCGCCGCCCGAACCGCCGGCTCAAAGCTGCCGCAGTCCGTGATTTCCAGGGCTTTGGGGTCGTACTCCGGGCAGGAAATCACCGCCTGGCGGATTTTTTCCCCGGTGGCGCCGCCCAGGAACAGCTTCTTCACATGGGCGCAGATCTCCGGTCCCAGCACGTCATAGGGAATGTGCTTGTCGTAGCCCCCGGCAATGAGAATCACCTTCTCCGGGAAGCTGCGCAGACCCGCAATGGTGCGGCTGGGACTGGAGGCGATGGAGTCGTTATAGAACCGCACCCCATCCTTAACGCGCACCAGCTCGATCCGATGCTCCACACCGCCGAAGGTTCTCGCCACCTGACGGATGGTTTCGTCACTTACCAGACCGTCCACCATGGCGATGGCAGCCATGTAGTTTTCCACATTATGTACCCCAGGAATCAGAATCTCCGAAGCCTTCAGCACTTTTTCCCCATGGCGGCAGATCACCCCGTCTGCCAGGCACACGTCCGCCTCCTTCTGCCGGGAGAAGAACAGGGTCTTGCCGTTACCCCGGAAGGCAGCGGTGATGGGGTTGTCGGCGTTGAGAATCAGGATGCCGTTTTCATCCTGGTAGCGGAAAATGTTGGTTTTCGCCTGGACATATTCCGCCATGTCCTTGTGAATGTCCAGATGATTGGGTGCAAGATTGGTAATCACCGCCCGGGCCGGGCTGCGCTTCATGTCCATGAGCTGGAAGGAGCTAAGCTCCACCACCGCAAAATCCGAGGGCTTCATCTGCCGCACCAGAGGCAGCAGAGGCGTTCCGATATTGCCTCCCAGCCAGACGGTTTTCCCCTCGGCTTTCAGCATTTCGGAGACCAGGGTGGTGGTGGTGGTTTTTCCGTCGGAGCCGGTCACCGCCAGGATGGTACAGGGGCAGACCTCGAAGAAAACCTCCATTTCGCTGGTGACCTGAGCGCCCCGGCTCACCAAGGCCTGAATGGCCGGGTTCGCCGGGTGCATTCCCGGGGTGCGGAAAACCACGTCCGCCTCCACGCCGTCCAGATAATTTTCCCCGACATGCAGAGTGCAGCCCGCCTTTTCCAGCTCCAGCACCTCCCCGTCCAGCTTTTCCCGGGGGGTTTTGTCACAGCCTGTGACCTGGCAGCCGAAATCCAGCAGCAGCCGCACCAGCGGCCGATTGCTGACACCCAGACCCAACACCGCGATTTTTTTGTCCTTCAGAGAGTGAAAATACTGCGTAAACCGATCTGACATTTGCCATTCCTCGCTTAATCATAGATTATCTACAGTATAACGACTTCCAAAAGATTTTTCAAGGGTATTTGACAATTCGGCCTTCATGGGTTACAATATCCCCGCGACCAGGTCGGACAGCCGCGGACGCAAGCCGAAAGGCTGCGGATGAGGAAAGTCCGGGCTCCACAGGGCAAGGATAACGGGTAACGCCCGCCGAGGGTAACCTCAGGACAAGTGCAACAGAGAGATGTAGCCGGCTTGCCGGTCATAGTGAAAAGGTGCGGTAAGAGCGCACCCGCCCCATGGAGACATGTGGGTGCTGTAAACTCTATCCCGGAGCAACGCCGTGGAGGGACATAGGTTCGCCCGACCGTCCCGAGGAGGCGGCTTGATCCCGCGGGCAACCGCGGGGCTAGATAGATGGCTGTCAAGACAGAACCCGGCTTATAGACCTGCGTGCCAAAAAGCACTCCATCATACCGATGGGGTGCTTTTTGCGTTATTCACTCTTTACTGTTCACTATTCACATGCCATGTTCAAAATACCGTGGCATCTACAATAGAGGAAGTAGGGGGCGGCCATTGGCCGCCCGCTTTTCTGCACCGAAATAAACGCATGTCATTGCAAGCCCGCACGCACACTGGCGTGGCCCCTTCCAGGGATTCCCCCTGGTCACAATCCGTTCTCCCTTGGCTCCCACTCTGGGGGAGCTGTCACGAAGTGACTGAGAGGGTAAATATCGCCCTCTCCGCCTTCGGCACCTCTCCCATAGGGAGAGGCAAGGCACACATTGCCTGCCGGTTGTCCCAGCTGTATTCCCACTTGCACTTTTCTAAAAATCGATTATAATAATAATACTGTGTCAAGTATCTGTAAAATTCTTGTTAGGAGGGTATGATCTGTGGCTAAGCCCAACCGGGGAATGCTGGAAGGCCCGCTGCTTCCCGCCATTGTTTCCTACGCGATTCCCATTATCTTCACAAGCTTACTTCAGCTGCTGTTCAACGCCGCCGACCTGGTGGTGGTGGGGCAGTTCTGCGGCAGTGTCAGCGTAGCCGCCGTGGGCTCTACCAGTTCTCTGACCAACCTGATGGTGAATTTCTTCATCGGCCTGTCCATCGGCGCGGGCATTACCGTGGCTCACGGTCTTGGCAGCCGGGAGGATACGGTGGTGCAGAACACCATCCACACCGCCATCCCCACGGCTCTGGTCAGCGGCGTGGCTCTGACCATCGTCGGTGTATGCTTCTGCCGCAATTTTCTGGAAATGATGGGCACTCCGGACAACGTCCTGCCCCTTTCCACCATTTATATGCAGATTTATTTCTGCGGCAGCACCTTCACCATGGTCTATAACTTCTGCGCCGCCATTTTACGGGCAGCGGGAGATACCAAGGGGCCGCTGGCTTATCTGACCATTGCGGGCATTGTAAATGTGATTCTGAATATTTTCTTCGTCACCCAGCTGGATATGAACGTGGCCGGTGTGGCTCTGGCCACCACCATTTCCCAGGGCATTTCCGCGGTGCTGGTCATCCGGGCCTTGATGCGCCGGACGGATGCCTGCCGCTTCGACATTCGGAAAATGAAGTTCCACCGGGCCCAGCTGTCGAAGATTCTCCGGCTGGGTCTGCCGGCAGGCATTCAGAGTTCTCTGTTCTCCATTTCCAATGTGCTGATTCAGTCCTCCGTCAACTCCTTCGGGGACGTGTGCATGTCCGGCAGCGCCGCCTCCGCCAATATCGAGGGCTTCGTCTTTGCCATTCAGGATTCCTTCCAGCAGACGGCGGTAAACTTCACCGGCCAGAATATGGGCGCCCACAAGTTCCGCCGGGCCCGGCGGATTCTGTGGACCTGTATGGGCTGCGTGACGGTGGTGGGCATGGTCTTCGGTTTCTCCGCCTGGTACTTCGGGGAGCAGCTGCTGTCCATTTATATCACCGACTCCCCTACGGCTACGGCCTACGGCATGGTGCGGCTGAGTCTCATCACGCTGCCCTATTTCCTCTGCGGCCAGATGAACGTGTCCACCGGCGCGCTGCGGGGCATGGGAGCCTCCCTGACGCCCATGATTATCTCCGTTCTGGGCATTTGCGCCTTCCGGGTATTCTGGATCTACACCTTCTTCCGAGCCTTCCACACCCCGGAGTGTCTGTTCGTCTCCTATCCCATTTCCTGGATTCTCACCCTGGCCGCCCAGATGATTGCCTACTTCCTGATTTGCAGGAAATACCCCAAAGAGGACTGCAACTAAAAAAACACCGCCTGCTTTTTCGCAGGCGGTGTTTCATTTTATTAGCCCAGCACGGTTCCGTCGGGATGGAACAGGGGCAGCTTTTCCAGGTAAATCAGATCCTTGCGCTCCTGGGCATCGCCCTCGGCAAGGATGGCCATCCGGCCGCAGATGATGCCTCCGGCCTTCTCCACCAGGGCTTCCAGGGCATGGAGGCTTTCGCCGGTGGAAATCACGTCGTCCACAATCAGAATTTTCTTACCCTTCATCAGAGCCGCGTCCGCGCCGTCCAGGTACAGCTTCTGCTCCTTGGCGGTGGTGATGGAGTGGACACTGACGCCGACGATGTCCCGCATGTACAGCTTGGGGCCTTTGCGCGCCAGGATGTACTTCTGGTTCCCGGCCTGACGGGCCATTTCATGAGCCAGAGGAATGCCCTTGGCCTCGGCGGTGATGATATAGTCATATTCGGGAGCCCGGGCCAGCAGCTCCTTGGCGCAGGCCACGGTCAGCTCAGGGTCGCCGAAAATGACGAAGCCCGCAATGGACAGATTCTCGTTCAGAGGGCAGATGGGCAGATCCCGCTCCAGCCCGGCGATGGTCATATGATGGTACATGGGAAGCATCTCCTTATTCTTGGGAGCAGGGCTCCGTTTATGGAAGCTCTGAATAAATCGGCAAGAGCTGGTAGCGAGAGATTTTGTTCTCAGGCAAGGTTTGGAAAA
>OHPL01000530.1_pt1 | contig 23910 bp, 19 predicted proteins | sample 1577711 | NCBI WGS metagenome assembly OHPL01 (sample SAMEA3879538, study PRJEB24766) | human gut metagenome | biome: human-associated habitat; feature: feces | place: USA | collected 1985/1987
GAATAATAATGAGCGTTTGCGCTTATGCCGCAGGCGGCAGAATTTATGTTAAAGCCGGCGTGAAAAGCATTTTGATTTTGCTTTATCTTGCGCTTATTTCCGCCGTTGCTTACACGGTTTGGAGTTTGCTGTTAAAGCATAATCCCGTTTCACGGGTTGCCGTAACGGGTTTCATGAATCCTGTTTTCGGTGTGTTGCTTTCCGCACTTATGCTGGGAGAAACTGCGGAAGCGTTTAACGTTAAGAGCTTGGCATCGCTGATTCTTGTTTGCGTTGGTATATATGCCGTTAATGCAAATTTCAGTGGCAAAAAGGCAAAACATTCAAGCTCTTTCAATAATGCTTAAAAGGGTGTTTCTGTGCTAAGTGTGCTTGATTCGCCTTTTACGGAAGAATATATAAACGTTAACAAAAGGGCTGTGCAGCTTAAAAGTCTGCGCAGCCCTTTGCAATTGTGTGCGTTATTTTATTTCGTGAATTTCGTTGAACACGGCGGTCATCTTTTTGCTGATCTGCATATCGGTGTGAAGTGAACCGAAATACCAATGATAGTAGTCCACATTTTTAGCAAGCTCCTGCAAATACGTGTTCAGCGGAGTAATCTTTGCCGCTTCTTTCAAATGCAACTTCAGAAAATCCTTTGCTATTGCCGGCGCTTCATAAGATAATATGTAGTTCACATTATAATTTGAATCTCTTAAATTATCTTCTGCGTTTTTAATTTCTTCTGCGTTTGGCATTTCCTCGTCCCACCAAGAAACACCGGGCTCACGCATATCACGGTCATCGCTTTCTCCGCCGCCCATAACGAAAAAGGTTTTATCGTCAAATGTAAAAATCTCTCCTCGCATCAGGTGGAAAATGTTGTTTGCTATTTTGTGTGCGTTTCCGCCCTTCCAGCGATACGGTGTGTAAGCGTTCAGCATATCAAAGTTTTCGTGTGAACCGTCCAAAAAGCAAATTGTGTATTTTTTGCTTTTCAGTATTTCTAAGTTTTTCTTTTCGGTTTCGCTCTTTGGATCCCACAAAAAGCCAAAATCGCCGCAAATTATTAAAATGTCTTTTTCGCCAAGCTTTTTAAGCTTTGGGTTTTTAAACCACGATATATCGCCGTGAGTGTCACCTGTAATATAAACCATAAAATTCACTGTGCCTTTCGTAAATTTGAATTTTACTCAATCTTAATATTTTTTTATTCAATAAGTCTTTTAAACGGCGTTTAAAAATGTTAAAATATCATCAGTGCCGTAAAGTGCATTTCCTATATAATATATTTTATTCTAAAAGGTGTCAAGAGTATGAAAAAGTTTACCGCTTTTTTTTCTGCGTTGGTTTTTATTGTAATATCCGTTTTTGCAGATGTTTCGGCTTTTGCCGCAACCTACACTCCGGATGTTTCACTTTATTCCAAGGCCTATATGCTTATAAATTTGGATGATAATTCATATCCGGTGGTTGCAGAGAAAAATCAAAATGAAAAAATGTATCCCGCTTCGCTTACTAAAATAGTTACCGCCATGGTAACAATAGAAAATGTTGACGATCTGCAGCAGGAGGTCACCGTTTCAAAAGAAGCTTTTGATATTCTGCTCGGCACAGGTGCTCAGGTTGCAGGTCTGAAGGTTGGCGACACACTAACTGTTGAACAGCTTTTGTATTTAACAATGGTTCATTCTGCATGCGATGCAACCGAGGTGCTCGCTGAATTTGTGGGCGGCACAAGGGCTGCTTTTGTGCAAAAAATGAATGAGTATGTTAAATCTCTCGGGTGCGAAAACACAAATTTTGTTAATCCGGATGGCTTGCACGACGAAAATCATTACACAACAGCTGCAGATATGGCGAAAATTGCATTGGCGGCAATTCATAATCCCACTTTCACAAAAATTGCAGACACGGTTGAATATGACTATAACGGCCAAAAGTTTTATCACACAAATTTAATGCTTCGCAAAGGCTTTGTCTCTTATTATTATAAATATGCAAAGGGCATTAAAACAGGCTCAACGGAAGAGGCCGGGTATTGCGTAGTTACAACCGCAAGTAAGGATGGGTATAATTATCTTGCCGTTGTTTTGGGTGCTCCGGTGATAGATTATAATAAGGACGGATATGTTGAAAAATGTTCTTTTATAGATGCCGCCACTCTTTTTGATTGGGCATTCTCTCAGTTGAAGTATTCCACTGTGCTTGAAAAAAGCGAGGTTGTTGATGAGGTTCCTGTTAAAAACGGCAAGGATGCGGATACGGTTCGCCTTGTTGCAAAAGATGATGTAACGGCGATAGTGCCGGTTGGGCTTGATAAATCAACCGTAATAATAAAAGTTAAAGATAAGCCGCAGGAGATAAAGGCCCCGGTAAGTAAGGGCGATGAAATTTGCACGGCGGATATCATTTACGGCGATCAAGTTGTTGCAACGGCACAATTGGTGTCTGCGGATGATGTTGAACTCTCCACTTTATTGAAGGTTCTTAATTCAATTAAATCGTTTTTCTCGCATACCGCCGTTAAAATTATTATAGTTGTTGTTGCAATAGGCATTGCTGCATATGTGGCTCTTGTTGTTAACAAAAACAAAAAAAGAAAAGCACGCCGCCGCAAGGCTCTTGAGGAAAAAGAAAACGGCGAATAAAACAGAATAACTAAAAAGAAAAACCGCCGATACAACAGTATCGGCGGTTTTTCGTCATTGCGTTGCAAATGAATTTGTTTTGCCGAATTGTTTTCACAATTTTGCATCATTCTTTTGCGAACAGCCCCGATAGGGGCTTTATTTATTCGATGCTTATTGAGCCTGAAGAAGGCAACTTCTTTGCTTCTGCCTTCGGCAAGGATATCTTGAGGATACCATTTTCATATTTTGCGTTAACTTCGGAAGCCTTAACATCATCGCCAACATAAAAGCTTCTGCTGTTAGAGCCAACATAACGCTCCTTGCGAATGTAGTGGCCTTTCTTGTTTTCGGTTTCCTTATCAATACCTTTTTCGGCACTGATGGTAAGATAACCGTTCTTAAGATCAACCTTGATTTCGTCCTTCTTGAAGCCGGGAAGATCAACATCAAGCTCATATGAGCCTTCGGTTTCTCTAACATCGGTTTTCATCATGTTTTTAGCATGCTTGCCGTACAAGGGGTTGCGGCGTTCAAAACCGGACATTGAATCAAATACATCGTCCCACATATCATCGAATAAGTTTTCACCGAAAATGCTTGGTAACATAAATCATTCCTCCATTCAACTTAGCTTGTGCTCGTAGCTGCGGATGAAATCCTCGGTGGCGAGTTTTGCTACCTGCCGTTCGGCGGTGAACTTGTTTTACTCAAGAGCTGTGTTTGCATCACATATCTGTGGTGCCTTTGCACCTCTCTTTCAAGTTCATCTTCATTATATGCACAAAAATTAGCACTGTCAAGAGGAGAGTGCTAATTTTATTTTTATTTTAGCTTTTGTTCATATTATATGCAATAATTAGGAAATTTATTTACATATTGCAAGTGTTGTGAAAATATTGCTGATATTGTTGCATATAAAATCGCCTTGATATTAGTGCATTCCTACGAAAAAAACAAAAATGCACTCTTTTAATTGAAAAAAAAGGCGGTTTGTTTTAAAATTGCATTATAAATATCTTTTGTGGGAGCACTTGTTATGATAACTCTTGAAAACATAAATTTGCAGCATGTAACTCCGGAAAGCGTCGGTGTTAAAAGCTCTGCAATTAAGGCTTTTGTTGATGAGATAAACAGTAAAAAACTTGGGTTGCAAAGTTTCACAATGGTGCGCCATGACAAAGTTTTTGCACAGGGCTTTTGGAAACCTTATGCTGCCGATATTCCTCATGTGCTTTATTCAATGAGCAAATCTGTAACTTCAACCGCTGTTGGCTTTGCAATTGATGAGGGCCTTTTAAACCTTGATGATAAAGTATCTGATTTCTTTCCTGAATATTTTTCTTCAAAGCTTCCCGTTAACAAGATGCTTACGGTGCGTATGTTGCTCACTATGCGCTCCGATAAATTTATAACTGTGCTTGACGAAAAAGGCGATAAGGATTGGATAAAGCAATTCTTTGATGCCACATTTATGCTGCCACCAAATACAAAATTTAATTATATTTCCGAAAATACATTTATGCTATCTGCCATCATTTCCAAAGTTACGGGAATGAGCATGGTTGATTATCTTAATTTAAAGATGTTTGCCCCGCTCGGTATTGAAAAACCGTTTTGGGAAACAGATGGCAAGGGTAACAATGCCGGCGGCTGGGGACTCTATATGAAGTCTGAGGATTTGGCAAAGTTTTTCCTGCCTTATATACACGGAGGCAAGTGGATAGACGGCACTCAGCTTGTGCCCGCAAATTGGGTTAAGGAAGCCACAGCAAAGCAAACTGATTCGGTGAGTGACGGCTTTATTGATAATATGTGCGGCTATTGCTATCAATTTTGGAGAAATCCTATTTCCAACAGCTACAGAGCAGACGGCTTATTCGGTCAGCGCTGTTTTATGTTTCCCGAGTATGATGCACTTGTTGTTCTTAATTGCGGCGAATCCGAGGATTATAAGATCATGAAAGTGTTTTGGAAGTATTTTCCCGAATGTTTTGAATACGGTGCTTTGCCGGAAAACGAGGCAGAGCATTCGGAACTGTTAAAAACTCTTGATGCCTGCGAGGTAGAGGATTTGCCGGCACAACCCAGAAATACGCAAGCCGAAAATGAATTAAACGGAAAAACTATTGAGTGCAAAACAAATAAATTTACTTCTGTTATTTCTGTTTCCGTTCTTAATATGCTGTTTAATAAACCGGGATTTATAAATCAGATGAAATTTGATTTTAATGAAAACGGCGTAAATTTCACTTGGCGTGAAAAAGAGCAGGTAAACACGGTTTATGCGGCTATGAACGGCGAATACGGTGTAAGCCAAATGCATTTGGGCGATTTGCATTATCATGCCTATTCAAAGGCTGCTTGGCAGAGTGACGGCACATTGAAGCTTTGGATAAGGCCGGTTGAAACTGCTCATGTTCGCCAATTTACATTTGAATTTGATGGCAATTCCGTTAAGGTAAAAAATGATATGCAGCCAAGATTCGAAGAACTTGCTATTTATAATATGACTTTTTTGGGTATGCCCGTTCCTCACAATTTTGAGGGCACGGTTGAAAAGCTTGTGCATGATTTGGGTTTGCCTTTTATCGAGCCTGATTTCAAGGGCGTTATTGTGTGATTAAAAGCGTATTGTAAAGCGCAAAAACAGTATATAAAGGGGTTTATATAAAAAGGGAACGCCGCCTGCGGTTAAGCGGGCGGCGTTCTCTTTTTGCTTTGTTTGCAATCAGCCTTTTAAATTATAGTCTTTTTTTAATTTGTTGATGAATTCAAAAAGCTCCTTCGGGCAGTTTTCCTTTTGCAGTGCAAGGGTTCCGTGAGTTCCGAACATAAAGTAAAAATCGCTTTTTGTTTCACAAATTGCCTTCAGCGTTTTATATTCAACTTCGGATGTTCCCGCAGCGCTCACTTCCTGAAGCTTATCTTCAAAGAAAAGATATTCGCTGTGTGCTCTTCCGTTTGATTGCATAAATGCATATGTTTTTTTTATTGCCGATTTAATGCTGAAATAAAGCGTGCCGCCGAAAACAGCCGCTAAAATCAGCCCCAAAATGATGCTTGCAGCACCGATTTTGTGAACCCAGGCGGCAGTGAAAAGTACAATCAGCACCGCCATAATTGTAATTGCGGTAATAAACGGCTTTGATTTCATAAGCACTTTTCTGTTCATTCTTTCAAGCACTTCGGGTGTGTAATCTGTTGTTGTTTTAAACAGAGGTTCCATTTTTTATCCTCACTTTTATTCGGGATATTTTAAATCCTCTTTTTTCCAATCTCTGATAATTTCAAGAAATGCCTTAGCCTCTTCTTTTGCAAGGGCAAGGTTGTGATCTGTGCAATTGCCGCATTCTTTCATTGTGGCTCCGGGAATAACTCCCCAATAATCTGCTATAAATTGAAATGCATCCTTAATGAGGTTTATTGAATAACCGTCTGAAAGCGAGCGTGTAAGAAAATAGAATCCCGTGCGGCATCCCATCGGGCCGAAATAAATAATGTTGTCGCCGAATTCTGTGTTGCGCACATATGTTGCAAAAAGATGCTCAATGGTGTGCATAGCGGCGTTGCTCATAACGGGCTCTCTGTTTGGCTCTCTCATTCTTATATCATAGGTTGTTATGTCGTCATCAATTCTGCTGATATAAATGCCTTTTTTCAGTATGTTGTGGTCAATTTGAAAACTGGGAATTGTTTTCATGGTTAAGTACCTTTCTGCCCCTTATTTATTGATGCATCGCTGTGGGCACGGCGTGCATGGGCGAAAACGGTTAGCTTTATTTAACTTCCGTTCCCGTTAAAAACGATAAATTGCCGGTTATTTCTTTTCCGCAAAGTCCAAGGTTAAAATCGCTTATCATTTTAAGCGCATCTTTCTTTGAATAATCATATAAATCAAAAAAACTTTGCCTGCTGATTTTGCCGGAAAAAGGTGATTTCCAAGCTTTGTTATTTATATTAACACATTTGATGTCGTTTTCCAAGTCGTCATTTCTGATAAATGACGAAATTTTAAAATTATTTGTAAACGGTGCGGCAAGCTTTTCTGCTTTTTGCAGAAATGCGGCCTTTTTGCCGTCAGCGTCTGTTAAAAGGTGTTGGGCGTGTTTTGTGTCCTCAATGGCAAGCTCTGCATCCGATATTGAAATCGGTGTTTCAGAAAAAACAGATGAAACAAAAGACAGCATTGTTGCTATTTCATGCTTTTCTTCTGCCGTATAGTTAAATGTTTGTGAAGTGTCAAAACCGCGTGGTGAAGCAATGCTTTTGATTTTGTTCAGCAGCACCGAATCAATTGCAAATTCAATCATATTGTGTGTTGAATTAGGGTTTGCCCGAGGCTGTTTTTTTATTATTTTTTCTTGAAGGCTGTATATGTATGGGTGGCAATTCCTGTCTGCTGCATAATGCAGTATAAAACCGTATGCGTAGCTTTTTGCAATATCCGGCCTGCTGCTTGCTTTTATGTAATCGGCAAAGCCGTCAAGAACATCACCGAATTTTGCACGGTGCATGGCAGAACCGGCTTTTCGCAGTGTTTTTCCCCTTTGCCAAGGCATCGCTCTGTGAAAAAAGAAAATATCAGGCCCTTGTGAGCCTATATAAACGGCATTTTCGCAAAGGGAAAATCCGTTTTCTTTTGCAATGCGGCGCAAATCCGCCATAACTTCTTCGGCAAAAATATAATGTGTTGAAAATGCAGGCATCAGCTCATCTCCTCAATCAGTTTTTTCATATCACTCGGAAAATCACAGAAAAGCAAAATTTCTTTGCCTGTTACGGGGTGCGTGAAGCGAATTGCTCTGCAGTGCAATGCTTGGCGTGATATATCACAAGTGCTTCCGCCGTATAATTCATCTCCTGCCAATGGGTGGCCCAGATTTGAAAAATGCACTCTTATTTGATGAGTGCGTCCCGTTTCAAGATTTATTTTAAGCAAAGAGTATTTGCCGTTTGTTTTTATGCTTTCATAATGGGTTACAGCCGTTTCGCCGTCTTCAAAAACCCCTCTTTTAATAATGCTGCTCTCTATTCGGCGAATGGGTGCATCTATTGTGCCGCATCCTCTTATTTCACCGCAAACAACTGCATAATAGTCCTTCTTTATTTTTCCCGCAAGCTTTGCGGCGGCAAGCTCGTTTTTTGCCGTGAGCACTATTCCGCTTGTGTCCCTGTCAAGTCTGAAAACAGCACGAAAGGCGGTTTCGTTTTTGCCTTGCATATAATTTGCAACAGCATTTGAAAGAGTGTCGCCCCTGTGATTGCGGCTTTCGTGAACGGGCATGGCGGGCGGTTTATTCAGTGCCAAAACATCTTCATCCTCATATATAATTTCAAGCGGAAGATTTGCGGGCGCCGGCATGCTGCCCTTGCTTTCGATTTTTATTGAAAGCTCATCGCCGGATTCTATTGTTTCTATGGCTTTTGCAAAAACGCCGTTTTTTGTTATTCCGTTTTCGGTTTGCTTTAACTTGGTAAGCAATGCCGCAGAAACGCCGAAGTTGCGCAGATAATCACGGATTTGCAAACCGGCGTCGTTTTCGTTAATCTTAAAATTTATAATTCGCATATTAAAATTATACATCATTTTAAATTTAAAGCAATACCCGTTGAAAAACACCTTGCTTTGTGTTATATTATTTTTTAACAGATATGTTTATTTCAGTTGCAGCTGACGGAAAGCACATGAATCGTCCTAACCGAAAGAGCAGCTTATTATTGCATTATCGGGCCGTTTTTCGGCAAAATGCGCCGATTGCGCATTCTTCACGGCCTTAATATGCTTGGTATGCCGCACTCTTTCGGGTGCGGCTTTTTTGTGTGTTTTTTAGGCTTATGGTTTGCTCTGTGATTTTTAAGGAGAATGTAGATGGAAACTCGAGTTGCCGTTGTCGGAATTATTGTGGAAGATAAAAGCAGTGTTGCCGCCCTTAATGAAATTCTTTCTCAATTCGGAGAGTATATAATCGGCAGAATGGGCGTGCCTTATCATAAAAAGAATATCAGCGTTATCTCTGTTGCCGTTGATGCACCCCAAAATGTTATAAATGATTTAGGCGGAAAAATCGGCAGGCTTTCAGGTGTTTATGCAAAAACCGCGTATGGAAATGTGTGAGGCGCTGATTAAAAAGCTCAAAAGCGGTGCAAAGCTTGATTCGGATGAATACCTTTGTTTGATTAAAAACCGTGCAGAATGTGCGGAATCCGCATTTGCGGCGGCTGCTGAGCTGAGAAATAAAATTTACGGTAAGCAGGTTTATATCAGAGGCTTAATTGAATTCACCAATTATTGCAAAAACGATTGCTTTTACTGTGGAATCAGGCGCAGCAATTCAAACGCTCAAAGATACAGGCTTTCTGCCGATGAAATTCTTGAATGTGCAAAAAACGGCTATGAGCTGGGATTTCGCACCTTTGTGCTGCAAGGCGGAGAGGATGCATATTATTCCGATGAGGTGCTTTGCGGTATAGTGTCTAAAATCAAATCGGCCTATCCGGATTGCGCCGTAACACTCTCCGTAGGCGAGCGCAGCCTTGAAAGCTATAAGAAGCTTCGGCTTGCAGGGGCGGACAGATATTTGCTTCGCCATGAAACCGCAAATAAGCTGCATTATGAAAAACTGCATCCTCCTCAAATGAGCTTTGATAACCGCATTAAGTGCCTTTATGATTTAAAGTCACTCGGCTATCAGGTTGGTGCGGGATTTATGGTTGGTTCTCCTTTTCAAACGGAGAAAATGCTTGCGGATGAAATGATTTTTTTGCGTGAGTTGAATCCGGATATGGTCGGAATAGGGCCTTTTGTGCCGCACGGCAGCACTCCTTTTGCAAATATGCTTGGGGGAAGTGCGGATTTAACATTATTTATGCTTTCGCTTATAAGGCTTACTTTGCCGTTTGTGCTTTTGCCTGCCACAACGGCACTTGGCACAATTGATCCGCTTGGCAGGGAAAAGGGCATAAATGCAGGCGCAAATGTGCTTATGCCTAATCTTTCGCCGGTTGGCGTAAGAAAAAAATATATGCTTTATGATAATAAAATTTGCACCGGTGATGAGGCGGCGCAGTGTATTAAATGTTTAAAACGCAGAATTGAATCAACAGGTTGCAAAATAGTCACCTCAAGGGGAGATGTAAAAAAAGCCTGCATAGATGATTGACTGCAGAAAGAGGGAGAAAAATGAATGAATATAACCCAAAATCACTAAAGGCGGAGGAGTTTATAAGCGATGCCGAAATCAAAGCCACTCTTGCTTATGCCGATGAACATAAGGACGATTTGCGCCTTGTTGACGAGATTATAGAGAAAGCTAAGCTCAGAAAAGGGCTGAATCACAGAGAGGCAAGCGTGCTTCTTGCTTGCGACAATAAAGAAAAAATTGCCGAAATATATGACCTTGCAGAGCAGATAAAAAAAGATTTTTACGGCAACAGAATTGTTATGTTTGCGCCGCTTTATCTTTCAAATTATTGTGTAAACGGCTGCCTTTATTGCCCTTATCATCAAAAAAACAAGCATATAGGCAGAAAAAAACTTACTCAGCAAGAGGTTGAAAAAGAGGTTGTTGCACTTCAGGATATGGGGCACAAGCGCCTTGCGATAGAAGCGGGTGAGGATCCTGTTAATAATCCTATCGAGTATATTCTTGATTGCATCAAAACCATTTATTCGGTTAAGCATAAAAACGGCGCAATCCGCCGTGTTAATGTAAATATTGCCGCAACAACTGTTGAAAACTACAAAAAGCTTAAGGAGGCCGGTATCGGCACATATATACTTTTTCAGGAAACATATCATAAGGAAAGCTATGAATATCTGCATCCAACCGGGCCAAAGCATAATTATGCTTATCATACGGAAGCAATGGATCGTGCAATGGACGGAGGCATTGATGATGTGGGCATCGGCGTGCTTTTCGGGTTGGATAAATACCGTTATGAATTTGCCGGGCTTCTTATGCATGCAGAGCATTTGGAAGCAGTTCACGGAGTTGGTCCGCACACTATAAGCGTTCCAAGGGTTAAGCCGGCAGACGATATTGATCCGAATGATTTTGATAATTCGCTCAGCGATGAAATGTTTTGCAAAATTGCAGCCTGCATCAGAATTGCGGTGCCTTACACGGGCATGATTATATCAACTCGCGAAAGTCCGCAGGTCAGAGAAAAAATTATTCGTCTCGGTGTAAGCCAAATCAGCGGCGGCTCAAGAACCTCCGTGGGTGGTTATTGTGAGAAAGAAAGGCCTCATGATACGGAACAGTTTGATGTTTCGGACAACAGAACACTTGATGAAGTGGTTAATTGGCTTATGACGGCAGGATATATTCCGTCGTTTTGCACTGCTTGCTATCGTGAGGGCAGAACCGGCGACAGGTTTATGAGCCTTTGCAAATCGGGTCAAATTCAAAATTGCTGCCATCCAAACGCTTTGATGACACTTAAAGAATTTTTAATGGATTATGCAAGTGAGGATACCCGTGAAAAAGGTGAAGCTCTCATTGAAAAGGAAATTAACAATATAGGCAGCGAAAAGGTAAAGCAAATTGTGCGTGAACGCCTTGTTAAAATTGAAAACGGCGAGCGTGATTTCAGATTTTAACCTGAAAAAAGAGAGGGATATTTAAGAAAGGATTTTAAATTTATGGGCTTGAATGAAACTCCCTCGGGCGAAAGAATTCATGTCGGCTTTTTCGGTGTGCGAAATGCCGGAAAGAGCAGCTTGGTAAATGCCGTAACAGGACAGCAGGTTTCCATTGTCAGCAATGTTAAAGGTACCACCACGGATGCTGTTAAAAAAACCATGGAGCTGTTGCCGCTCGGTCCGGTTGTGATTATAGATACACCCGGTATAGACGATTGCGGTTTTCTGGGTGAAAAACGTGTTGAAGCTGCCGAGCGTGTGCTTCGGCGTTGTGATATAGCCGTGCTTGTAACGGTTGCCGGAGAAAAGCGCTCTGATGCGGAAAAGGATTTGATTGCGCTTTTCGGCAAAATGAATATACCGTTTACTATTGCCGCTAACAAATCTGATTTGTTGCTCACCGCACCGATCGACGAAAGCAACACGGTTTATGTAAGTGCTTATAAAAAGAAGGGCATAGAAGCTTTGAAAAATAAGCTGGGTTCGCTTGCGGGGAGCAGGTTTGAGAAAAAGCTTGCGGCAGATTTGGTTTCGCCCGGCGATTTTGCGGTGCTTGTTACTCCCATTGATTCCGCTGCACCTAAAGGAAGGCTCATTTTGCCGCAGCAGCAGGTAATCAGAGATGTTTTGGATTCCGGCGCCGTTTCAATTGTGCTTCGTGAAACGGAACTTGAAACGGCATTGGCGCAGCTTGGTAAAAAACCGTCAATTGTAATTACCGATTCGCAAGTTTTCGGAAAGGTAAGCAAGATTGTGCCGCCCGATATTCCGCTTACCTCTTTTTCCATTTTGATGGCAAGGTATAAGGGCTTTTTGGGCACTGCCTTAAATGGTGCGTCTGTTATTTCACAGCTGAAAAGCGGGGATAAGGTTCTTATCAGCGAGGGTTGCACTCATCATCGCCAATGTGAGGATATCGGCACCGTTAAGCTGCCTCGCTGGTTGGAAAAGTTTACTTGTGCAAAGCTTCAATATGAGTGGAGCAGCGGCGGTGAATTTCCGAAGGATCTCAGCCGTTATAAGCTTATCATTCATTGCGGCGGCTGTATGCTGAATCAAAAAGAGCTTGAATACAGAATGAATTGTGCTGCAGAGCAAGGTGTGCCTTTCACGAATTACGGCACGGCAATTGCATATATGAATGGAATATTGGAACGCTGTATAGCGCCTTTGCCCGGATTTGAAATTTAAATGCATAAAAAACAACCTCCGAGATTTTTCTCGGAGGTTGTGCTTTTTATAATATTATTTTTCAAATGAAACAATAATTCCGCCGTTTGATGCATAAAGTGAATTTAAACCGCTTGCTTTTAAAACAATAACATTTTCTGCCGAATAATCGGTAACGTCTTCAATAATGGCTTTAATTCCGTTTGCTTTTTCAGCACAGCAAACATGGCTGATAATGCATTTTTTGCCTGACAGATTGCTTTCGTCCGTGTCTTTTGCAATAAGATTTGCAAGCTTTGCAAGCGCACGTTTCTGAGTTAAATCCTTGCCGGCAACCGAAATGTTGCCCTCTGTTGTTCGGCGGCAAATCAGTTTAACACGCAATGCCTCAATAACATTTGCGGCAAGATTGAAAAGCCTGCCGTTTCCTTTTAATGCATCAAGGCTTTCAAGGCAAAAATAAAGTCCGCAGCTGTTTATGCAATAATCCTCAACCTCTGCAACAATATTTTCAAATGCCTTGCCCGAATCGGCAAGCTCTTTGATTTTGTGTGCCATCAGGGTTTCTAATCCTGATGTTGCAAGTGAATTAAAAACATGAATTTTTTTATTATCCGAATGGTCTTCTTTGTAAAGCTCAACACCCTGCACGGCGCTGTTATAGCATCCGCTGAGTTTGTCGGTGATAGTTAATATGTAAACCTCATCATAATCGCCCTCGCAAGCCTCTGCAAATGCATCCGGAGAAGGGCAGGCTGATTTTGCAAGGCTGTTGCTTGCCGCCATTCTGCCGATGAAATCATCTTGGTCAAAATCGGAATTGTCAATAACAATATAATCACCGATTTGCAAGGTGAGCGGAACGATTTCAAAATTATTCCATTCCTTCATATCTGCGGTTAAATCGCAGCAGGAGTCAACAACTATTTTGTAAGACATAGCAATTACCATGGCCTTTCAGATTGAATTTTTAATATCGGCGCCAAAAAAATTGGGCGCATGTGAAAACAGCACATATTGATTGCCGCATCGGTAAATCCGTTTTTTTGTTATGTGCCAATTTCAATTCATTATAACCAAAAGGCGGCGATGTGTCAATCGGTTTAATAATCGTTTGCAAATTATTAAAAACTTTGTTTAAAGCCGTTTCGTTTTTATTGCGCTTTTCGTCAACATAAATTTGTAACGCCGCTTATTTGCTTTTGAATTTGTTGGGATATGTTAAAAGCAGAAGCCACCGAGCTCTTTCGGATTATATTCCTAAGATACTCGGCAGCTTCCGCCGATTTGTGTTATGTGTGTATTTCTTGAATTTAAAGTGTAAATACAAACCCGCTTTTTCAGCCTTCAAGCCCTGCCGCTTTTTTTACAAATGCAATTTGGGCATCAACGGATTCGCTGCAAGGGCCTCCCGGCACCTTTCTGTCTGCCACGCATTTCTCAAGATTTATCGCCGTGTAAACGCCGTCATCAAAAAGCTCGCAAATGTTTTTGTATTCCTCAAGAGGAAGCGTTTCAAGAGTTAAGCCTTTGTCTATGCAAAGTGCCACAAGCTCACCCGTGGCTTTATATGCATCCCTGAAAGGCAAGCCTTTGCCTACAAGATAATCCGCACAATCAGTTGCGTTTATAAATCCTTTTGCCGCAGCGGTTCTCATGTTGTCCTTAAGCACAGTCATGGTGTCTATCATGGGGGTAAAAGCTGTAAGGCACATTTTAACCGTGTCTGCTGCATCAAATATTGCTTCTTTGTCTTCCTGCATATCTTTGTTGTATGCAAGCGCAATGCCTTTCATCATTGTAAGCAATGTTGTTAAATCGCCAAAAACCCTGCCGCTTTTTCCGCGCACTAGCTCGGCTATGTCCGGGTTTTTCTTTTGCGGCATAATTGATGAACCGGTTGAAAACGCATCATCAAGCTCAACAAATTTGAACTCCCAACTGCACCACATAATTATTTCTTCGGAAAATCGTGAAAGGTGCACCATTATAAGCGAAAGTGCACTCGCAAGCTCAATGCAAAAATCACGGTCCGAAACACCGTCGAGCGAGTTCAGTGTGATTCCGTCAAAGCCAAGCTCTGCCGCAACGGCTTCACGATTCAGCGGATAGGTGGTGCCTGCAAGAGCACCTGAGCCGAGCGGGCATAAATTCATTCTTTTTTCCGTGTCCTCAAGCCTGCCCAAATCCCTGCAAAGCATAGCCGCATATGCCATAATATGGTGTGCAAAGGTGATGGGCTGTGCACGCTGCAAATGCGTGTAGCCGGGCATGATTGTGTGTTTGTTTTCTTCGGCTTTGGCGCATATAACGCCGATAAGGGCACGCACCTTATCTTTGATTTCGCCTATTTCCTTGCGCAGGGTAAGGCGAATGTCAAGTGCAACTTGGTCGTTTCTTGATCTTGCCGTGTGCAGCCTTTTTCCTGTTTGCCCAAGGCGTGCCGTAAGCTCGCCTTCAACAAAGGTGTGTATGTCCTCTGCCGACATATCAATTTCAAGGCTGCCGCTTTTAATATCATCCAATATATCCTGCAAACCTGCAATTATCTTTTCGCTTTCGCTTTTATCAATAATGCCTTGGGCACCAAGCATTGCCGCATGCGCCATGCTGCCCTTTATGTCTTCTTCAAACATTCTGCAGTCAAAGCTTATTGAAGAATTAAAATCGTTTGTTTCCTTTGCAAGCTCTTTTTTGAACCTGCCCTTCCAAAGCTGTGCCATATTTAAATATCGTCCTCGTTATAGTTTAAATATGATAAACCTTTTGCTCTGCAAGGCTTATCATTTGCAAGCAGGCTTGTCAGTCTGCGTTCCTGCTTTTGTCAAGCAAAGCCTTAACCTTTGTTGAAAGGCCGAAAAGATTGATAAATCCTGTTGCATCTGCCTGATTATATGCGCCGCCGTCATCACCGAAGGAAGCAACATTTTCATCATAGAGCGTAAACGGCGATGTAACTCCTGCATTCATAACATTGCCTTTGTAAAGCTTAAGTTTTACATCACCGGTAACGGTTTCCTGTGTTTTATCCACAAAAGCGCTGAGCGCCTCACGCAGGGGAGAAAACCACATTCCGTTGTAAACAAGTTCGCCGAATTTTTCGGCAACAAGCTTTTTGTAGTGTGATGTGTCACGGTCAAGTGTAATCATTTCAAGAAGTTCGTGTGCTTTGTAAAGGATTGTGCCGCCCGGTGTTTCATAAACGCCGCGGCTCTTCATGCCTACAAGCCTGTTTTCAACAATGTCAAGCAAGCCTATTCCGTTTTTGCCGCCGAGTTCATTGAGCTTTTCAACTATTTCAAGTGCACCCATATCTTTGCCGTTAATGGCGGTGGGAACGCCCTTTTCAAAATGAATTGTAATGTAAGTCGGCTCGTCCGGTGCTTGTTCGGGTGCAACGCCAAGTTCAAGGAAACCGTCTTTAAGATATTGCGGTTCATTTGCCGGATCCTCAAGATCAAGTCCCTCATGGCTCAAATGCCAAACATTTTTATCCTTTGAATAGTTTGTTTCACGGTTTATTTTAAGTGGAATGTTGTGAGCCTCTGCATATTCAATTTCTTCTTCACGGGATTTAATGCTCCATTCACGCCACGGCGCAATAATTTGCATTTCCGGTGCAAGTGCCTTTAATGCAAGCTCAAACCTAACCTGGTCGTTGCCTTTGCCCGTGCAGCCGTGGCAAATTGCATCGGCGCCTTCTTTAATTGCAATTTCTGCAAGTCCTTTTGCAATGCAGGGGCGTGCGTGGGATGTGCCGAGCAGGTATTCCTCATATTTTGCATCTGCTTTGAGGCAGGGCCAAATATAATCCTCAACATATTCTTTTTTAAGGTCTAAAACATAAAGCTTTGAAGCACCTGTTGCAAGCGCCTTTTCTTCAAGCCCGTCAAGTTCCGTTCCTTGCCCAACATCGCCGCTTACCGCAATAACCTCGCAATTGTTGTAGTTTTCTTTAAGCCACGGAATGATGATTGATGTATCAAGACCGCCGCTGTATGCAAGCACAACTTTTTTAATTTCCTTAGCCATTTTTTCGTCCTCCGTATATAAAATATGTAGCTTTTCAGATTGCCGGAAATCGGCTTTCTTTCGCCGTGTTTCCTGTAACTGTTCTCATTTTATATCACGAAAAAACGATAGTCAAGCGATTTGGTACATATTTGTATAAACATACAAAAACAGCGTATAAGCGCTGTATAAAATGTATAAATTTGCACATTTGCATGCATAAAACGAGCTTAAAATCCGTATTTTCAATGGTAATATCAGCATTATCACGCTAATAATATTCACATAGATGCACAACGGTTCAATTGTATTGTGAAACGAAATTAAATACAGGCAATAATATGACGAATATAAATTAAAACATCACTATTGTTATATTGACACTTTATAATTATTATGATAATATTATGGCGTATTTAATAATACTGTAAATGGGCGTAGTGAACCCGTTTGCATAATTATGTAAATTTTTGAATAAATCATGCGTTCTTTCTTCAGATGATTGGTCAGGTTTATCGGCAAGAAGCATGAATCGTTCAAAATTTATATGAGGAGGAGAATTTATGAAAACAAACAAATTTACAAGATTGCTTGCAGTTTTGCTTTCAGTGTTGATGGTGGCTTCAAGCCTGCCGCTCGTTGCTAACGCCGGAGATACACAAACAGGCACAATTTCACAATCCGAGTCTGTTCTTGTTTGCAACACAAATCCGCAAAATCGTGTAAACAGCACAAAAGGCTTTAATATCATTAACGACAGTGGCACAGACAATGTTACCGTCGGCTTATGGAATTACAAACTCGGCTCACTTGAAAGTGTAAGCAGCGCAACGTTAACCGCAAGTCTTAATGATCATGCGGCGGTTAATGACGGCCAATCGCTTTCCGTTAAGTTTTATTACTTAAATCCCGCAGATCTCGGCTCATATATTACCGTTTCCGGCGGAAAGAATTATACGGCTTCGTTCACAACCACAAAGTCCGAAAATCAGGCTATGACCGTTTCGGATATTGAAAGTGAATTCGGCGTTTCAAGCAGCAATTTTATTAAAGAAATCCCGCATTCAACATCAAACGGAAATTATGATCTTGATGTTTCGGCGGCTTTAAATACTGCTATTGCCAACAATTGGTCAGGCATTTGCTTTATGGCAATGCAAAGCAGCGCACATGTCGGCGGTGTGGTAAACGGCACAGACAACGGTTGGTCTGATCAATGGTTTACACTCGGAAACATCAATTGGAGCCGCACCTCGGTTACAGCCGATGAAATGAAAGCTTTGCTTGATGAATATCAAAATATGATTGAAGGCTGCACACCGGACAGCTTCTATACAAATCTAAAAAATTCTTATAACGCTTGGATAAAGGCATACAGAACTTATATCTGCGTTGTTGCAGGCACGTTAGATGCCGATTCAAGCGATATGGGCACTCTTTATATAAATCTTAAAACCGAAATGGATAAGATGAAGTCTGCCGGCAAATGGTCGCTTGATAAAGTTAAATCCACCATGCAAACAAGCGTTGATCAATATTCTTCAGAGCAGCTTGTCGGCGGAGATGAAATGGCAAATGTTCTTTATTACGCAGGCATCAGAGGCCAAAAATCAAATGATACGAATATTTATTCCGGCGGTAACAGATGGATTGGTGTAAGCGCACAATTCGGCCCCGCTGTTCTTCTCTATGACGGCACGGGCGACAATGTGGGCTTCCCGATTTCAATGTGCACATATAAAGTAAGCGGTTTTGATAATAACTCAAACCGCGCAAGAGCCCTTTGGACGACCAGCGAAGGCCTCGGCTTTAAGCACAGATGGCACGGCTGGACGAATAATGAAGGCTATCAGAATGTTGAAAGCAACAGCTATGTTGGTATTGTGGACGGAGATATGAATTCCGCTTCAGAACAAAACCGCTCTTGCCGTTATTCAACAACACTTTATTTTACGGGCGACAGATCTTCGTTTGATGACACCTGTATGAAGATTTATGATCAAGTCGGATTTAAAGGCCAATCGGCATTTGAAACCGGCCACTACGGCACATTTGATCTTAAATCTCCTATTTACGTTCTTAACTATGCAGCATTGCTTGATGAAATCAAAAAGGTTGATTTCACAACCTTGCTTCAGTATCAATCAAGCCAAATTCAAACAATGCTCGGCAGACTTGATGAAGTTTCCTCTTATGATGTTGCGGGCCATGTAACAGGCGAGAATCTTGCCACTGAAACACAAGAGGTTGCAGCATTTATTGCAAATCAGTCGCAGGGCATCAAGGCGGCAACAACAGGTCTTTATTCAACAGATCAGTTTAAGTATGACATAAAGGGCTATGTTGATGCGGCAACACTTTATTCTCAATATAAAGGTATATACGAAAACAATAATGCAGACGGCCAGTATAACGCAAGATTGTTTGCAAAATTTGTATATACTTATGAGCAAACCACAGAGCTTTTCGGCGATAAGTATGTTCTTAATGAGTCACAACCTCTTTCAACAACGGGCACCACTTATGCAACGGCTCTTCAGAATGCAATCACAAAGTATCTTAAGCCCGCAACCGAAGTTGTGGATGATACTGAAATGAAAAAAATAATTCAGCAGTTTACTTTGCTTTCAAAGAATTATTATTCGGCAGAAACATATAACGCTCTTGAAACTCAAATAAATGCCTGCCTTGATTATTATCCAAACAGGGATTATTTGCAGATTATCACACTTGATAAATCAGATGAAAGCCAAGCAATTTATGATGATGCGCTTGCAAAGCTTAAAACTGCGTGGGCAGGTCTTCGCATCACGGCAGACACTAAGGTTGCCGTAAACGGCGGCAATAATTCTTATAATGATCTTATTGCTTATGCAAATGCGTTTGACGGCTCTAAGTATAAAGATTTTGATGTTGCAACGGCTTATGTTGCCAAAGCAACAGAGTTTATGAACAATGTTCCGAATCTTGAATTCACAACGGAAGCCGATATAATCGGCCAATATACCGCAGTGCTTAAAGCTGCTTATGATGCTTTTGCAAATCTTCAAAAAAGCTTTGCCGGCATTGATAACGGAACAATCATTTCAAGAACAACAGGCTCCACAAGCGGCTCAAGTGGTGATGATGTTAAAGTTTACCTCAGCGGTGCAATAACAAATGCCGTTTATTTCAAAACGCTTAAAGGCTCTCAGTCGTTCACAACGCCTTATAATCTTACTCTTGATAACTATTGGAGAAGTTGGGGCAAAACATCCGATATGAACTTCTTTGGCCTCGGCTTCGGTGCACTTGGCAAAGATACTTATTCAAGCGATCAGGGCAAAATGGCTGTTCGCTGGAAAGAGGGCGGCGACTGCTTAAAGAGCACAAACTTCAATCTTTCTTCATATCATGATGCTCTTATGCAAACAAAAACAGGTGAGGGCACCACAAATAACATCACGGTTAAGGAATACAGCGGTCCGCACACAATTTTGGGCGATACTGTCGTAACCGTGGGTGATATCGGAATTTCAAGCGCAACATTCACAACACCAGATATTTATGAATTGTTCCTTGTTTCGCAAACCGGCGAATCAAAGCAAAGAACAAACAAAGATGTTAAGCAAACCGTAACTGTTGTTGATGTTTCCGATTTGTTTGAAACAATCCAAAATGCCTCAAACACAATCACAAAGTCTCAAAGCAATAAATTCGGATGCTACACCGAAAGCAGCTGGGCAAGCTTTATGAATGCGTATAATGCAGCTATTGCCGATATGGATTATACAAATATGTCCACGGAAGAAATCGTTGCTGCATCAAAGCAAAGATATGATGATCTCACAGCGGCAATTGCAGCGCTTGCTTATCAGGCAGACGGTTCAGGCCATGTATTTGTGGTTCAGGATGATAATAAAGAAGCTACCTGCACGGAGCACGGTTGGGACCACAGAATTTGCTCCGTTTGCGGATATGAAATCAATAGGTATGTTAATGTTAAGGGCCATGCCCGCAGATACAGATATAATGAAGACGGTGCAACTCACGTTGTTTATTGCGCTCAGGGAGATATGGAAGAATACACCGAGGATTGCGTAAATGACGGCACAGGCTTCTGCAAATATTGCAAGGGCGCTCTTTATGAGCAGGCAGATTGGTCTGCATATAACAATGCCAAAACCGCACTTGATGCTTTGCTTGCTTCATCTGCAAACGGAGATGTTAAGTTTTCTCCCGCAGCTCTCTCGGCAGCAGCAAGTGCAATTGAATCTGCTTCATATTATAATTACACCCTTGCTCAGCAAAAAACAGTTCCCGGCACGGCAGACAATCAATCTGCAATCACAACTCAGGCATCTGCAATTGAGCAGGCTGTAAACGCAATGAATGCAGGCAAGCTTGATTCAAGTGTTTATGATGCCAATGTTGAAAAGCTTGCAACTCTTAATGCTGATGCTTATAACATTACCGCAGTTAAAGCTGCAGTAAGCGGAATAACCGTAATTACCGATGTGCAGGTAAACGGAAAAACATATGCAGGATATGATTTTGATAATTATAACACAGCACTTGGAACGGCACTTACGGAGAATACAATTCCGTATAAAGTAAAGGTAATAGACTTTGAAGGAACAGGGCATTACCTTGTAAAGAGCGCAAGCGGCGAATTCAGCTACACAGATGTTGAAACTGAAGCAACGGAATTTGCATACGGCGATCTTGTAACAGCCCCGAATCCGAACTCAACAAATGTAAATGAGCTTTGCGCATGGGCATCAAAAGAGCAGCCGGCAAGTATTACGGATAATACATTCAGTGCAATGGTGCCTAAATATCAAACAACATATAACAGCTACACATTTAATGTTCAGGGATATACAGAGCTTACCACAACATCAACGGCAACAAATGATGAGGGCAATGTAAAGCTTACATTCGTTCTTGCATATGACGGCGTTGAAACAGGTAAGATTCTTGATATTCAGTATGTAACTGCAGGCCAAACCATAACAATAAGAAATATTCCAAACACACCGGAAAATATTCCGTTTTATCAGATGGATGATCTTCTTGATGCAAAAACGGGTAAGGCTCTTGCAAGAAGATTGAAATTTGAAGAAAATACAAAGATTCTTGTAAACTACACACCGCTTGAAAAAGCAGATTACACAATCAACTTTGTTGATGAAGCAGGTTCGCCGATAGAAACAAAAACAGCAAACTTTAACGAGCTTGTAACTCTTAAGGCAAACGGAGCAACGGCATATGTAAATGCAGATAACGGAAAGGTACTCTGCTTCGGCAGTGAATATTCGTTCTATGCATGCCGTAACTTAACCGTAAAGGCAGTAAAGAGCACAGATGTAAAGGCATCGGTAGATGTAATATCCACACCTGTACTTGACGGTTCGGGCAAGGTATATCTTGTAGGTTCGTTTGCATTGCCGCAGGGAGCAACAATAAAGAACTTCGGCTTTGTATTGGATGGAAATGCAAGTGCCGAAACAGCAACAGATCTTACACTTGCAAAAGTAGATAAAGCAAGTCAAATATTTAACCTCACTGCATCAAAGTATACGAATTACGGTCAAAACGGAAATCAGTTTACCGTAAGCTTTAATTCAGCGGTGGGTTACAATAATGCAAATTATGTAGCATATGCAATATATACGGATGCAAGCGGAAATGAATGTTATGCATATTCAAATGTAATTGCAAATGCGCCGATAGCGTAAAAGGGAGGATAGAGAATGAAGAAAACTTATGAGGATCCGCAAATGCAGATAAGAAAGTATTCATTGCTTCCAACCGATGCAATCACAACATCGGGAACGCCGACAGAGCCTGGTAAGGACCTTACAGACGGTGATGATAAAGGCGATATCTTCGCATAATGCAAATCCAAAACACAGCAGCCCCTCTTTGAGGGGCTGCTTTTTTTAACTATGAAAAAATGCGTTAAATTCTTTGTTTAACAATTTTGATAACGGAGCAAATGAACTATGAATATAACAAAGCAAGAATATTTAAAGTTAATAGATGAAGTTATTCAAAACGGCAAATTTCGGAAATATGTTTTCCGTTTTGGCTGCAAGTGCATTTTTGCCGTTTTTGCCTATGAAATCCATTCATCTTGTTTTGCTCAATTTGATCTATGATATTTCGTGCATTGCAATTTCTTGTGATAATGCTGATAAGGAATTTATTTCAAAACCACGCAAATGGGATGCCTCGGGCATTGGTAAATTTATGCTTTAGATAGGCCAAACAAGCTCCGTGTTTGATATAGTAACCTATGCTTTGATGTATTTTGTTATATGCCCGTTGGTTTGCGGCGGAGCATATAAAAATCTTGATGCAGGTTCGCAGATTGCGTTTATGGCGTTGTTCCAAACAGGCTGGTTTGTTGAATCTATGTGGAGCCAAACGCTTGTTATTCATATGATAATAACTTCCAAAATTCCGTTTGTTCAAAGCAGGGCCTCTTTTCCGGTAACGGCGGCAACCTTTATGGGCATATTTGTTTTAACCGCAATTCCGTTTACTTCGCTTGGCACAGCAATAGGCTTAACGGCTTTGCCTGCAATTTATTTTGTGTATTTGGCCGCAATCATTGCGGCTTATATGTGTCTTGTAACGCTGGTTAAAATGCTTTATGTTAAGCGCTGCGGAGAGTTGCTGTAATTATGCTTTTGTGTGAAAATTGAATAATAGATTGATTTGTGCAAATTTATTGAGTCAACTGCCGAAAATTTCAATTAGTTCTTTACTTTTTCCTATAAAAAAGCTATGATATATCACAAAGCTATAAGTAAAAAGGGCGGACGAATATATGCTGAATCAATTTTCAAGAACAGAGCTTTTAATCGGCAGCGATGCTGTGCAAAAACTCAAAAATTCACGAGTTGCGATTTTCGGAGTCGGCGGAGTCGGCGGTTATGCCGTTGAGGCTCTTGCGAGATCCGGAATAGGCACAATTGATGTTGTGGACGATGATAAAGTGTGCCTCACTAATATAAACCGCCAAATTATCGCCACTCATCAAACAATCGGCAAATATAAGGTTGATGCGGCAGAGGAACGCATAAAGCAGATAAATCCCGAGTGTGTTGTTAATAAGCACCAAATGTTCTATTCACCGGAAACGGCAGCAGAATTTGATTTTTCAAAATACGATTATGTTGTGGATGCTATTGATACAGTTACGGGAAAAATCGCTCTTGTTATGCAGGCTCGTGAATGCGGCACACCCATAATAAGCTCTATGGGCGCCGGTAATAAGATGGATCCTACGGCTTTTGAGGTTTCCGATATTTTCAAAACATCGGTGTGTCCGCTTGCAAGAGTTATGCGTTATGAGCTTAAAAAGCGCGGCGTAAAAAAGCTGAAGGTTGTTTATTCCAAGGAAAAGCCGATCATGCCGGCAGAGGATTCTGCAAACAGCTGCCGAGAAAATTTTGCTTGTCCGCAGGAAACAAAGCACAA
>OHPL01000574.1_pt1 | contig 22522 bp, 19 predicted proteins | sample 1577711 | NCBI WGS metagenome assembly OHPL01 (sample SAMEA3879538, study PRJEB24766) | human gut metagenome | biome: human-associated habitat; feature: feces | place: USA | collected 1985/1987
TTATCAATTTTCAGTATTTTAAATAAGATTATAATAATTCTGCTTGTCAATATACATCTTGCGGTCGGCTTCTTTTGCGATCTTCTCAAAAGGTTCATCCGCCTTTGAACGGAACGCATAACCGAGTGAAAAGCTGACATTATATTCAGTGCTTTCTTTTTTCGCAAGGCTTATCCTGCTGAGGATATCGTCCTCTTTCCATTCGGGAAGAACGGCAAGGAACTCATCTCCGCCAAGCCTGTATACATTCTCTTTCCCGAACAGGGACAAAAGGATATTTGCGGCACTGACGATATACTTGTCCCCTGCCTCGTGTCCGAAGCTGTCGTTTGTCCTTTTCAAACCGTTAAGGTCGCACATTACAACGCCGAGCGACTTGTTTGTATCATATTTCTGCCTGTAAGCCCAGCCGAGTGCCGAACGGTTCCTGCATTTTGTGAGCTGATCGTACATTGCGATCTCTTCAAGCTTTCGGGAATAATTGCGTATGCGAAGCATCATAACAATGACGAATTCCATCGTATCAATGAGGTCGGAGATGTTGTCCATTATCTCCCTCGGAGGGTTGTCCACCCCATAAAATCCTGCGTATTTTCCGTCAATGTATATCGGTCCCGTAACAAGCCTTTCAATATTCTGCGGCTTGAGAAGATGATACATCGGCTCGCTCGTTGCGCGGTATTCCTCCATATCATAAATAATGATATTATGCGATTTCTGATATTCATGATACCAAACATCAAGAAGTCCATCGAACGGAACATTCTGAAGATTGCCTTTTTCAGCATTCACACCGTCCCTGCACCATTCGTAGGTGTTGCTGAAAGTGCCGTCAAAGTTGTTCTCAAATATATACGCCCTGTCCGAGTTGAGATTTTCACATATATACTGCAAAATATTGTTGATTATCTGATCGGGCTGTTCGGCCGATGAAGCGAAATCCATCATATCGGTCACAAATTTGTGTTTATCAAGCTCTGCCATTATATATACCTCTTTGCTGAGTTATATTCTCAATAATACTATAATTATACCACGGCATTTTCCGCCCGTCAATAAAAATAGCCTTCCAACTATGCTTCAATAACTTAAATTTGTATGAACATTATTAAAACTAAACATCATTTAAAATTTGGAAAAAATCTGCGCCGACAATCTTGGATATATGTGATTTCGGCGCAGATTTTTTGTCTATAGTTTTATTGGTGTTTAGTATTACACCTCACATATTATGAAAAAAGTGAAAAGAATTCTTTTACACCGTTTTTTAATTTGTTGACAGCTCCGGTAAAAAGATTTCTTGCCGCTGTGCATACTTTGTTTACACCGACCTTGATAAAATCCTTTACCTCGGTCGTGCAGAGATATTTTATTCCCTTGCCTATCTTTTCACCTATTTCTCCGCCAAATAACGGGTTAAAAAATGTTCCGATAGCCTTACCTATCTTGTCGGCATGATCCGCAACATAATCAACAGCCCTCGCGACAACATTTCTTTGTACCTGATCTGCCGCTTCAAGAGCCGTTATCTCTCCCGTCGCAGCCTTGAAGCATACCTTGATGTCCTCAACCGCACCGACAGCCATACTGGTTATCTCCTCGGTGGAGGTGTCTTCGGGGAGAACTGTTTCAAGCCAGCCTTTTTTCTGTGCGATCCTCGTTGCACCTGCCGCCGCGCATTTTAAACCCATATCGGCAGCCGAGTTTATTGCCGAGCCTATCACATCTGCGCCAACAAGCTCCGTACCCTCCTCCATGCTGCGCTCTATGGACTCATCAACACTTGTTACAGCGGAACGCAAAGCAACTGCTCCCGCCTTTTTCACAACATCGGATGCCATTTGCAGAAGTGAGAAGTTGTCCCAGGCATCATCAGGCATCTCCTGCATAAGCTCATCGGAATTTGCTCCGCAAAAACCGTTGTACATCTGCGTGAGGACCTTTCCCTTTTCGGCAACGGTCAGACCATCAGTGCGCTCATTGAATTCGGTATTGAACCATTTCTCCGCACTCACATTTTCCTTTGCCGCATTCTGAGCCGATGCAATGCAGTCATTCACCCTCTTTACAGTCGCAATGATAGTTCCGCTCGTGCTTTGCGCCTCGTCCGAAGACATCTCGGGCAGATGCTTTGTCATCTCATCGCTGAGCCAGTCCTGCATATTATCGGGGTCTCTTTCTTCACTGAAATAATCTCCCACAAAATCGGAAACTATTCCGCTGAGTGTATTTTTTTCCATATAAATCTCTCCTTATGTGGCATTTTTCAGCTTACGCTTTGTGTATTCGTCCTTCATCTTTTCAAGATCATCTTTCATTATTTCCGAAAGTGATGTCGTGTTCTTTATAGCATCGGAAATATACTCCGTGGTGATATGATCTTCGCCGTCGCAAAAAGCATTTTCTATCCCGTCACGGACAACGCCCTCAATATCCGCTCCGCTGTATCCGTCGGTCATATTTACAAGCTTTGAAATGTCTATGTTCGCAAGATCCTTCGGTCTGCGCTTTTTGATGTGAACTTCAAATATCTTTCTTCTCTCTGCAGGATTTGGAAGATCAACGAAGAATATCTCGTCAAAACGTCCCTTTCGCAGAAGCTCCGGCGGCATTTTTGTAATATCATTAGCCGTTGCAAGTACGAACGCAGGACTTGTCTTTTCCTGCATCCATGTGAGGAATGTGCCGAAAAGACGGGTAGTGACTTCGTTTCCGTTTTGACTTCCGATGCCTGCAAACGCCTTTTCAAGCTCATCTATCCAAAGTACGCACGGCGCAATAGCCTCGGCAAGCCTTATCGCCTGACGCATATTGCTCTCGGATTCTCCCACATATTTACCCATGAGCCTGCCCATATCAAGACGAAGCAAGGGCACCTCAAACAGCGAAGCCGCCGCCTTTGCCGACAAGGATTTTCCGCAGCCGGGAACACCTGCGATAAGCAAGCCTTTCGGCATATTCACGCCGAATTCTTCCGCCTTGTTGATGTTGTTGAAAACCTTGCTTTTCCTTTTGAGCCATTCCTTGAGATTTTCCAATCCGCCGATGTCATCGATCTTCTCTTTGAGCGGTATCATTTCAAGAATACCCGATTTCATTATCATCTGCTGCTTCTGCTCAAAAATGAACTGCAGGTCTTTCTTGGTGATATCACCATTGGTCGAAACCGCCAAAGCAAGTATCTGATTGACCTCCATTTCGGTCAGTCCTTTTAACGCTACCGCAAGCTGCTCAATAAGGTCGGGGGCAACGGGAGGAAGCTCATTTTCGGCAGTGAAATCATTGATTATGCGCCTTATCTCCCTGTCGTCAATGTATTCCTGCTCAATGACGGTGATAAACTTTTCAAGGCTTTTCGGTATCGTCAGAACGGGCGATACCATTACAACTGTACATTCTACCCCCGAGGTTATCTTTAACGCCAGCCGCTTTAGCTGCGCAATAGTCTGCGGATCGGAAAGCTCATCGTTCATATCCTTTATAACGATCATCTTTCTGTTAAGGTCGTCAAGCTGTAAAATTTCAAGTGCCTCGCACAATGACATCTTCTTTGTGCCTTTGCGAACTTTTTTCGCAAAATCGCATACACCGACAGCCCCGTTCCATTCAATGACGGAAATGCGTGCAGTTTTCGCTATTTTGGTAATAACTCTGTCAACCTTTTCTTCTTCATAGGTTTCAACAAAGATGATCGGATATCCCGCATCACGGTATTGTATAAGCTTGCTTTCCAAACTCATTTTTATCACAGCTCCTTACTTTAAGTAGTCCATATTCACTATGCTCTCTATAAGCTCACCGAAGCCGTCTTCATTGAGAGTACTTTCCTCATAGAGTGAATATGTTGTTTCCATATCCGTTAACCAAACCGTATATCTTGAACCATCTCTGGAGATATATCCAAAGTCTTCATATTTTATGAGCGGTGTTGATGCATTGAGCGTCATAGAGGAATCATAAACGGCAAATCCCTCTGTTGTGAATACGATACCGCTTTTTCCTTTGCACTCTCCCGCAAACAAAGCTAAATTTTTATCGTATGCCGCAACGATGTCCGCTGTTTTGTTCAACCCCTGAACCCTGCTCTTTATGTTGTTTTTGGCATCGCCCGAGATCTGACTTCCGTAGTACCAAGTATACACTTTCAATCCCGTCTTATAAGAATTGTTCTTCAAATATTTTGCCAGACGGCTGCGCTTTTCTTTATCGGTAAAAACAGTCTGACCCGAATAATAATTGAGCTTGCAGTCTGACGGAAGTTCCTTTTCAAAAATCGAGAAATCCTGTCTGTAACTGAGTGGAAGATTCAATTCTCTTATCGTGTCATCATCTGACGGGAGATATGAAAATTCATCATACGGAACACTTTCGGGTATCGTCAGAGATGTTATTGGGACCAAACTGCTCACTCTTACCGACTTAATGCCATCTGGTATCTCTATCGAGTGAAGCTCTGAACAGCCGTCGAACCAGCCAAGATCAACTTCTTCAAGCTTGCTTGACAGCTTTACACTCTCCAATCCCACGCAGTCTTCAAATGCCGACATTTCTATTTTAACAACACTGTCGGGAAGCACGAGCGACTTCAAGCTTTCACATTCATAAAATGCCCAGCTTCCTATCTCAGTCAGTCCATATTCAAAATTTATCTCCGATAAACCGCTGCATCCCGAAAAAGCGGAATCCTTTATCACAGTCACTCCCGAAGGAATATCGACCCTTTCCAAGCTGCTGCAATCCTCAAATGCGGATTCTCCGATCTCCGTTATGCTGTCGGGAATATTTATCTCCGTTAACTTGCCGCATTTTGAAAAAACATTATCCTCGATCACAGTTACCCCATTGGGAATATTCACACTCTCCAGACTTGCACAGCCGTCAAAAGCAGCACAACCGATCTCCGTAACATTATCGGGAACAACGATGCTTTTTATCTTCCTGCAATCTCCGAAAGCACCGCTCTCTATGACCGTAACATTCTGAGGGATAACAACTTCTTCAAGGCTCTCGCAAAAATCGAACGCACAGGAACCGATCGAGGTCACGCTATCAGGTATTTTTATCGTTTTCAGATATCTGAAACCTCTGAAAGCACAGTCGCCGATCCTCGTCACACCGTCGGGAATAATTATCCCCGTGACCTTCTCGCTGTTGAGCTCCTTGTATGGACGGGTATCGGCCTTGAATGCTTCTTCCCCGTCATAGTCCTCATCTTCGGTATCATAAATTATTTCATCGATATCATCGTGATCGGTTTCAACATCTCCGCGCTCGACCTCAACAACACCCTCGCAGGCAGTTTTCATCTTTGCCTGAGTTTTCTCTGAAAAATCACAATTTTCGACAACTATACCGCATTTTTTCAGATCGATCCTGTCACTCTTGGTTGAAATATCAACGACAGGCGTGTTGATGCCTATGTACTTTTTATTGTGAACGCTGAAAGGGATACGGAATTTCTCGCCGCAAAGATATATTACCTCTGCGTCCTCGTCCAGAAGATCGCCCAGCTCCTCCTGCGAAAATGCAACATAGTCAACATTGCTCAATATCGCATCATCGCTTGTTACGGAACGAAGCTTTTCAAGACGTTCACGGCGGCGCTCCAAAGCTTCAACATCGATACTGTCTTTCGTTTCAATACCGAAAATACCGCAGAGCTTTTCAGACAGCAGGGACTTGTCCGCCTCCGAAGAAAGAGCCTCGACCTGCTCCGCCTCCTCATCGTAATATCTGTCGTTGAGCCAGACAAGCAGCTTTCCGTTTAGAAAATATTCAGTTACTTTTTCCGCATTGAAATTTTCTTTCAGTTCATCGATATTTCTTACTAAAACACCATTGCCCATATCAAGTGGGAATTTTACTCTCGGCGGCATAATAACAGCTCCTTTGAAATTTTATTTTTTTGATGCGGACGAGATCGCCTTGCCTATCCAATACACTATGAACACTATCACGGCGGATTTCAGTAAAGTCTTGAAAACCTCCCACAGACCAAATTTTACAGTACAGACAACAAGTGCGATCATCAGAACTATCACGCCCAATACTATAAGTATCGGGCCAAGACAGCCTTTAAATAATTCCTTAAAAAATGCTAAGATAAAACACCATATAAAAACGATAGCAAGTATGTATAACATATCTTTGACCTCGATTATTTTTATATTATATCACCAATTTTTAACAGTGTCAATAAAAAACCGCTACCTCAAACATACAAATTCTGTCTTTGCTCACATTTCCGGATACTTATAACTGTCCAAAACATACCCCGAACAGGCAGGGGTGTGCGAGGCTCTTTCCTTTTTCAGCTTCAGACACTCACCTCTGTCGTCCGACTCGAACTCCCAGTAATTCTTTATCCTCGTCGGAACATCCGCATTGCCCCTCCAGTATTTGCAGAATACACACTTTTTGACTGTAACGATCGACATTCTCATTTTTGACATTTTGCATCCTCCTTTAACAGCCTGCCCTGCACCATCTTACAAAGTTTTCGCAGTTGTTGTATATCAGATTGTAATTCTTTTCGCCCAATCGTGAGTATGCCCTTTCCACAGCTTCTTTCGGCGTAAATCGAAGTGGGCTTTCTTCCTCAGGAACAACATAGACCTTGCTCATACCTGCAAAATCTTTGAAATCCACCTCGCGTATCTCGGGTATCCTGTCATAACCCTGTGAATAATGAACCACCTTGCCGCCGCCGACATAGATGCCGTGATGAGTATAAACCCCTCTGTCAAGACGAAGATGATCGCCTGCCTTATACATATTTTCTATCTGCTTTTCGCTCTCGTTATGTAAATGAACCGCAGGAAGCTCACCGCCCGCAAACTTCGCCGATGCGTTCAAAAAATTTCCTATCGTTGCGCCCGCATTGAGAAGCATTCCCGCAAGCATCTTCACATTTGCCATCGCAACTTCTTCCTGCATACGTTCCTCATCGTCTCCGTCACATTCGCCGAGTTCATCTTTCAGTTCATCATAATCTTTGAAAAGCTCTGCGAATTCGTCACGGAAGCCTGCAAACATTTCATTCCAGCTTTTGCTTGAATCCTCAAGAATGTCGCTCCAGCTTTCTTCATCTTCACATTCTTCACCATAGTCAAGCTCTTCATCATATTCACTCATAATTTCGCCTCTTCTTTCTCAAAAAGCTTTATCATTTCAAGCATTTCCGACTGTATTTTGTCACTTATAGCTTTCTGAAGCTCATCAATGATGACCGCATAGACAATATCCATAAGATCGAGCTTGATAAAGTTTTTTTCCACGTCCGAGCCATTAAAAATACCTAATACTATCGGCATACATTGATCTGTCCCATTTTTTACAACAAGGTCAAGGTATTCGTCCGAAAAGCTTTCATTCTCCGCAATAAATGGGCGTATTTTTCTCAGCAGACTGAACCTCGACGGAAGCTTTTCATCATAGTATTCATAGTTTTCCACATCATCGGAATGAACATCAGCTTTAACAGCTATCGGATTGTCAAAATATCCGTTTGGAAAAGCACTGAATCCGCTGTCCTTGAGCTGATAATACAACGGCCTTTTTATCCCGTCGATCGGCAAAAGATCGCACTGCACAATATTGCTCATGACCGAAAATCCCATATCGCAGAAGAATTCGTCAAATCTTCCTTCAAGCTGCATCTTAAAGAATTTATATACCTCAATGTGAAGTGCTATCGAGTCAAGATTTTTTCCGTTATCCTTATCGATGCAGCGAAGCTTTGTTTCAAGCACCGCCTTGTAATTCGGCTCATATCCGTTAGTTCCCGTCATTTTCTTTGTCTGACGCGTGATAACACCGTAATAGACCAGCGGAGCTGCCTTGTATAACTCGGGTGAGTGACATATATCCGAAGTCACGGTTTCAAAATTCGCTTCAAATTCAGGTCCGTCTATATCAAATCCATCTAAGAAATCGTGATAAAGCTTCTTAGCGTCAATTTTGGCGGCAGGCTTGTCCATAATGCTTATACCGCTCCGAAGCTTACGAAATTCCCCTTTGACCATATTCTCATTCTTTAAGCGGAATAAGTAATTCCGGATATCCTCTTCAAGCGAAATAAAGTTAAAAAGTCTGCTCTGTTCGTCCCAGTCATAGCCATCTGCCAGCACACAGTCAAAATATTCACTCTCGCATATACACCAGAAGCGCATAATATCATCATCGAAACCGTTTGACCGAATATATCTGCAAAGCGCCCTGCAAACAATAGCTTTCTGCCTGCATTCCGCGCCGATACGAACGAGCATATCATTATACCAATCCGAAAAAGTCGCAAATTTAATGCGAAGCTCATCTAACGATATGTTGCATCGTTCCAGACGCTCCTCAAATGTTTCATATTCATTTTCAATATTTTCAAGAAACTCGTCATATCCGCAGTCATCATCATCTTCGTCATAATCGGTATAAGCTTTCATCATTTCATCAGTCGTCATTTTCATCCTCCTTTTTGTCTTTCGCTCTGAGCTTGTTTTTATTATACAGCGGCTTATGACAAACTTCAAGAAAATCATTTCCGAAAGTTTATATTTTTATGGAAATGATTTTCTTGACGATACTTGGAATCAAAAAGGTCGCTGAATCATAATACAGCAAACACAGGTCTGTCTCCCCCGAATGGGAATGCTTCGCGAAATGCTCCGAACATCGATCTTATACTAAACACCAATAAAACTATACAAAAAATCGTCGCATAATCTTGCAGCTGTTTCAACAGCTTTATATGGATTATGCGACAATTTTTTGTCTATAGTTTTATTGGTGTTTAGTATAAAATATATAACCGCCCTGCAAGCGATGTATCAAAGCCGTTTGCAGGGCGGTTTATGTTTGTATATATTATAAATATTTGATAAGCTCGTCTCTCACACCGTCAAGCCTTGCATCGGAAATACCGAAATCCATTTTCTTGTAGTTCCAAGCCGCACGGCCGATGCCAAGCTGCTCGAATGCTTCGTGTATAGCCTTGAACCATTTTACCGTGTCCTCGGGCGAGGCAAGGTCAATAACTCCGTATTCTCCGCAGTAAAGGATCGTTCCGTTAGCCTTTGCAGCCTCGTAAGCACGACTGAATCTTCCGATAAAATATTCGGGAGTTATCGCAGGCTCGCTGTCCTCAATATTCATTCTGAACGAGGTGTCCATACCGTCCACCCAGTATGCGCCCTGATGCGTGAATTTGAGCGGATCATAGCAATGGAAATTGTAGATCACCTTGTCATCATACGGAGCGTCAAGGTCGGGAACAGCATCGGGACTGTTGTTCCAGTAACCGCCGACAAGAATGTAGGTGTCCGGAGCAATTTTGCGTATTCTCTCAATAGTGCTGCGGATAAGCCTGTTCCATTTTTCGCTGAAGCTTTGGTCGGTGACTTCGTTGAGAAGTTCAAATGCGATAGTTCCGTCACTTACAGCATAACGCTCCGCAATTCTGTCCCAAAGCTTCATAAAGCGTTCCTGAAGAGGCTCGCTGTCGAAGAAACCGAACTCGCCCTCACCCTTGTCGAAGGAATAGCCTGCCGTCTTGTGAAGATCAAGGATAATATTAAGTCCTGCCGCCTTGCACCACTTTACTGCATTGTCAATGTAACCAAAACCGTTATCGATGGGAGAGCCGTTTTCATCTTCAAGGAGATTATAGTCGATAGGAAGACGGATGTGATCTATGCCCCACGATGCAGCCGTTTTTACATCTTCTTCGGAGATAAATGTATCATAATGTTCCTTGGTGTGAACGCACTGCGAAAGCCAGCCGCCAAAGTCAACACCTTTTTTATAGCCTTTGAATCCTGTCATAAAAAACCTTTCCTTTTAGAAATTTGCTTCGATCTTTTCGTTGAGTTCGTCAACAGTTTCCTGACAAAGCGTTGCAATTTCTTCTCTCTTTACTGCCCAGTCCGTACCGTTGAATGATGCCTGCTTGATAGCATCGTCAATGATGTTTGCCTGCTCGGTAGGAAGTCCCATGTGAATGCTTGCAACAGGGTTTGCGTCGGTCATTTCTCTTACCTTGTGCCACATATCTATCATTTCATCTGTCCAGCCGTAGTCCTCACGGTACTGCTTTTCTGTGATAGCAAGCGCACTTTCGTCCTGCTCTGCGATGAGCTTGCACTTGATGAATGCAGCAGCACCCTCGGGGTTAGGCGCACCCTTGCAAAGTGCGTAAGCGTCCATATTTGCAGGAAGATAGTATTTGTCAGCCTCGGGGTCTTTCGGCATCGGAACGAACATTATCTCGCCCTGCTCACCGAACTTGGAAAGATCAGCCTCCCAAAGTGCCCATGTTGCGCAAGGCCAGAAAAGTGTCTTGCCCTCGCTGATTCTGAAAGGCTGTTCAGTCCAGTTGAATTCAGCCTTCGGAAGTGGGAGATCGTCTTTTTTGAGATTGTACATAAAGTTTTCCGCACGCTCAACAGCAGCACTCGAAATGTTGTTTACGACCTTGCCGTTCTCCATGCTGATAGGTGCAGTTCCCGTTGTGAGAATAAACTGCGTTTCAAAATACCAGCTGTCGTATGCGAATTTGTCCTCTTCACGGTCGCAGTAGTCAAGGCACATCTGTCTGAATGTGTCCCAAGTCCAGTTGTCCTCTTCAAGAAGCTCAACAGGATCGGCAAGACCGTTTTCTTCGATAGTCTTTTTGTTGTAGATCATTACACACTTTGAATCGGTAGCAACAGGCGCAACGTAATGCTTTCCGCCGATAGTGTGAAGCTCCGCAAGCTTTTTGCAGCCGTCCGACCAGAGATCGCTGTCAAAATCAAGATAATCATCAAAAGGTTCAAACATTCCGTCAATTACCTTGCTCGGGAATGTATCGAATTCCTGTGCAGGGAAAAGGTCGGGCGAAGAGCCGCCGAGAACGTTCGTTGAAAGATCGTTGTATCGGTTATCCCAAGTGGTCGGTATCCATTCAACCTTTCCTCCGTACTTGGACTCAAAAAGTTCAAGTGCAAACATCTTCGGCTTTCCAAGGTCGGGGTTGATGTCATAAGTCGCAAGCCACTTGATAGTTCCGTTTTCAAGCTTTTCATCTTCGCCGATGTCAACTTCGTTAACAGCAGCCTTGTCCTCTTCGTCAAGCTCCTTTGGTGCGGTCGTTGCCGTTGTTTCGACAGGTGTTGATGAATTTCCGCAGGCGGTCATTGAACCGATAAGTGCAATTGCGGCTGTAAAAGCAAGTACCCTCTTAAAATTTTTCATAATCTTTTTCTCCTTTTTTGATTAACGGTGTCACGATTTACTGTACCTATAATTTAACATATTGCAAAGAATAAAAATATCATTTTTTTGCTTTTTGTATCAAAATTATGTTGCTTTTTTGATCAAAATAATATATAATAGAATCAAAGAGGTGAATCAATATGTCGGAATATGAAAAGGAGCTTTCCTATAAAGCATTTCTGAACCGAGAGTATGAGTTCAGACATTCGTCGTTTGAAAAGGAATTTGAATTTTATGACTGCGTTAAGAAAGGCGATGTCAGCGCAGTTGAAAAGGTTATGACACCGCTCGGCGGAAACGGCGCAGGTGTGCTTTCCGAAGACCCGCTTCGCAACCTTAAATATCATTTTATCGTAACTATAGCGCTTATAACACGCTTCTGCGTCGAGGGCGGAATGGAAATGGAAACCGCTTATACCCTCAGCGACCTCTATATAATGAAAGCGGATAAATGTTCGACCGAAGCAGAGCTTCACAAGCTCCATAAAGAAGCCGTTATCGAGTTCACCAAGCTTATGAACAAGCTTGCCCACGTAAATATCTATTCCAAACCCGTTATAATGACAATGGACTATATCTATGACAACCTCCACTCAAAAATAAGCGAAAACGACATTGCCGATCATGTTTCTTTGAGCACTTCCTATCTGTCACGGCTTTTTAAAAGCGAGGTCGGCGTGACAATATCAGCATATATCGCAATAAAGCGTGTCGAAACTGCACAGAATATGCTCAAATATTCCGATTTTTCATCAGCAGATATCGCAAACTACCTCGCCTTTACCTCGCACAGCCACTTTATAAGCGTTTTCCAAAAATATACAGGAATGACCCCGAATGAGTTCCGCAAAAATTATTACCGTGACAATTGGGGTGATAATACTCACAAAAAGTCAAATAAATGATATTTACAGCAAATTTTTGATATATAGAAATGTGAAATCCTACTATAATTATAGAAAATTTAGAAAAAAACGAAAGGAACTTCACCTATGAAAAATATCGTAAAAAAAATCAAAACAGCCGCAATTTTTATCTCCTGCGCGGTAATGTTATGCTCCTGCGCAACTTCAAATATCGCTTCGGAAAAGCCACAAGAGGAAAACATCTCAAACGTGACCTTTGAAAACGGCAGTTCTTCGCTCTTTGAGTGTTCGGACGGCTGGACGAACGGAAATATGTTCAACGTCACATGGCGCGCCGAAAACTGTACCTTTGAGAACGGCGTAATGGGTCTTGCCATTGATAAGGACAGCAAAGCCGGAACAGTTCCGTATTCGGGCGCAGAATACCGATCCAAGGATTTTTACGGCTATGGCAGATACGAAGTCAGAATGAAAGCAATAAAAAATGACGGCGTTGTTTCCTCATTTTTCACCTATACAGGTCCGTCCGACAATAACCCTTGGGACGAGATAGATATTGAAATTCTCGGCAAGGACACAACGAAGGTGCAGTTCAATTATTTCACCGACAGCAAGGGAAATCACGAGTATCTTTATGACCTTGGCTTTGATGCTTCCGAGGATTTTCACGATTATGCCTTTGAGTGGCATAAGGATAAGATAGTGTGGTTCGTTGACGGAAAGGAAGCCTATACCGCAACGGAAAATATACCCGTTACCCCGAGCAAAATAATGATGAATGCCTGGTGCGGAACGGGCGTTGACAGCTGGCTTAATGCTTTTGATGACAGTCATATGCCTCTTACCGCAGAATACAAGTCAATTTCCTTCGTTCCTTTTGACGAATGAGATTTGCTAAATTATATGAAACCGCCGTTTTCCTATACATTGGGAACGGCGGTTTTGTTATGTAAAAAAATGAATAATAATTCGCATATACTATTTCGGATGTTGTGCATATTTTTTTATCAATATTACAAAAAAATTTATTGCATATTCCCAAATACAACAAAATTCTGACAAAGAAATCAAAATACTGATATTGTTTTTCGTAAAATAAAGGTATATTAAAAATACAAACCCAAAGGCAGTGTGGTTGAAAAATAAAACAGAGGGGGTGTAAAGTTGATGATGATATACCGCATCAATATTCCTGACAGCATTATCCTCAAGCTTTAAATCATAAGCAGACATACGATTATTTGGCGTAGTTTTATTTAATGAGAAAGGTTGTATTAAAATGAAAAAGTTTTTCATCAGGCTCATTGCAGCGGCATCGGCTGCAGCAATATGTATCACATCTGTAAGTGCATACTCGGCTCAGTTTGACGGCGAATATTTCGGTGAAGGCTTTGATGCTTATGATACAGATAAAATGCAGATCGCAGACGGCTGGTCAAACGGCGGAATGTTTGACTGTACCTGGAGCTCTGCAAATGTCGGCTTTTCGGACGGCAAGCTGAACCTCTCAATTTACGGAAACGGTTGGAGCGGATATACAGGCGGTGAATGCCGAACCAATCAGACCTTCGGTTACGGAATGTATGATGTAAGTATGAAGCCTGCCAAAAACGATGGTATTGTAAGTTCATTTTTTACATATACAGGACCCACCGATGGCACGGTATGGGACGAGATAGATATTGAATTTCTCGGCAAGGATACCACAAAGGTACAGTTCAATTACTATACAAACGGCGTTGGAAATCACGAATATCTTTATGATCTGGGCTTTGATGCCTCGGAAGGTTTCCACCATTACGGTTTTTACTGGGGCGAGAGCAGTATTACCTGGTATGTTGATGAAAAGCCTGTATATACTGCCACGAAAGATATTCCCTCAACTCCCGGAAAAATCATGATGAATATATGGAACGGTACAGGCGTTGATAGCTGGCTGAACAGATACAACGGGGTCGCACCCCTTACTGCTCAGTATGACTGGATATCCTATACAAAGCCCTCCGCCGGCCCCGCCGAACCTTCTGTTCCCTCGGAGCCGTCTGCGCCTTCCTCCTATGGACAGTTTGACAGCAATCAACTTTATATGCTTCGTTCCAAGAACAGCGGCAAGGCACTGGACCTTTACTGGGGCTCACCCGATAACGGTGCAAATGTGCTTCAGTACACCTATAACGGATATAACAATCAGAAATGGTACCTTAAAAAGCTTGATAACGGATATTATGTGATCGAAAATTATGCCAGCGGAAAGGTGCTGGATGTTGAAGGAGTTTCCTGCAACAACGGAGCAAACGTTCAGCAGTGGCAGTACGGCGGCGGAGCAAATCAGGAATGGAGCATTATCCGTGTAGATGACTGCTGGAAGATCATTAACAGAAACAGCGGAAAGGCTCTTGATGTTTCTGGTATCTCCTCAGAAGATAACGCCAATATAATCCAGTGGGATTACAACGGACAGGCAAATCAGCTTTGGGAGATCATTCCCGTTTAACATTGTTCTATGCGATATCCCCCTGCAAGATCTGCGGGGGGATCCGTTATTTCACACCACCGTTTTCCGTCATTTATACGCAAAAGTTGATTGACATAATTTTAGGGATATGGTATAATAAAGTAATAATATACCAATTTTAAAAATCCTTTTGCTTTTTATATCAAACCTGAATTATGAGGCGATGAACATGATAGGAAAATATAAGATAGCTGCCTTTTGTACCTGTCGTATCCAGGACAGTGAATGTTTTGAACTGATTCACGAACTGGACGGGCAGCTGGGTAATATCGGCTGCCGTTTATTTGTATATAACTGCATTTCAAGACCTGACAAAAACAACAGCAGTGCAGAAACAGCTGTTTTTGATCTGATTGACCCCTCCTTCTGCGATGTGGTTATTATTCAGTCTGATCGTTTCGGGAATTATGACTTCTGCAAAGCTTTAGCGCAGAAATACAGAGAAATGGGGCTTCCGATAATATCTCTGGGAGAAAATATCTCTGACTGTATCAATTTTGAGTATCGTCGAGGTGACGGTTTTGCTGATATCGTTTCCCATATGGTAAAGTACCACGGGTACACAAATATTCACATGATAGCGGGAGTCAAAGGTGAATATTATTCTGATGAACGTATCAAGGCTTTCAGGAATGTGCTTTCCGAAAATAATATCCCGTTTGACGACAGTATGGTAAGCTACGGCGATTACTGGTCGGTGCCTGCCATTGACGCTGTCAAAAAACTGATAAAAGAAAACAGGCTCCCGAGAGCTATTGTATGCGCCAACGATCATATGGCAGTTGCGGTTACAAACTATCTTCAGGATCAATGCATTTCTGTACCGGACGATGTTGCGATTACGGGATATGACGGAATTGAAACAATATACAGCGCAGACCCCACTGTTTCGTCCTCAGGCATCTATCCTCTGACCAATGCTAAAGAAATATGCCATGCAGTAAATACAATTTTTTCAGAAGGATATGCGGCAAAAAATATTCCTCTGTTTCCTGAACTGATAATCAACGAATCCTGCGGCTGCAAAAGTGAAAAACACAGAATGAAGTTCAATTCTTCAGTTCCGTATAACGAGCTTATGAATAAGTTTTACCGCTTTCAGGATGAAAATATCATTCTCTCGAACGTCAGCGAACGCATACAGCAATGTAAAAGCTTTGCGGATATCGCCGATGAAATGCATAAAGACGATCTTATGTATGCAATGACCTGTGTTATCAAAAGTGAATGTATAGACGAATCGGTAAATCCTGAGGAAAAGATCCAAATGCGCTTTAGAAACAAAATGTTCGTTCTCTATGACAGCGACGATATTGACCGGAAGAAGAGTGCTGGAGAAAAATTCATTCCTTATAATATGGACGGCAGAGATATTATCCCGAATATGAACGGCTTTATCGGACGCTGCTTAATTTTTACCGCACTCAGCTATCTGGGTGTACCGATGGGATACACCTGTTATCATTTTTCAAGCTATATACCCAGCAATTACTACAAGATTCCGCAGACAGTCAATATGCTGAACAATGCTCTTGGGGGACTGAGAAACCTTCGTCACCAGCATTATCTTCTTAACAAGGTCGATGAGATATCAAAGATTGACGCTCTGACAGGGCTTTTCAACCGACACGGCTTCCTTATCGAGTATGAAAACATACTTCGTGGTCTGGGCAGCAATTCACTGGCGGTGATTATGTGCGATCTTGACGGTTTGAAAGCCATAAACGACAAGTACGGTCACGATAACGGCGATTTTGCCATAAAAAATACGGCACAGGCTTTAAAAAGAGTTTGTCCGCCAAATGCTGCCTGCACACGCTTCGGCGGCGATGAGATAATGGCTGTATTTCCCTGCTGCGGTACTGAAAATAACATAAGAGATATGCTATATAAAGAGCTTGACTGCGTAAACGAACGCTCGGGAAAGCCTTATAAAATAGCTGCAAGCGTTGGAATCTACATAACCCAAAACGGTGAAAAGCCGAGCTTTGATGAGCTTATCCGATATTCCGACAAGCTTATGTATGAAGAAAAAAATCGTAGAAAAACACTTAGGACAAATTAAATCAGTATCCCGATACGGAAATTTTCGTATCGGGATTTTTGTGCGAAAATTTGATACTAATACTAAACACCAATAAAATACAGGAAAAAATCTGCGCCGAAATCGCATATATCCAAGATTGTCGGCTTGATTTTTTCCAAATTTTAAATGGTGTTTAGTATAAATGTGAAGCAGAAGCACCGCATTTATCAGCTTTTTTTAATCGAATTTTTCGTCAAGATTTTCTTCGGTGTGAATATCTCCTCCGCATTTTATCGAGCCGCATTTTATGCTGCCCTTGGCGTAGAGCGTTTCGCAGGATAGTCTTTCGCAGTCGGAAATTTCGCCGCAGCGGATATTGCTGCCTGCGCAAACAGAGCCGCTTACATCTCCGCAGTTTACATTGCCGCCTGCGTTTATTTCTCCCCCAACATTGCCGCAGGCTACGCTGTTGCCTGAATCAATATCTCCCCCAACATTGCCGCAGGCAACGCCGTTACCTGCATTTACGCTTCCGCCGACATTCTGACAGGCAACGCCGTTACCTGCGTTCACATTTCCGCCGACATCTCCCTTTATGTCTGCGTTGCCCCATATTTCAGCGTTGAGAGTACCCTCAAAACTATCAACGGCAAGCTTTATGCGTGAATTGCAGTCCCATTTATTTCTGTCAAGAATTTTGCCGTTGCGCACCTGAACGATATAAAGCTTGTCATCATCGGGAAAAGAAAGCTTGTCTGATTTCATATCGGCTGCGTTTTCTCCGAAGAAAAGGCTGTCGATGCTCACGCCGAAGAATTTGGCGATATCCGGTATTATCCCGACATCGGGCAAGGACTGTCCCGTTTCCCATTTTGATACAGCCTGAACCGAAACACCGACCGCATTCGCAAGAATTTCCTGACCGATGCCCATATTTTTGCGGAGAATTTTGATATTTTCACCTATACTTATGTTCATATTATCTATCCTTTTATTAAAATTCAAAAGCTTTTGTTGAATACATTGTAGCATAAGAAAAGGTCTGATGTCAAACGAATGTTGGTTTAAATCTGCGGCACAAAAATCAACCACCGGTTGAATATGCTGTCCTTATACTATACAAAAATGCCCCCTTTTCAACGGTTCTATCCGATGAAAAAGGGGCATTTGCTTTATCGTAAAACACCTTGCGGCCGCAGGACGGGAAACCGGTTTCCTGCGGAAATTTTGCCTAAAATATAGGGCTTGTAACGGGCGGATATAGGATCCGCACCCTACAATTTTCACTATAAACTAACGGGGTATAAATAATTCCGAATTCCTAATTCCGCATTCCGAATTTCTCTTACTCTTCTTCCGTCTTTGTAACAGCAATACCGAGAATATCAAGACTGTCCTTATCGACTTCGGCAGGGCAGGAGGACATAAGCTCCGATGCGTTCTGTACCTTCGGGAATGCGAGTACGTCACGGAGGTTATCCGCACCACACATTATCATCGAAAGTCTGTCAAGTCCGATTCCCATACCGCCGTGCGGTGCTGCGCCGTACTTGTATGCATCCACGAGGAAGCCGAACTTCGCCTGAATTTCTTCATCGGTAAGACCGAGTGACTCGAACATCTTCTGCTGAAGTTCATAGTCTGTGATACGGATAGAGCCGCTCGAAAGCTCTGTGCCGTTGAGTACGAGGTCATAAGCCTTTGCGAAAACCTTGCTTGGGTCGCTGTCGAGGTACTGTAAGCACTCGTCCATCGGCATTGTGAATGGGTGATGCATAGCGTCCCAGTGCTGTGTTTCCTCGTTCCATTCAAAGAACGGGAACTCTGTGATCCAAAGGAAGTTGAACTTGCCCTCGGGGATAATGTTGAGCTGCTTTGCAACCTTAAGACGGAGTGCGCCGAGGAGAGGAAGAACAACGTTGTTCTTGTCTGCCGCGATAAGGACTACATCGCCCTTTTCTGCGCCTGTTGCTTTGAGGATAGCGTCAAGCTCGCCGTCCTTGAGGAACTTGCCGAACGAGCAGTTCGGAGCGTCGTCGTGCCAGCGGATATAAGCAAGACCCTTTGCGCCGATGCCCTTTGCGTGTTCGATGAGCTTATCTATTTCTTTTCTTGTAAGAGTTGCTGCTGCGTTCTTTGCTGTGATAGCTCGAACTGTTCCGCCTGCTTCAATAGCGGAGCTGAATACAACGAAATCCGTACCCTTAACTGTATCGGTGATGTCTGTGATCTCCATTCCGAAACGTGTATCGGGCTTATCAGAGCCGTAACGGTTCATAGCTTCGGTATAGGTAAGTCTTGGGAGCGGAGTCGGGATATCGATGCCGAGAACTTCGGAAAATTCTCTCTTGACAAAGCCCTCTGCCATCTGCATAATATCCTCTGTGTCAACGAAGGACATTTCAAGGTCGATCTGTGTGAATTCGGGCTGTCTGTCCGCACGGAGGTCTTCATCACGGAAGCAGCGTGCAAGCTGGATATATCTGTCGAAGCCTGCGATCATAAGGAGCTGCTTGTAGATCTGCGGCGACTGCGGAAGAGCATAGAACTTGCCGGGGTGAACTCTTGACGGAACGAGGTAATCTCTTGCGCCCTCGGGAGTTGACTTTATCATCATAGGAGTTTCAATTTCGATGAAGCCGTTCTCTGCGAAGTAATCTCTTGCGACCTTAGCGATCTTGCTTCTCTTGATGATGTTGTCCTGAAGCTTCTTGCGGCGAAGGTCAAGGTAACGGTACTTTAAGCGAAGCTCCTCGTTAGTGTTCGTATCGTCAACGATCTCGAACGGAGGTGTCTGAGCCTTTGCAAGAACACGAAGGTCGTCAACGAAGATCTCAACGTGACCCGTAGCGATCTTGTCGTTCACGCTCTCACGTTCACGGACTTCACCCTTTGCCATAAGAACATATTCCGAGTGGCAGGATGCAGCCTTTTCAAAAACTGCCTTGTCCGTTGTTTCGTTGAATGTGAGCTGAACAACGCCCGTTCTGTCACGAAGAACGATAAAGATGATACCGCCCTTGTTTCTTACCGTGTCAACGTAGCCGCCGACCGTAACTGTTTCTCCTGCTTTAAGGACCTCGCCGCAATAATGTGTGCGGTGGAGGCCTGCCATTGTGTCTGCCATTTTAATTACTTCCTTTCTGATATAAAACAAAAATTTTATTTGATAAATTTTGCATCGTAATTGCCAATGTTATTTTCAAAAAAATATACATTGACCGTGTCGCCCTGAATATCATATTTGCACATAAAACAAACCCTGCGGAGTTCTCCGTCATACCAATATTCGGTATGTGTTTCTTCGGCAAGATCGGTCAGAACCCTTATCTCACCACCGATAAAGCTTCGGCAGAAGTTTTCGGGAGCGCCAACGTCCGTGACATAAAGGGTGTGAAGCTCGCCTGCCTGAAATGCATAGACCTTTTTATAACGCTCAAGGTTTGCGCTTTGGGGGAAATCAACGGAAAAGACCCTGTTCACCGCTTGGATGCGGCTTCGGGTGAAGAACCGCCAATCTGCATACGACCTGCCGAATATAATGACCGCAGGAACGGCAAAAACCAGTATGAGCAAGATCGCAGCGACCCATTTTTGCCGTAAATCTCTGCTTTTTCGCTTTATTTCAGCTTCATTGATCCCGTCACACATAAAAGCAATTATTCTCCCAAGTAATAGGGTTTTCGTCAATATATTTCCGTATCATTCGAAAATCTTTTTCGTTTCGGATAATATGATCGTGATATGAACGCTGCCAAACCTTTTTATCAAATGGTTGTGCCAGACCTTGTTTTACCAATTTGATATATTCGATTGTGGAACGTCTTTTGAATGTCTGAACAATTTCCAATATCGTAGGGGCGGATTCTATATCCGCCCGCTCAAACCCGTTCTGACAATAATCTTTTTCAATGGTTATTATTGCGTGAAAATGATTTGGCATTACAACGAATATCGGGCAATTTATATCTTCATAATCCGATATCGTTTTTTCAAAAATATCGGAAATCATACGGGCGGATATTGAATCCGCCCCTACGTCACCGAATAGTGTTTCCCTATTTTGTGTGCATATCGTAATAAAATATGCACCGTTTTGGGAATAATCATATTCGGGTAAACGCAGACGTTTTCTCTTAGGATATTCCAAGATCAAATATCAATATCATTCAGCACACCGCTGAACATATTAGCAACGGAAATGTTGGAAAAATCATCGAGGAAAGATTCACCGAGGGAAATTTCGATTTTTTCACTTGTTTTCATATTTTTAAGTTGCGCTTTTCCGCTTTCTATTTCGTTGCTGCCAAGTACCATTGTGAAATCCGCACCAAGTTTGTCAGCATATTTCATCTGAGCCTTAACGCCACGTCCTTGAAGGTCATATTCTGCCCATATGCCATCGTCACGGAGCTTTTTCGTAAGAACGATAGCCTTTTCAAGTGCAGCTTCGTCCATTGCGGCAATGTAAAGTGCGCACTTCTTAGGCTCGATAAAGTCGCAGCCCTGACTTTCCATTGTCATAATAAGACGCTCAATGCCCATTGCAAAGCCGAGTGCAGGTGTCGGAGCGCCGCCGAGCTGTTCGATAAGTCCGTCATAGCGTCCTCCGCCGCAGACTGTACCCTGCGCACCGATGCTCGTTGTAACGAACTCGAAAACCGTCTTTGTGTAGTAGTCAAGACCTCTTACTATCTTCGGGTTGACTGTGAATTCAATGTTCATCGCAGTAAGATTCTTCTGAAGCTTTTCAAAGTGGCTCTTGCAGTCGTCGCAGAGATAATCGAGGATAACGGGAGCGTCCTTTGCAATGTCCTGACAGATCGGACTCTTGCAGTCGAGAATTCTCATAGGATTCTTCTCAAGACGTTCCCGGCAAGTTCCGCAAAGCTCGTCCTTTCTGCCCTCGAAATAGCTCTTCAAGGCCTTGTGATATTCGCCGCGGCACTTCGGGCAGCCGATAGAATTGATGTTGAGCGCAATGCCCTTTATTCCAAGACGGCGAAGAAAAGCATCGACCATTGCTATCATTTCAGCATCAGCGGCAGGAGAAGCGCTTCCGTACATCTCTGCGCCGAACTGGTGAAATTCGCGAAGTCTGCCTGCCTGCGGCTTTTCGTGTCTGAAGCAGGAAATGTTGTAGTAAACCTTCTGCGGAAGTGCGTCCGAAAGCATACCGTTTTCGAGAACAGCTCTCGCCGCACCTGCCGTACCCTCGGGACGGAGAGTGAAATCATCATCGTCCTTGCCGTTGGCGGAACTTTTTGCGGTAACGCCGTACATTTCTTTCTGTACTACATCGGTCGAATCGCCGACACTGCGCTTGAAAAGCTTGGTGTTTTCAAAAGTCGGGAAACGAATTTCCTTAAAGCCGTAACATTCGGCAGTTTCGGCAGCGATCTGCTCGACCGTGTGCCACTTGTAAACGTCAGCAGGCTTAACGTCCTGCGTACCCTTTGGTCTTTTTGTGATAAGCTCCATATCAAAACTCCTTTTCAGCTTTTTTGCGAAATAATAAAAGCCGTCCTTGTTGCGAGAACAAGGGACGACTTGTAAAAATCGTGGTGCCACCCTATTTTATCGGAAAAACCGAACTTTTATGTCCCTTAACGCAGGAAACGGCTGTACTTTGGGAGAAAACTGCGCTCCATTGTTCATACAGCGGCTCAAAAGTGTCCTTCGCGCACAACCTCTCCGAGCGTTTTCACCAACCCGCCCTCTCTTTGGGAGAAAAATGTCCGCTACTCTCTTTATCATAGCCTTTATAAAAAATAGTATAACGCATAAACGGCTTGTTGTCAAGCGAAAAGTTTGAAAATTGCGAAGAAATAGTGTTATGTTACAATAGATAGGTGACACAAAGTATAG
>OHPL01000578.1_pt1 | contig 22473 bp, 23 predicted proteins | sample 1577711 | NCBI WGS metagenome assembly OHPL01 (sample SAMEA3879538, study PRJEB24766) | human gut metagenome | biome: human-associated habitat; feature: feces | place: USA | collected 1985/1987
CCTCTCCGCGGAGTTTTTCTATTTTGTTCTCTGGTAAATTTTATGCCTTTTCGGACTATGAATATCTAATTCTCCATCTGCTTCCCAAGAAAGCCGGAAGCAGTCGCCGCCAGTTTCTTCTCCGTCTGCACCCTATTGCAGAGGAAGTCGATTTTAGCGGTTCCGGTGATGTGCTTGCCCTGAGCCTCCGCAATTGCGGAAAACGCCCCCAGCTCAGGTTCTTCGGTCGTGTCGAACTCTTTGAAACACTTGTTACAGGCAACCACAAACAGATTGTCCTTCCCCGCAAGCAAGTCTTCCAACTCTTCCTTGTTCTTCAACACATACTTGGTATAATCCACCAAATATCACCTTCTTATCCTTTTCTTATTCGTTTGCACGCAAACGATTACAGCATGAATTATATCATCACATCCACCAAATGTCCAGCATTTTCCTTGCTTTCTTTCGGCAAATTCCGATTATTCGCCGAAAGGCGTGAAAAAACCCGCTGCAAGGAGCAGCGGGTCTTTTCTGGTTAGGAAAGAAGAGAGGTAGAAAAGAGGAGTTTCTCGGAAGAGCAGCGGCTCACGGCTTCCGCCGCCCTTCTTGATTCATAGTTTAGCGGCAGATTATGGCCGAAGTATAAACGCAAAGAAAAGGATTTGTGTATGAATTCTGAAAGATTTCTGAATGGCCTGATTTCCTTGACTTTGGAGCGGATTGTGTGGTATCCTATGACCAAACACAGGAGGTTGTGCGCTATGAATGATTATGAAATTGCTCTTACCTTAGAGGCGGAAACCGTGGCTCATCGGCGGTATCTGCACAAGAATGCGGAAGTCGGGCTGGACATGCCAAAGGCTGTCCAATATGTGATGGATGAGCTGGAAAAAGCCGGATTGCAACCGGAAACATGCGGTCACGGCGTTACCGCCCAGCTGGGTCAGGGCGGGAAAACCCTGCTTCTCCGGGCGGATATGGACGCTCTGCCCATGCCGGAATCCAGCGGTGAGGCCTTCGCCTGCCCCACCGGAACCGAGGCTCATGCCTGCGGCCACGATTTCCACGCCGCCATGCTGCTGACCGCCGCGAAAATTCTGAAGCAGCAGGAGGCCAGCCTCCAGGGAACCGTCCGCTTTATGTTCCAGCCGGCGGAGGAAACCTTCGAAGGCAGCCGGGATATGATTGCTAACGGCATTCTCCAAGGCGTGGACGGTGCCCTGGCCTTCCACGTTTCCCCCGGAAAAATGCCCGTGGGGCTTATGATGTACAACAGCACCGGCACCATGATGTTCTCCGTGGACGGCTTCCGGATCACCATTCACGGCAAAGGCGGCCACGGAGCCTATCCCCATACCTCCATTGACCCCATCAACATCGGCGTACACCTTCACCTTGCTCTTCAGGAGCTGATTGCCCGGGAAGCGGATCCTACCCATGCCTGTGTGCTCACCGTAGGCCAGTTCTCCGCCGGCTCTGCCCCCAATATCATCCCGGACGTGGCGCTGATGCAGGGCACGCTGCGCACCAACAACCGGGATTCCCGGGACAAACTGGTGAGGCGCATCGAAGAGGTTGCCCAGGCCGTTGCCAAGGTTTACGGCGGCAGCGCGGAGCTTCAGTGGATTTCGCAGGTACCGCCTCTGATTTGCAGCTCCGCACTGACGGAATCGGTGGTACGCTATCTGAAAGAGCTGCCCATCCCCGGGCTCAGCTTCTACCCCGGAGCTTCCGCCAGTGCCTCTGAGGATTTTGCGGTGATTGCGGAAGCGGTGCCCTCGGCATTTCTGTATCTGTCCGCAGGTTTCCAGGATGAGCGGGGCGCATACCCTGCCCATAATCCCAAGGTGCGCTTCAACGAGGCGGTGTGTCCCATCGGCGTTGCCTCCCTGGTTCACTGCGCCAAACGCTGGCTGGAGGATAATGCGTAAATCATGCAGCCGGGAGCTTAGCTCCCGGCCGTACTTGGTGGATAGTGCCGTTTATCACCGGATTTTTCAGTCCGCCGCACGCTTGTGCCTTTGGGGATTCCTTGCCATTGAGGTTCGTGTGCGCTGTGCTGAATGTCAATTTATTAAATCGAAATCTATTAAGGAGGATATGGATGAAACTGTTTTTATGTTCGCACTTTTCAAGTGTAGGAAGTTTGATAAAAGAAGAAATTGATAACAAGAAAGTCGCATTTATTCCCACAGCTTCGCTGCGTGAAGGCTATACCGGTTATGTCGGCTCGGCTCGAAAGCTATTCAATAAACTGGGAGCAACCGTAACAGAAATTGATATTTCAACGGAGGCTTATTCAACGATACAGTCTGTTTTTGAAGATGCGGATGTGATATATTTTACTGGTGGAAATTCGTTCTTCCTTATGGACCAGCTCCGTAAAACGGGAACGGATGAGCTATTGAAGAAGGAATTGGCAAAGGGAAAACTGATGATCGGTGAATCGGCAGGTGCGATTATATGCGCTCCAAGCATCCAATATATCGAGCAAATGGATGAAAAGCCGGAGGACTACTCACAAGAAGATGATGCAGGGCTTGATTTGATTGATTTCTATGTTCTTCCGCATTATCTTACAGCACCATTTAAGAAAGTTACTGAGAAAATAATGACTGAATTTTCGGATTTGAATCTATGCCCAATTAACAACCATCAGGGAATTGTAATTGATGGTGAAGGTTCAAAGATTGTTTGCAAAGACTAATTTGAAAATTCCAGTTTGCCGCAACCTCAACAGCAGGGTTTGGGGCACCGCACGCCCCAAAAGGAAGCTGTCCCAAAGGGGCAGAAAATTTTCAAGAATTGAAAATTTGTGGCCACGGGATGGTTCTTGTCCTCTACGTTTTCCTGAAAGGATTGAAAGAGCTAAGATGATTCAAAAACACGAACTGCCTATTTTAGAGTACGATTCCAACTCGGAAGAAGTCATAAGGCCAAATCATGGTGCAGAACAGCTGAAACTTCCTGAAAAATGCGTCTATACCTTTCTTGGAGAAGCCGTTGATGATTATGCTTTCGAGGCAGAAGCCACCGTTGCTGAAACTTTTGAAACCATAACCCGGAACTATCCTGTTTACATCGTAAAGCAGGATGGCATGGAATTTTGCCTTTGCGCTGCCCCGCTGGGCGCACCTGCGGCAGCACAACTGATGGACTTCCTCATCTCCTGCGGTTGTAAGAAAATCATTTCGACGGGTTCTTGCGGTGTTCTGACCGATTTGGCCGAAAACGAATTTCTCATTCCGGTAAAGGCGTTACGAGACGAGGGAACCTCTTATCATTATCTTCCGGCATCCCGCTATATAGAGCTTAACAAAAATATCCGGGATGCCATCGAGCATACTCTTCTTGTGCAGAACATTCCGTTCCAAGAGTGTGTTACATGGACAACGGACGGGTTCTTCCGGGAAACACAGGATATGGTAGAATATCGCAAATCCGAGGGCTGTTCCACAGTTGAAATGGAGTGTGCTGCATTGGCTGCCTGCGCCCAGAAACGTGGTGCAGTCTTTGGCCAGATTCTCTACACTGCCGACTCTCTTGCGAATATTTATGCTCATGATGAGAGAGATTGGGGAAAGGGTTCTTTGCGGAAAGCGCTGGAACTCTGCATCGCAGTGCTGCAAACGATTTGAAGGTTCAGCTGCCGTGGACGGTACAGGACTCGAAAGCACGGCCTGCCGGAGTATCTTCCCCCGTCCGTGCAGGCCTGAGCGATGGCACCCTGCCTTTTGCTATTTTTCACAGAGTATGATATACTCGGATTCGTTCAATAAATTGAAATTTGGAAGGTTGAATTATGTGGAATGAATTAGGCATAAGCGGAGGAACCGCAATTGTTATTTTGATTGCGCTGTATTTCGTTATCAAATGGGCAGTGAAAAATGGCATCAAAGAAGCCTACCGTGCTATCACTGGAAAGAGAACCGATGAAGACATCCAATACGAAAAAGAACTGAAAGAACTTGGATTGGATTCAAAAGATCAATAACTTCCCGTTTGCCGTACTCGTTTCTCGCAGGGTTTTGGACTCCCTTTCCCCTCTCCTCAACAACAAGAACCCAGAACTGCACCGCCGGAGCGGCTTTGCAGTTCTGGGTTTTTTTCTGGTCTTATTTACACCACCGGGCAAATTCCTCGTCGGTGCATTTGACGTAGTGGCTACCCTCCACATGGTGGCTGGTGCCGAAGGTGTCGGCGCAGGTGTTGTAGAACACCTCGTTGACCGGATAGAAGGTGGGGAAGTACATCAGGCTCAGGAAATAGCTGACCGGAACGTTCAGCTGGACTTCCATCGTCTTGTCATCCACAGCGGTCACGCCCAGATCGGTGACGGGCTTCTCGCCTGCGATGATCTCCGCCGCGTTGACGACCTGGCCGATATCCGACAGCATGTAGGAATACTCGGAAGCGGTGGCCGGGACAGACAAAAAGAAGCCCGCTGCAACCATACAGCGGGCTTCGGGAAAGGATCTTATTTTGCGTAATCGACGGCGCGGCTCTCGCGGATGACGTTGACCTTGATCTGGCCAGGGTAATCCAGCGTGTCCTCGATCTTCTTTGCGATCTGGCGGGCCAGCAGGATGACCTGATCGTCGCTGATGACATCGGGCTTGACCATGATGCGCACTTCGCGGCCTGCCTGAACGGCAAAGGCCTGCTCGACGCCCTCGAAGCTGGAAGAGATCTCCTCCAGATTCTCCAGACGCTTGACGTAGCTCTCGACGTTCTCACGACGGGCACCGGGGCGGGCGGCGCTGATGGCGTCGCAGGCCTGGATGATGAAGGCCAGCGGAGTCTTCGGCTCCACATCGCCGTGGTGGGCCTCGATGGCGTGGATGACCTGGGTGTTCTCCTTGTACTTGCGGCAGATGTCCACACCGATCTGCACATGGCTGCCCTCGATTTCGTGGTCGAGCGCCTTGCCGATATCATGCAGCAGACCGGCACGGCGGGCCAGCGTGACGTTCACGCCCATCTCGCCTGCCAGCAGACCGGCCAGCCAGGCCACCTCCATGCTGTGGGTCAGAGCGTTCTGGCCGAAGCTGGTGCGGTACTTCAGGCGGCCGATGAGCTTGATGAGGTCGGGGTGCAGGCCGTGGATGCCAAGTTCCATCACGGCCTTCTCGCCCTCGCGCTTCATCTGCAATTCCAGATCGTGGCGGCACTTCTCCACCGTTTCCTCGATGCGGGCGGGGTGGATGCGGCCGTCGCCGATCAGGCGTTCCAGGGTCATGCGGGCCACTTCGCGGCGGGTCTGGTCGAAGGAGGACAGGGTGATGGCCTCCGGGGTATCGTCGATGATGAGGTCCACACCAGTGGCCGTTTCCAGCGCACGGATGTTGCGGCCCTCGCGGCCGATGATGCGGCCCTTCATCTCATCGCTGGGCAGCGGCACCACGCTGACGGTGGTCTCACTGCAATGGTCGGCTGCACAGCGGGCAATGGCCTGCCCGATGAGGTTGCGGGCCAGATTGTCGCAGTTTTCCTTCAGGTCGGTCTCGTAGGCTGCCACACGGACGGCCTTTTCGTGGGTCAGTTCCTCGTCCACCTTGTGCAGCAGCACTTCGCGGGCGTCTTCCTGGCTCAGACCGGCCAGCGTTTCCAGCCGCTCCATCTCCTTGGCGCGGATGGCGTCCACCTCCGCCAGATGGGCGTCGGCTTCCTCGTTCTTCTTCTTCAGCTCTTCTTCTTTTTTCTCCAGAGCTTCGGTCTTGCGGTCCAGAGCTGTTTCCTTCTGGTCGATGCGGTTCTCCTGACGGGTGATCTCAGCGCGGCGCTGCTTGATCTCCTTGTCGGCTTCCGCCTTCTGGGCGTCCACCTCCGCTTTCAGGCGGAAGGCCTCGTCCTTTGCTTCCAGAACAGCTTCTTTTCGTTTTTGGTCTGCGGTCTTGATCGCTTCGTTCACCAGCCGGGTCGCCTCGGCTTCGGCGCTGCCGATCTGGGCCTCGGCGGTCTTTTTACGGTTGTTATAACCAATAAAATAACCCCCGCCGATGCCGGCAGCAGCTGCGATCACGGCCACGATCAAAACCAATGCGATCGTGGGCATCGTGTTCACTCTCCTTAACGTTAAAGTTCAAATTCAACGAAATGCTGGAGACGCTGCCGGGCAAGGCGTGGGCAACAAGACAAAATCAAGCTCTCAACACAAAAGAAGCCGGACCGGAACACACCACCGGAAAGACCCTTCGGGTGCGCGTTCTGCACTTCTTTTTTATTTACAAGGTTTTCATATAAAAACGGGCAGATGAAGCCCCATTGAAATTTGGTTGCGGAATACCCCTGCACACAGCGTCATGGATTCCATACTACTTCTTATATTACGAAACATTTGAAGCAATGTCAAGGGAAGCGGGCGCAATTTTGAAAATTTACTCCAGATACATCCGCCGCAGGCGCATCAGGCGGGCCGGGGTCAGGCCGTATTCGGCTTCGAGGTAGGCCTCGGCGCTGCCGCATTTTTCCCGGATGGCGGAGAGCACCAGGTCCACCGATTCGGGGTGCACCCCTGCGATGCCCTGATAAAACTTCTTCTGTTCCGGGCGGGCGGCGATCTCGTCGGCATGTTCGGCCCAGATCTTTTCCAGCTCCGGGCGGCGGCATTCGTTCGTCCGGACGAAATCCTGACGGATCGTCTCGTCCGAAGCGCCCAGCGCCAGCAGGATCAGCATGGCCGCCACACCGGTGCGGTCCTTGCCGCCGGAGCAGTGGAAGAGCACCGGCGTCTCGCCCACTTCCAGAGCACGGAACAGCTCCTTGTAGGCCTTGTTGCCGAAAAGCATCTGCCGGTACATGGCATCGGCCATCCGGCGGCCTTCGTCCGGCTTGCCCTCCAGCAGGCGCTCGCGGTCCTCCGGCGAGAAATCCACTTCCTTGCCGTCGTTCAGGCAGAGCCCGCAGATACGCACCATCCGGGCACCGTCCGGCACATAGTCCGGCATCTTTTCGGCCTCCTGCTCGCTGCGCAGGTCGAGGATGAGGCGCAGCCCAAGGGAATCCAACAGCTTCCGGTCGGCGTCGCTCGTCAGCAGACCGGTGGGGATGCCCCGGTAGATCTGCCCCCAGCGGACGTGTTTGCCCTCATCGGCCGGGTAGCCGCCCAGCTCCCGGAAGTTGTTCCCGCCCGCAAAGGGCAGCTGGGTGCCGGGCGCGGGGTGGGGCGCAGGCTTTTCCACCGCCGTGCTGGACAGCACCGGGCGGCTGTAGAACGGTTTGGCCGGGCGGCCCCGCCGGGGCGGCAGCGATGCCGTACCGCCCAGCACCTCCATCAGGTAGCTGCGCAGCAGGTCCAGATAGGCCGAGTTGTGGTCCCGCCGCTGCACCATCGAGACGCAGAGCGGCGGCATATCCTCGATGAGCACATCGCGCACCCGGTCCAGCTCCCGCCGTGCCCCCGGCTCGTACCGGGTCAGGCAGGTGCACAGCTGCTCCTGCACCAGATAATAGGCCTGATAGAAGCTGGGGCCGATCTCGGCGTCGGGCGCAAAGCCCGCCTTGGCGCAGGCGTCCCACAGGGGCGCAAACAGGTCCTGCCGCAGGCTGGGCAGCAGCACCCGCTGCCCCCGCAGCGCTGCCAGCGGCACCCGCTCCTTTTCCCAGAAGGGGTGGCCGCGCGGCACCAGCAGGCAGGCGGGGTCTGCCCGCAGGGTCGTGCGGGCCAGCACCTGCGCCGCGCAGCCCAGGTCCATGACCAGCCCCGCGTCCAGCTCGCCCTGCTCTACTCCGTCGGCCACGGCATCGTTGTCCAGCAGGCGGAACCGCATCTCGATGTGGGGGTACTGCTGGCGGAACTTGTCCAGCTGGGTCTCAAGGCCGGGCAGATAGTCCGGCACCAGCGAGACGCTGATGCCGATGCGCACCGGCTGGGCGGACTGGATCTCGGCATGGAGGGCCGCCTGCATCTGCTGGAACTGCTCCACCACCGGGGCCGCATGGCGCTGCAGGCTCAGCCCCCGCTCGGTGAGCGAGAGCTTGTGATGGGCGCTGACGAACAACGGCCCGCAGAGTTCGGCTTCCAGCGCGGTGATGCTCTGCCGCAGCGCCTGCCGCGACAGAAACAGCCGCTGGGCCGCGCGGGTGTAGTTCATCTCCTCGCACAGGACCAGAAAATAATGCAGCTGGCGGATATCCATGGGGTTCCTCCTGAAACAGTGGTTGGTACATAAAGAATACCGCCTTTTGTGCGGAATGTAAAGCCGGGCGGCGAAAAAAGTGCCGAACGATTGACAGCACCCGCCCGCCGGGTGTAGACTCAGCATAGCAAACGCATTTCATATCTCAGATGAAGAAGAAAGAAGGAACGTTCTATGAAAGTGATCGCTACGGAAAAGGCCCCCGGTGCCATCGGCCCCTACTCGCAGGGCTTTCTCACCAACGGTTTTGTTTACACCTCCGGCCAGATCCCGGTGAACCCCGCCGACGGCACCATCCCCGAAGGCATCGCCGCACAGGCGGAGCAGAGCTGCAAGAACGTCGGCGCCATTCTGGAAGCCGGCGGCAGCGGCTTTGACAAGGTGGTCAAGACCACCTGCTTCCTGGCCGACATCGCCGATTTTGCGGCCTTCAATGAGGTCTACGCCAAGTTCTTCACCTCCAAGCCCGCCCGCAGCTGCGTCGCCGTCAAGGACCTGCCCAAGGGCGTCCTGTGCGAGGTCGAGGCCATCGCAGAGGCGTGATCTGCCGCCCGCACCCGGTTCCGGGTGCTGCATGAGGCTGCAAAAAAGCCAGAACTGCGCTGCCGCTCGGCAGACCAGTTCTGGCTTTTGTTATTTTATGATCGGGCCGGACGCGCTGCCCTGACGTGTGGCGCGTCGGTTACTTCAAAAACTTGTGCACCGCACGGGCGACGATGCCGCCCAGGATGCCGGACACCAGGAACTCGGCCACGCCCTGCACGCCGACCAGCAGGACGACGAACATGAACGGGTTGGCCGCGCCCTTGACGGACACGAGGTTCTGGACATAGTCGCAGCCGTAGAAGGCCAGCACGATGTAGCCCATGAAGAACAGGGTGTTCAGGGCCGGGGCGCACATGGCGCTGAGGATGTAGCTCCAGGTGCCGGGCTTGTCCAGCTTCTTCAGGCCGTTGAAGATGAGGCCGACGCACAGGCCCATCAGCACACGCATCCCCACGCAGAGGATGAAGGTGTTGACAGGGCTGACCTGGAACAGGGCACCGGTCATGGCCGAAGCGCCGGTGATGGCGTCATAGAAGCTCACCGCGCCGAATACGCCGCCCAGGATGGCACCCGCAGCGGGGCCCATGGTGATGGCACCCACGGCGATGGGAAGGGTCAAAAAGCTCATGTAAAGCGGGCCCATGGGCACACTGCCCAGGCCGATGGCCTTCATGACCAGCTCGATGGCAACCAGCAGTGCCAGCCGGGTGAGAGTACGAAGATCGTTGTTTTTCATTCTGTTTTCCTCCTGCTGCCGTTCCGCCCTTACGTCGGATACGGCGCAAACCTGCCCGCTCTATGCGGGATAAATTTTGTTTATACGGACTTCAGACACGCTTGTCAGGGCATTGTCCGTGGTCAGAACTTGAGTCCTGCTGACCGCCGGGCCACGGTCAGCACCTTGCTGACGGCCACAGAGGTATCCAGCATCCGGCTGCAAAGCTCCTGGTCGCCGCCCTCGATGGCGCGGGCGAACGCATGGAACTCGGCCGCCTGCCGGGGGCGGCCGCCGTTGAGGTTGTAGTGCTCTTCCTTGCCCTCATTGGGGTGGAAGGTCACACCGCCGCACCAGTTGGCGGTGGATTTCTGCAAAATATAGCCCTTCGTGCCCTGGATGACATACCGGGCCGGTGCGCCGCAGTCCTTGGCGGCGATGCTCACCGCGCGGAAGCTGTTATACTCCATGGTCAGGATGCCGCTGGTGTCGATGCCGCGCTCGATGTTGGCGGTGTAGTGTACCTGATTCGGCTCACCGAACAGGCCCACGATGTAGCTGATGTTGTAGACGTTCAGATCCATCAGCGCACCGCCCGCACGGGCCGGGTCAAAGGAGACCGGCGTCTCCCCGGCGCAGAAAGCATCGTACCGGCTGGAATACTGGCTGAAGTTGCACTGCACCAGCTTCACTTTGCCCACGCGGGGCAGCAGTTCGCGGATCTTGTTGTAATTTTCCAGATACTGGGTGGTCATGGCCTCGAACAGGAAGACCTTCCTGCGGCGGGCCAGGTTCGCAAGCTCCTCTGCCTGCAAGGCATTGATGGCCATCGGCTTTTCCACGATGACGTGCTTTCCCGCCTCGATGGCCACCTTGGCATAGCGGGCGTGCTGGTTGTTCGGCACGGCCAGATAGACCACGTCCACGTCCTGTAACAACTCAAAATAGTTGGTGGTATGCTGGGGGATGCCGTACTGTTCGCACAGCTTCCCCGCCGCCTCTGCGCTGCGCTGGGTGCTGCAGATGCACTGCACCGTAAAAGGCGAGTCCGCCCCGGTCAGCCACGGCAAAAATTCCCGCACGATCATGCCCGTGCCCAGAATCCCTAATTTCATTCTCTTCTCCATCCTGTCTGTCGTCAGCCTGCTTTGGCCTCATCCTCGCGGCGCTCCCGGCGCTGCGGGTGGGGTCGGCGGGCGCGGCGGAAGTTCTGGTTCCGCTTTTTGCCGCCGCCTGCGTGGTGCTGCGGCGCGTTCATCTGGTACAGCAGCGCCAGACCCTTCATCAGCAGTTCGGGGTCGTAGGTCAGCGGGTGGCGGCAGAGCGGGGTGACGTATTTGGCCAAACCGCCGGTCACGACCAGCGTTGCCGGGCGGCCCAGTTCTTCTTCGATGCGCTGGGTGATGCCGTCCAGCAGCACCGCCGTGCCCAGCACCGAGCCGGACAGCATACAGCTCTCAGTGTTCACACCGATGGCGCTCTTCGGGGAGCCGAGACGCACCTGCGGCAGCTGGGCGCAGCGCTCCCCCAAGGCCCGCAGCCCGGTGGACAGGCCGGGGCAGATGACGCCGCCCCGGAACACCCGGTCCTCATCCACCACATTGAAGGTGGTGGCCGTTCCCAGATCCACCGTGATGACCGGCAGCGGGAATTTTGCCGCCGCATAGGCAGCATCGACCAGACGGTCCTTGCCCACGGTATGGGGGTCGGGCACGCCCATGGTCAGGCCGGTACGGATGTCCGGCGATACGATGACCGGCTTTTTGCCGGTGTAATGGCGGGCGCACTCGGCCAGCGCCCCCGTGATCTGGGGCACAACGCTGGTCAGCACCGCGCCCTCAAAGCGCATGGGGCGCTCCGGGTGGCGGCGGTGCGAAAACACCTTTTCCATCTCGGCGCGGTACTCCGCCGCCGTGCGGGTGCGCACCGTATCCATGTGGGCCACAAAGCATACACGTCCGTCCTTGATGCCCCCCAGGGCGACGGTGGTGTTGCCTATATCAATGGCTAAGATCATATTTGGGAAACCTTTCCTGATTTGCAAGAACCAACCCTCTCCGTCAGCGCATCCGCGCTGCCACCTCCCCCAAAGGGGGAGGTTTTATGTTACAGGCCAATGTTTCTGCTTCCAAGCTCTCCCTTTGGGAGAGCTGTCGAGCGCAGCGAGACTGAGAGGGTTTGGTTCCTTTCACTCTAAGTCAAGGGTTATTTTACCGCATTTTGCCTTCCGTTACAAGTGCTGCAAAAAGATTTTATTGTGCTGGCGGCAATTTTGCATTATACTAAGGAGAGCAAACCAGAGATTTGGGAGGTTTTTGGATGGATCTGAACGGAAAATGCGTCCTTTTGGGCGTCACCGGCGGCATTGCCGCCTATAAAATGGCGAATGTCGCCAGCGCACTGCGCAAGCTGGGGGCCGACGTCGAGGTCATCATGACCCGGAACGCCACCCAGTTCATCACCCCCATCACGTTCGAAACGCTCACCGGCCACAAGTGCATGGTGGACACCTTCGACCGGGATTTCAAGTTCGAGGTCACCCATATCGCACTGGCCAAAAAGGCCGACGTCATCCTCGTTGCACCGGCCACGGCCAATGTCATCGCCAAAATGGCCCACGGCATCGCCGACGACATGCTGACCACGACCGTCCTCGCGGCCAAATGCCCGAAGCTGGTCTCCCCTGCCATGAACACCGGGATGCTGGAAAACCCCATCACCCAGGACAACATCGCCACGCTGGAGCGCTACGGCTTCACCGTCATCCCGTCCGAGAGCGGTATGCTGGCCTGCAAGGATGTGGGCAGCGGCCGCCTGCCGAAGGAAGATGTCCTCATTGAGTACATCCTCCACGCCATTGCCCGCCCGAAGGACCTGGCCGGGCTGCGCATCGCCGTGACAGCCGGCCCCACCCAGGAGCCGCTGGACCCCGTGCGCTACCTGACCAACCACTCCACCGGCAAGATGGGTTATGCCGTGGCCCGCGCCGCCGCGATGCGGGGCGCAGACGTCACCCTCATCCACGGCCCCACGGCCCTGCCGCCGGTCCGGTTCACCGAGGATGTGCCCATCACCACCGCACAGGACATGTACGACGCCGTGACCAGCCGCTTTGACGCAATGGACATCCTCGTCATGGCCGCTGCCGTGGCCGACTACCGCCCCACCACCGTCGCCGACGACAAGATCAAGAAAAAGGACGGCGACCTTTCCATCCCGGTGGAACGCACCGCCGACATCCTCGGCACCATCGGTCCCCGGAAGACCCGGCAGTTCCTCTGCGGCTTCTCGATGGAGACCCGCGACATGCTGGAAAACTCCTCGGCCAAGCTGACCCGGAAGAACCTCGACATGGTGGTCGCCAACAACCTGAAGGTGGCCGGTGCCGGTTTCGGCGTGGACACCAACGTCGTCACCTTCATCACCCCGGACGGTGCCCGCGAACTGCCCCTCATGAGCAAATCGGACGTCGCCGACGCCATTCTGGACGAGATCCTGAAACGGCGGAACGGGTGAACAGACGGTTCGCATCCCACAAAAAAGCTCCCTGCCGCACATTTTGTGTCCGGCAGGGAGCTTTGGTTTTATTGGTCACCGGATGCGGCGGCTTCAGTCCTTTGCCACCATCATCTTGCTGGCCTTATAGATATCGCCGCAGCCGAGTGTGATGACGAGGTCACCTTCGCGGGCGTTGTCCTTGACCCACTGCGCCGCAGCTTCCAGGCTGTCCACCAGGACTGCGTTCGGGATCTGGGCGGCCAGCTTGGCGCTGGTGATGGAGGGGTCGTTCGGCTCACGGCTGCCCATGATGGGGGTCAGCACTGTGATGTCGGGGATCTTGAAGACATCCACGAAGTCGTTGAACAGCATCTTGGTCCGGCTGTATGTAAACGGCTGGTGGACAGCGATGAGGCGCTTGTAGCCCATCTCGCGGGCCGTGGTCAGGGTCGCACGGATCTCGGTGGGGTGGTGTGCGTAGTCGTCCACGACCACTGCACCGTTGCACTCACCGTACAGCTCAAAGCGGCGGCCTGCCCCCTTAAAGTTCAAGGCTGCATCGGCGCACTGCTCCACGGTCAGGCCCGCAAAACGGCAGACGGCGCACATGGCCAGCGCGTTGTACACATTGTGACGGCCGGGCACTGCCAGACGGATGTGGCCGGTGACCTTGCCCCACTCCTGGAGGTCGAACTCAAAGAAGCCGGGCTTGTACTCCTGCACATTGATGGCACGGTAGTCGCCGTCGTTGTCGATGCCGAAGGTGCGGACGCGGCGGTCCAGGGTGTACATGACATCCATGGTGTTCTTGTCGTCGGCGTTGGCGAAGATCATGAACTGGGTCATCAGGGCGAAGCGCTTGAAGGCGAACTTCAGCTCACCCATGCTGCCGTAGTAGTCCAGATGGTCGTTGTCGATGTTCAGCACGACCGACAGATACGGGGTCAGCTTGAGGAAGGTCTCGGAATACTCGCAGGCCTCGATGACGATGTCGTCGCCCTTGCCGGCCTTGCCGTAGCCGCCGATGAGGGGCAGCTTGCCGCCGATGACGGCAGAGGGGTCGCGGCCTGCCAGCTCCAGCGCCGTGGTGATCATGGACGTGGTGGTCGTCTTGCCGTGGGTGCCGGAGACGCAGATGCTGTCCTTATACAGGCGGCTGACGTAGCCCAGCAGGACGCTGCGCTCCACGGTGGGGATGCCGTAGGAAGCCGCCGCATTCAGCTCCACATTGTCTTTCGAGATGGCAGCCGAATAGACCACGAGGTCGGTGCCGATGACATTGTCGGCGCTGTGGCCCAGCGAGACCTTGACGCCCATCTCCCGCTCGTACTGGATGATGCTTCCGTCCAGCACATCGCTGCCGGAGATCACATAGCCCTTGGCGTTGAGGATTTGGATCAGCGGATACATGCCGCTGCCGCCGCAGCCAATGAAGTGGATCTTCTTCACGTTATCAAGCAGATGCTTGGTATAGTCGGTAACAAACATAATAAGGCAACCTCCAAATAAACATAAAACGGCCGCAGCGCAGACCGATCTCATTTTGATCCATCGTGTGGTACTACTTATTATATAATTTTTGGCGGACAAAATAAACAGTTCCGAGCGAATTTTCGGAAAGAACCATAAAAAACCGGTATATTTTGTGACAACTGTACACAAATGCCAGCCTTTTTCCGCCAGAATCCGCTTTGCCGCCAAACATTCGCACCGCACAAAAGCACCCCACCGGCAGCAGGTGCTGCGGATGGGGTGCTGTTTGCTGTTACGGATGGATGGAGGTGCGGACGAGGGCGCGCTTCAGGCGGGCCTGGGCCAGCTCATAGTCGCGCTTGTCCAGATTCTTCTGTGCCAGAAGCTCTTCGGCGCGCTTTTTGGAGGCCTCGGCGCGGGCCTGGTCGATCTCCTCGGCCCACTCCCAGGTGGTGGCGACCAGCCGGACAGTTCCGTCCAGCACGGTGAGCATCCCGCCCATGCAGGCAGCACGGCGGCGCTGGCCCTCTGCGTCCACGATGTGGGCCTCGCCCATGCCCAGCGCGGTGCAGTAGTCGCCGTGCTTGGCCAGAATGGCAAGGTCACCGTCGATGGCGCGGCAGACCACCCGCTCGGCCTGCCCGTCAAAGGCACAGCCGTCCGGCGTGACCACCGTCAGATGAAAGGTCGTCATGGTTTACCCTTTCTTCGCCTTGGCGAACACATCGTCGATGGTGCCGGCGAACAGGAATGCGCTCTCCGGCAGGTCATCGCACTCGCCGTTCAGGATCATCTTAAAGCCGCGCAGCGTCTCCTTGAGCGGCACATACTGGCCGGGCATACCGGTGAACTGTTCGGCCACATGGAAGCTCTGGGACAGGAAGCGCTGCACCTTGCGGGCGCGGCTGACGGTCCGCTTGTCTTCCTCGCTCAGCTCGTCCATGCCCATAATGGCGATGATGTCCTGCAGTTCCTTGTAGCGCTGCAGCACCTTCTGGACGGCACGGGCGATCTCGTAGTGCTCCTGACCCACGACTTCGGGGCTCAGGATGCGGCTGGTGGAATCCAGCGGGTCCACGGCCGGGTAGATGCCCTGGGATGCGATGTCACGGCTCAGGACCGTGGTGGCATCCAGATGGGTGAAGGTGGTGGCAGGGGCCGGGTCGGTCAGGTCGTCGGCGGGAACGTAGACGGCCTGAACGGAGGTGATGGAGCCCTTGCGGGTGGAGGTGATGCGCTCCTGCAAAGCACCCATCTCGGTGGCCAGCGTGGGCTGGTAGCCGACGGCGGAGGGCATACGGCCCAGCAGAGCCGACACCTCAGAACCGGCCTGGGTGAAGCGGAAGATGTTGTCGATGAAGAGCAGCACGTCCTGATTCTTGACATCGCGGAAATACTCCGCCATGGTCAGGCCGGACAGTGCCACGCGCATACGGGCTCCGGGGGGCTCGTTCATCTGGCCGTAGACCAGCGCCGTCTTGTTGATGACGCCGCTCTCGGTCATTTCGCCGTAGAGGTCGTTGCCCTCACGGGTGCGCTCGCCGACGCCGGTGAAGACCGAGTAGCCGTTGTGCTCGGTGGCGATGTTATAGATCAGCTCCTGGATCAGAACGGTCTTGCCGACACCGGCACCGCCGAACAGGCCGATCTTGCCGCCCTTGGCGTAGGGGCAGATCAGGTCAACGACCTTGATGCCGGTCTCCAGGATCTCGGTGGTGGACTGCTGCTCCTCATAGCTGGGAGCCGGGCGGTGGATGGGCCAGTAGGCCTCGGCCTCCGGGGCGGGCTTGTTGTCCACCGGCTCGCCCAGCAGGTTGAACACGCGGCCCAGGCACTGGTCGCCCACCGGCACCTTGATGGACTCGCCGGTATCCACGGCGTCGGTGCCGCGCACCAGACCATCGGTGCTGCTCATGGCGATGCAGCGCGCCACATTGTCGCCGGTGAGCTGGGCCACCTCGACGATGAGCTTCTCGCCGTGGTTGTCGATCTCAATGGCGTTGAGCAGCTCCGGCAGCTCGCCATCCTTGAACTGGATGTCCAGCACCGGGCCGATGACCTGGATCACCTTGCCGATGTGTTTTTCGGACATAGGCTACAACTCCTTACTTTCAAATCTCCGCGCCGGCCACGATCTCGGTGATCTCCTGCGTGATGGCAGCCTGACGGGCGCGGTTGTAATACAGATTCAGATGGTCGATCATTTCGCCCGCATTCTTGGTCGCGGCATCCATGGCGGTGCGGCGGGCGGCCAGCTCGCTGGCCACGCTCTCGCACACGGCACCGTAGACGATGCCCGCGACGTATTCGGGGATGATGGCACGGAACACTTCCTCACTGCTGGGCTTGTACAGGATCTGGCTGCGGCGGGCCGCTGCCTTCTGCTCCTCGGTCGGCTCGATGCTCAGGGGCAGCACCTCCATTGTGGCGGCCGTCTGGGTCATCATGGAGTCGAACCGGGTGTAGCAGATCTTCACGGCGTCGTAATCGCCCTTCAGAAAGCCCTCGGTGACCTTGCGGGAGAGCGAGAAGCACTCGCCCACCGAGATCTCCGCCGCCAGCAGCACCTCGTCGGTGAACAGGTCGGCCTCGTGGTGGGCGAAATACTCCGCCGACCGCTTGCCGATGGGCAGCACGGTCACGGGGCCCTGCTGGGCCTCGGCCTGTTTCAGCACGTTGCTGTTGTAGCCGCCCGCCAGGCCGCGGTCGCCCGCGATGACGATGAGCAGCGTCCGCCGGATCTCGTCCCGGCGCAGATACGGGCTGCGGGCGCGGGGGTCCGCTGCCGCAATGCCGGTCAGTGTTTCGTGCAGGGTCTCAAAATAGGGGCGGCTGTGTTCGACACGCTCCTTGGCACGGCGCATTTTGGAGGAAGCCACCAGCTCCATGGCCTTGGTGATCTGCATGGTACTTTCTACGCTTTTGATGCGCAGCTTGATGTCCTTCATGGAACCTGCCATGCGTTACGCCTCCTTCCCTCAGTGCGCCTTGACGAAGCTCTCGGTGTAGGTGGACAGAACGCCCTTGAGTGCTTCCTCGGTATCCTTGTCCAGATTGCCGGTGGTGCGGATGGTCTCCATGACCTTGGCACCGTCGGCACTGTTGTCGAGATATTCGTACAGGCCCTTTTCGTATTCCGCCACGTCCGGCACCTTAACCCTGACAAGGTAGTCGTGGATGGTGGCATACAGAATGGCCACCTGCTTTTCCACTGCCACGGGAGCCGAACGGTTCTGCTTCAGCACCTCCACGATGCGCTCGCCCTGTGCCAGGCGGGCCTTGGTGTCGGCGTCCAGATCGGAGCCGAACTGCGCAAAGGACTGCAGCTCGCGGTACTGGGAGTAGATCAGCTTCAGGGTGCCCGCGACCTTCTTCATGGCCTTGATCTGTGCGTTGCCGCCGACGCGCGACACCGAGATGCCGGGGTTGACGGCCGGCATGACGCCGGAGTGGAACAGCTCAGTCTCCAGGAAGATCTGGCCGTCGGTGATGGAGATGACGTTCGTCGGGATGTAGGCGGAAACGTCACCCGCCTGCGTCTCGATGATGGGCAGAGCCGTCAGGCTGCCGCCGCCCAGCTCATTGGAGAGCTTGGCCGCGCGTTCCAGCAGACGGGAATGCAGATAGAAAACATCGCCGGGGTAGGCTTCACGTCCCGGCGGACGGCGGATCAGAAGCGACAGGGCGCGGTAAGCGACGGCATGCTTGGACAGGTCGTCGTAAATGATAAGGACATGCTTGCCCTTGTGCATGAAGTATTCGCCCATGGCACAGCCGGAATAGGGGGCGATATACTGCAGCGGCGACAGCTCGGACGCCGTAGCGGACACCACGATGGTGTAGCCCATGGCACCGGCTTCGGTCAGGCTCTGCACGAGGTTCGCAACGGTCGAGCGCTTCTGGCCGATGGCGACGTAGATGCAGAGGACGTCCTTGCCCTTCTGGTTGATGATGGTATCGGCTGCGATGGTGGTCTTGCCGGTCTGGCGGTCGCCGATGATCAGCTCACGCTGGCCGCGGCCGATGGGGATCATCGAGTCGATGGCCTTGATGCCGGTCTGGAGCGGCTCCTTGACGGGCTGGCGGTCGATGATGCCGGGGGCCTTGCTCTCGATGGCGCGGAACTCGGTGGTCTCGATGGGGCCTGCACCGTCGATGGGCTGGCCCAGTGCGTTGACGACACGGCCGATCAGTGCGTCGCCCACCGGCACGGAAACGACCTTGCCGGTGCGCTTGACGGTGCTGCCTTCCTTGATGCCGACGTCGGAGCCCAGCAGAACGATGGAGACGGTGTTCTCCTCCAGGTTCTGGGCCATGCCGTATTCGCCGTTGTCAAACTGAAGCAGCTCGCCTGCCATGCACTTTTCCAGACCGCTGGCGCGGGCGATGCCGTCGCCCACCATGATGACCGTGCCGACTTCGCTCTGCTCAATCACGTTCTCATAGTGCTTGATCTGCGCCCGGATGATCTTGGAGATTTCTTCAGGTTTCAGTTGCATTGTCTTGTGTTCACCACTCAATTCTTTTGTTCAAAATCTTGGGGCGGATTAAACGGTAATGCCTGCAATGCTGCGGCGCAGGCTGGCCAGCCGGTTTTTGACCGTGCCGTCCAGCTCGGTGCCCTCGATGTCCAGCCGGATGCCGCCCAGAACGGCTGCATCCACTTTGGTCCTGAGGTCGATCGTTTTGCCGGTGACAGCCTCCAGCTTCTCGTGCAGGCGGGCGGTCTGGTCTGCCGACATGGGCACGGCCGTGACCGCAGTTGCTTCGAGGATGCCATGCGCCTGATTGTATTTCACGCGGAAGGCCCGTGCGCAGCCGGGCAGCTCCCGCAGGGTGCCCTTTTCGCAGAGGATCTTCACAAAGTTCAGCACATAGAGGTGGACTTTGCCCCGGAACGCCTCGTCCAGCAGGGCGCAGCGCTCCTTTTTGGGGATGCTGGGGATGCTGAGCAGGTGGAGGTACTCCGGGTCCTGTTTCAGGATGTCCGCCACCGCGTCCAGCTCTTCCAGGATGCGGGTCTCAAGCCCTTCCTCCGCGGCCAGGTCGTACAGACTTCCGCCGTACATCCTTGCGATCTCGGTCATGATGCTTCACCCACATTTTTGATAAATTCGTCGATCAGGTCCTTGTGGTCGGCTTCCTTGATCTCGCGCTCGACCACCTTGGAGGCGATCTCCATCGCCATGCCGCCGATCTCGTCCTTGGCCTCGTTGACGGCCTTCTTGCGCTCCTGCGCAATGTCGGCCTCGGCCTTCTGCTTCAGGGCAGCGGCCTGGGCGCGGGCCTCACCCAGCAGCTCTTCGCTGCGGGCTGCGGCGGTCTTCTGTGCCGACGCCACGATCTGGTTGGCCTCGTTGCGGGCATTCTGCAGGTTCTGCTCATACTCCGCCTTCATGGCCTCGGCCTCGGTGCGGAGCTTCTGGGCGTCCGCGATCTGGCTGTCGGCCTTGGCCTTGCGCTCGGCGATGACCTTTTTGACCGGGTTCAGCAGCAGCTTTTTGAAGATCACCAGCTGGATCATCAGGTTGCAGATCTGGGCCAGAAAGGTCCAGCCATCCAGCGTGATCAATGCCTGATAAAGTTGCATAAGCGTCTCCCCTTTCGTTTCTTATTGTTCGGGGAGTGCTCAGCCCAGATAGTTCATGAACATGCCGGGTGCGAGGAAGATCAGCAGCAGGCCGGTGACGAAGCCGTAGATACCGGTCGTCTCAGACAGTGCAACGCCCAGGATCAGGGTGCTGGTGACGTCGCTCTTGCATTCGGGCTGGCGGCCAACGGCCTCACAAGCCGCAGCGGCGGCGTTGCCTTCGCCGATACCAGGGCCGATACCTGCGATCAGTGCCAGGCCTGCGCCGATGCCGCAGCCTGCCAGAGCGATACCACGAGCCAGAAGTTGAAAGTCAGTCATAATAGTGTCCTCCTGAAAAAATGTTTTTGGGGGATGCCGGCTCATTCTTCACCGGCAGCACGTTTGATGAAAATGGTGGTCAGGGTACAGAAGATGAATGCCTGGATGCAGCCGCCGAACCAGTCGAAATACAGGCCCGTAAAGGCCGGGATGCCGATCTGGAACAGCTGGATCTGGCTCAGGAAGCCGGGCAGCCAGCCGAATATGACATGGCTCAGGCTTGCCAGCGCCCAGTACAGCAGGGTGGAGATGACTGTGCCGGACAGGATGTTGCCAAAGTGACGGAACGCCATGCTGACGGGGGTCGAAAGCTCCGACAGGACGTTGATGGGTGCCATGATGAAGATGGGGTCGAGCAGGCCCTTCAGATACGAGAGAATGCCGTTCGTCGTGATCTTGTAGTACATGATGAGGACGAAGACGACGATGGCCCACGCAGCCTCGGTGTTGAGGTCGGCCGTGGGGCTCCACAGGCCCACCACGCTGATCAGGTTGCACCCGATGCTCAGCGCGAAGATCGCGCCGACCAGCGGGATATACCGGTCAAAGTGTGTGCCCATGTTTTCGTGCACGAACTGATCGAGCCGTTCCACGATGAACTCGGCGGCGGCCTGCCGCTTGGAGACATTTTCCAGTTTCAGGTCATGCCCCAGCCAAAAGGCCAGCGCCGTCAGCAGCGCCATCACGATCCAGGTACTCACAAGGGTCTGGGTGATCTTGAAATCGCCCAGAATGGGGATATCCGTATGGATGGTATACAGGATCTTTGCGCCGTTCAGTTCCATTTGTTAGGTTTCACCCCCTTTTTCACCGGGAGCTTCGGCCTGCGCGGCGGCCTGCACAGGTTCGTCTTCCACCGAGACGTCCTGTGCGGGGGCTGCCTGCGCAAGGGGCTTGTACTTACCCGTTATTTGCAGGTAATAAATGGTGATCCGCGGGAAAAACAGCGGCAGGACACTGGCAAACGGCTGGAAGCAGGGCGCGGCGATGGCCACGATGACCCAGACGGCCTGCAGCAGCATCCGGCTGTTGTGGGAAAGCTGTAGTTTGGCTTTGCGGCGCTTCTCATCCTGCTCGTCGATGATCTTCTGCACCACGAAGCAGATGCCCGCAAAGTTTGCGATGGCGACGGCTGCACCCACCAGACTGCCCAGCACGACCGTGTAGTCGAACCGGACCCAGCCCACCAGGTGCAGCGCTGCAAAGAGCACCCACATGGCCGCCGTACAGATGGCGGTGCCGCAGGCGATGCGCAGCAGTTCCTTTTTGGACTCCGGCTGCAATTTCATAGCAAACCCTCCAACGTTCATTGATGCAAATTAAAGCCGATACGAGAAGTCTTCTCCTTTTTGGCGCGTTCCATCCGCTCCCTGGCAAAGACCCAGAAATTTTGTGCCCCTGCGGCCAGCCCCAGAAAAACGCCCGGAAGATACACCCACTCCGGCCAGCCCCAGCGGTTCACTGCCCACCAGCAGCCGCCCAGACAGAGCAGCAGCGGCAGCAGCATGGACAAACCCAGCTGCGTCAGCCACACGATGTCCTCCAGTGCTTTGTATAAGCCCTTCAACGGCGTTCCTCCTTCTGGTCTGCCCGCCGCAGGCACCCCATGCGGCGGCTCTTTCGCAAAGGACCTTTTCCATGCAAGACCCTCATAGGGATAGTATAATTCAAACCGTCGGTTTTTTCAATCAATTCTCCACCAAATTCTGTGAAAACTTCATAGTTTGTTTATACTTACTTCACAACTGTCCTCCCCCGGTGGATTTTTGTCCGCCGTTCATCGCATCCTCCACAAAAAAGGGACGGCGTCTTTGTTCAGTCTGCCCCTTGACAGCAAAAAGCCCCGCCGGGCCCCTGTGCAGTACAGAGGCCCGGCGGGGCTGGAGTGTATGGAATTGGTCGAATTTACCAGAGGTTTGCGGTCTCGTTGTACAGACCCTCGTAGCTCTTGGCCGAGAGGTCCCAGCTGAAGTCGCATTCCATGTCGTGCTTGACGAGGTTGTGCCAGTCCTCCTTGTTGTAGTAACGGTCCTGTGCACGGCAGCAGGCGTCATACAGCTCGTGGGCGCTGTAACCCGCGAAGGTGAAGCCGTTGCCCTCGCCGAGGGTGCAGTCGTGGATGGAGTCGCGCAGACCGCCGGTCTCGCGGACGATAGGAGGCGTGCCGTAACGGCAGGCGACCATCTGGGCCAGACCGCAGGGCTCGCTCT
>OHPL01000580.1_pt1 | contig 22441 bp, 19 predicted proteins | sample 1577711 | NCBI WGS metagenome assembly OHPL01 (sample SAMEA3879538, study PRJEB24766) | human gut metagenome | biome: human-associated habitat; feature: feces | place: USA | collected 1985/1987
TTTCTTTCTTTACGACTCACTCAACTTCTTCAACGCACTTTTCCAATGCGCTTTATAGAAACCGTTTTGGGGCGCGCTATCAACCACACAAACCGACATCTTTCCCCGTTTTGTGGTTAGCCGAAACATTCAGATTTTCGCTTTTCCTCTTAGACCCCTGCGCCAGCTCCAACCGATGTGGCCTCGAATCCACCTTCTCCCACCGCATCCCGATGGCATCCAGCTTGGCAATCCGCTCTTCCGTCAGAACAGCGCAGCTTTTTTCAGGATTCAGCCGTGCGTACCGCTGCCGCTTGACCCAATTTCCGAGGTTGTAACCGCCCGGTGACACATAATCGGCCGGGACCTTCAGGTCGCCGTGGGCATCAAAATAGCGCTTGGCCTCCTGATACCCTTCGTTCCACTGACGGTCGTTGCGGTTGCCCCAGTACATCCCGATGCGGTTGAGCCGCTCGACCTGTTCGTCCGTCAGCTTTCCTTTCGGGTACGCCCATTGCTGGCTTGCGACCCATTGTCCCAGCCGTTCACCAGCCGCTGTCACATAGGAGCGCGGGATATTCAGGTTGCCATTTTCCTCATAGTAGGCGGCAGCCAGCGTATAAGCCTTTTCCCACTTGACATCGAAAATGTTCCACACCATGCCAATTTCATCAAGCTGTACGATGCGTTCTTCCTTCAAGCGGCCATTCAGCTTCTGCTGCCGGGTTTTGACGATCCACTGTCCCAAGGGATAGTCGTCCGGGTCTACATACTTTCCGGGCACCATCAGGTTTCCGTAGGTGTCGTGGTATTTCTTTGCGACTTCAAATCCGTGCTGCCACGCAATTTCCTTCCGGTTGCCCCAGACCATGCCGATGCTGTCCAGCCGCGCGATCTGCTGCTCGGTCAGATTTCCTTGGATTTGCCCCTCACGTACCCGGCGCTGGGTGACCAGCCACACGCCAAGGCTCAGACCTCCGGGTGTGGTATACAGCTTCGGGACGTTCAGATTGCCGTGTTCTGCGTAGTAGATGCTTGCTTCGGCGAAATAGTGCTCCCAGCTGGAAGAAAGACTGGCCTGCAGCTGCTCGAACAGCACCCGGCAGTCACGCACCTGCTCGATGACCTCGAACCGCTCGGTGACGATCTTATCGCCCTCGCCGTTGGCGTAGAGCCGGTGAACTGCCTCCTGCATCTCGTTTTGCAGCCCAGAAATGCTTGTCAATCCCTCAAAATTGTTGACCACATCCAAAATCAGCGGGGCTGCGGTATCCCCTGCGGTCAAAGCCCGGCCGATCTGCTGCTTATAGATGATGGGCGATATCGTAGGCCGGAACAGAATGACACCGGAAATGCCCTCCACATGGACTCCTTCGTTGAGCATATCGATGCAGAACAGCAGCTTGAGCCGGTTGCTTGTATCCGTCTTGAAGTCCGCAAAGGCCTTATCCGTGTTTGGGTCATCTGAATAGGCCTCATATACCGTCACATTTGGATTGACCCCTGAAAACCACTCCGGCGCATGGGACACCATCTCGTCCATGTGCTCCTTATTAGAACAGAACACGATGTACTTGCCAGATTTATTTGTGATATGATGTTCAAAGACCCTGTCCAGACCGTCCGCCTGTTCCAGTGCCCGGCGCAGCGCATCCAGATATTTCTGATTCACATCCTGAATGCCCGGTGCCCGCAAGTTGTCCACTCGTGCTTGGTACTTTGCAAGGGCTTTCTGGTACTGATAGACCGTGGTCACATATTTCGGGGCAGGCAAAATACCCCTGACGACTGCTTCGCCAAGGGTCATGTCGCTCGCAACACGGCTGTCAAAAAGCTCTTCGGCCATGTCGCGGTTATTATCCAGATATCGGATGTTTGTTGCCGTCAGCCCCAGCAGTTTTGCTTTCGGGCATAACTTTAATAACGCCGCCGTGCTTTCGCCCCAGCATTCCGCACCGGCACGGTGAAATTCATCGAGTATCATATAGGCAGGCTTCTGCGCCGCTATTGCGTCCAGCTGTGCCTGCGTACAGCACATCAATTTAGCATAGGTATAAAAGTGAACGTTTGCCAACGGAAAATCCGGGTCGTTCTTTTTCAGGCTTTCCAGCTGAGTCTTGAAGATGTATTCACTGGGCGAAAGCCAGATCACGACCTTCTCCGGGTTGTCCTCGATCAGCTTGAACGCAATATAGCTCTTTCCGGTGCCGGTCGGGTGGACAATCGCAGCCTTGCCGTACTGCTCCATCATCCGGATTGCCGCATGATACGCCTTTTCATTGTGCTCAAACAGCCGCAATGCCACTCTGCTCACCCCTTCCCGCGATAAAGGGGTATCCTCTACAGTGAAAATGGAGGGTCATGGACAAAATCCGGCGTTATTCCATTAGATTCAGCGACTTTCTACCCTTTATAGACACCGGATGGGAGAATATCCGGTTCATCTCCCGGCGCTTTCGGGTCAGGTCAGAATGCACATAACGCTGCAAGGTGATGTTGGCGTTGGCGTGTCCCAACAACTCGCTGAGGGTCTTTACATCGCACCCCGCTTGCAGACAGGTGGTCGCAAAGGTATGACGCAGTGTGTGCGGACGTACTTGCCGGACGGTCGCCCACTTCAGATACGCTTTGATGCTTTTCCGGTAGCAGCGCGGTTCGGTGGGCTTGGACTCGCTACCAGACAAAAACCATGTAGAATTACTGGCATTTCCACACAGCTTTTTCAGCATCATAAGCAGCTGCTTCGGGATTGGAATTTCCCGGCGGGAGGTGCGGGTTTTCGGCGTTTGGATGACCACCTTTGTATGCCCGTTTCCGCAGGAAATTCGGCAGACCGTCCGGCTGATCTTCAATGTGCCGAGTTTCAGGTCAAAGTCGCCCCATTGCAGACCGCAGATCTCACCAATACGCAGGCCTAACTCAAACCCTAACAGTAAGCCAATTTTGCGAGGTGTGGGGTTCGCCTGTACATACTGATCAAGTCGCTGCTGTTCCGCCGGGGAGAGCGGCGCAGAAATTTTGTCGATCGCTTTCGGCAGTGCAACTTCCAGCTCTATCGGACGAATCAGGCGTAAATGTGCGGCATACTTGCAGATACGGCGCAGCATGGAAAGACATTCTCGTGCAGAAGAGTTCCCCAACGGCTTGTGCGCAGCGTCCGTTGGTGCAATGATCTGCTGCATCGCCTGTTCCAGAAAGCTCTCTTCAAAGGACGCAACAGGCGTTTTGCTCAAAACAGGGAGAAGATACTTGTGCAGTGTGTACGAATAATGCGCGTATGTTGATTCTTTTATGCCGTTTTTCAGCGAGTGCAGCCACACTTCGGCCAGTGACTCAAAGGTCAGGTTGGATTTTTTCAGGTTGTAGAAGCCCGCCTCCGCTTTCTTCTGGATCAGCACCCGTTTGACCTCGGCATAGACCGTTCCGTAGACGTAGCCCCACTGAATTTTGCCTTCCGGTGTGCGTGCCTTGATGTACCGGCCTTCCCACCGACCATCCTTGCGTTTGCGAATATTTTCTCCCCGTCGTGCCATTGTTGTCTCCTCCTATAGCTTAGACACCCATCTGACCACTTATTTTGTCTGCCTGCGTTTTCAACTGGATTTTTCATGCAGAATTGGGCAATTTGCAAAAAAGTTTCAATTTCTGCGAGTTTTTTCTAAGGTCATGTGGGATGCATTTGTAAGGATTTCTATTGAATTCCAGATATAACCATGATAAAATAATAAGAGAGACCAAACAACGATGTCGAGAGATTGGTATCCTCCATTTTCACTATGGAGGATACTTTTTTATTTTGTCGATACACATGCTCTCTTGCAATTACGCAGCTGCGTATAGAAAACAGCACAAGCTCCTGTACCCTTGCTATCACGCTGGCAGCGTTCTTTTCCCGCGCCCTGTTTGATGAATTGGAACAGGAGCTCCACGAAAGCATCTTTTTTCGCATAACAAAAAAGCACCGGAGCTTCCGGATCCTTTGGATCTGTGGAAAGCTCCGATGCCCTTTTTCAGTTCTGCGTTTATAGCACCCTCAAGCACATCATCAGCAGTTTCCCGGTGGAGACAAACGTGTGAAGACGGGCCGGATGTGGGGGGAATAAAAAAGAAAAGCAGCCCAAAACCTTTCGATTTCGAGCTGCTTTCAATGCCGGTGGTGGGGGTCGAACCCACACGTGTTATTCGCACAAGGGATTTTGAGTCCCCCTCGTCTGCCATTCCGACACACCGGCTGATTCCATACAGAGCAGTAATATTATAATCTATTTTTGCCGCAAAATCAAGCCGGAAAAATATTTTTTCCAAAACGGCCCGATCTCTGGTCAGCTTCGGGTTTTTCGTGTATACTGAATGCACCATTCCGGGGAGAATTCCCCGATCAAAAGGAGGATCTATGGATTCACTGCTTTCTGCTCCTGCGACGGCTGCACAGCGCCAGCGGGACTGTTTGCTGGGCGCGCTGATCGGGCTGGCGCGCGCCACCGTCAACGAACCGAAGACCGAAGACACCGACCACGTTCTGGCCGCCGGGCTGCGGCAGGCGGCCAGGGCAGATGCCGCCGAGGACGCTCTGCGCCGGATGCAGGACATCGTCGAAACCGAGAAGCACCGGGTCGCGCCCAACTGCGCCACCTGCACCATGCGCTGCGGCAACACCGACAACTACGACCTGGCCCGGCTGTGGGATGCACCGGAGGAGCTTCGCGCCCTGAAGCTGCGGCTCCTGGCTGCGCTGTTCACACTTGCCCAGCGGCGCAGCACCGACCGCATCCGGAAGGAGATCTGTGACGATCTATTTGTCCTTGCGGAAGATTGGGATTCTTCGCTGCTTTCCCCCATCGTCCGCCGTGCCGAAGAGCTATGCAAAGAGTAATTCTTTTTCAGATTCTTACGCAGATTCTTGCTGAAATCAGACCTATTTTCGAAAAACCTCTTTACAAATGATTCCGAAGTCACTATTATATAATTATATGTGACCGTTTGAAATCGATTCTTTTCATTGGGGTCCTCCAGCGCTGTGTACAGCGCAGATATTTTTGAGAAAGAAGGTTGAATCCATGTCTGAGAAAAAAAACGTTGTCTCCACCGCCGCAGACGCTCCTGCTGTGGAAAAGACTGCGCGTAAGACGGCCAAAGCGGACAAGGCCGCCAAAACCACTGCCAAGACCGGCAAAACGGCGCATCGCGGCCGTCCGCCGCTGGCACCGGAAGTCTACGTTGAGCACGGCGGCAAGCAGTACAACATCACCGACCTGGTAGACCGTGCCAAGGCCGATTACCGCCTGACCCACAAGGTCGGCGTCCAGTCCTGCAAGGTGTATATCAAGCCCGAAGAGGAAGCTGCTTACTACGTCGTGAACAAAGTCAGCGGCAAGCTCCCTCTCTGAGCGGCTGTGTCCCATCCGTTCCCACAACTGTGATGGCTCCACTGTGAAACAACAAAGCGGCATCGGAACTGCATCCGGTGCCGCTTTTGTGTTTGCTTCTTTTACAGCTTACAGCGCGTACAGCTCTGTGTACTTTCGGGTCAGGTAATCGAGGTACACCTGCGGGTCAAGGGTGCCGCAGGCATTCCGGACCACGTCGGCCGGTTCCAGCAGCTGGCCGTACTGGTGCACATGCTCCCGCAGCCAGCCGGTCACGCCAGAGAGGTCACCCTTTGCCGCCTGCCCGAACACATCGAACTCCCGCTCCATCCTGCGGAGCATCTGCGCGCCGTAGGCATTGCCCAGCGCATACGACGGGAAGTAGCCGAAGGAGCCGCCGGACCAGTGGCTGTCCTGCAGACAGCCCTCCCGGTCATTGGGGACCTCCACGCCCAGATATTCCCGATACAGGCGGGCCCACTCGGCCGGGACTTCCTCTGCCCGCAGCGTACCGCCGATGAGCTGTTTTTCGATCTCGTACCGCACCATGATATGCAAGCAATAGGTCAGCTCGTCCGACTCGGTGCGGATGAGGCTCGGCTCCACCTTGTTCACGGCCCGGTAGAACTGCTCGGCGCTCACCCCGCCCAGCTGCTCCGGGAAGAAGGCCTGCACCCTGGGGTAGATGGCCTCAAGGAACGCGCGGGAACGGCCGATGAGGTTTTCGTAAAAGCGGGACTGGCTCTCGTGGACGCCCATGCTGACGCCGCCGGCCAGGCAGGTGTACTGCAAGTCGTCCCGGATACCCAGCTCGTACAGCGCATGGCCGCCCTCGTGGAGGACGGAGTACATCGACGAGGCCACGTTGTGCAGGTCGTAATGGGTGGTGATGCGGACATCCTTGTTGTTGAACTCCAGCGTGAAGGGATGCTCGGTCTCACCGAGGCCGCAGTGGCCGCGGTCGATGCCCATGACCTCCATGATGTAGTCAGCAAAGGCCTTCTGCTGTTCCACCGGATATTCCAGATGCAGGAAGCTGTCGTCGACCGGGGGCTTCTCGCCGATGGCCCGGACAAGCGGCACGATGCCGTCCCGCAGCGTCTCAAAGAAGGCGTCCAGCTGCCGGGTGTCCACCCCGCGCTCATACTCGTTCAGCAAGGCATCGTAGGGAGCCTTGGCTGCATCGTAGTAGCCCGCAAATTTCCGGTTGTAATCCACAAGCTCCTGCAAAACGGGGCAGAACGAAGCAAAATCGTCGTTCTCCTTGGCCTTGTGCCAGACATCGCTGGCGCAGTTGGTCAGCTCGGTGTAGGCCATATACTCGTCCGCCGGGATGCGAGCCAGTTTCCCGCTCTCGCGGCGCAGCAGCTCCACCTCGCGCTTGTGGAGAGCATCGAGCGAGCTGGACGCCGCAGCCAGTTCGTCCAGCAGACGCTTCGTCTCCGGGTCGGTCAACAGCTTCTGGTGCTCTCCGGCCAGGATGCCGAGAGCCACGCCCCGGCCCTCGGCGGTGTTCTTCGGGGCCACCGTCACGGCGTCCAGATAGAGGGAATTCTCCGCGCAGGCATAGGCGTAGAGTTTCTTTTGCAATGCGTCAAGGCGAGCCAGTTGTTCTGTTTGTGCCATAGGGCTTCTCCTTTTTCATTCTTCCGTCGGGAAGGCGGGATTTTTCCAGAAAAATTTGTGCCGGGCTTTCGGGTCCGGGTCCGGGATCTCGAACTCATACCGCTCGGTCGCATTGATGACCGTCGTGCGGCCGCGGCTGCATACGCGGGGCAGCTTTGCATCATAATTCAGGTGGATATGGCCGTGCACGAACCACCTAGGCTGGTACTCTTCCAGCAGGTCGTTGAAGCAGTCGAACCCCTTGTGGGCCTTGTCAAAGCCATCGTTCAGGCCACCTGCCGGGGCATGGGTCAGCAGCAGGTCGATGCCGCCTGCGTGGTGGGCCTTGAACCAGAGCTTCCGCACCCGGCGGCGCATCTCCCGCTCGGTGTACTGGTAGGCATCCTCGTCCCGGTTGTAGCGGATGCAGCCGCCCAGCCCCATGATGCGCAGCCCTTTCCAGACGTAGACCTCATCGTCCACGCAGATGCAGCCGCCCGGCTCACCGTGGCGGTAGCTGCCGTCATGGTTGCCGTGCACATACAAGATCGGGGCCGAGGTAAAATTCGTCAGATATTCCAGGTATTTCTTGGGCAGGTCGCCGCAGGAAAGGATCAGGTCGATCCCCTGCAGCCGCTCCCGTGTGCAGTAATCCCACAGTGCTTTGGAGGGGGTATCCGAAATCGCAAGTATCTTCACGTCCGCAATGCTCCGTTCTGTTGAATTTTTTGCTCGTTACAGCGGCATCCCTTTCAGGCTGCCCAGACCATTGATCTCCATCAGGCCGCGCGTTTTGACGTTGAGGTCCTCGTAGAGCGGCAGTGCGCCTTCCACGCATTCGCCCAGCCAGTCCATTTCCATCAGCTCTTTGGGCGTGTAGGTATCCCCCTGCGGCACCATTTTCACATGCCCCTGTGCATACAGCCCGCCCGACGGGAAGATGGCCAGCTCATGCTTGCGCAGGTTCTCCTCGATGATGTTCAGCAGCTGGCGGGTGCCGCCGGCCAGCTCTTCATAATAGTCCACCCGCTCGGCATCGCTCTGCAGGCCCCACCAGTAGTTGACTGCCTTGCCGCTGGCCTCGCTGCCCCAGGTGCCATTGAAGATCGAACGGATGATGCCGATGTAGAAGGTCTCCCACTTCCACACCGGCAGCGCCACCGGCTTCAGGCTGCCGTCCGGCAGGCGGCGGCAGAGGCCGAAGTCGCGGTTGCTGTCCGCCGGTTCATTGCTGCTGCGGGCATAGAGCAGGGTGATGTCCTCCCGGTCGGAGAAATCCAGCGGCTGGCCCTCCACCGGCACACAGGCCCAGCGGAGCACCACATGGCCGTCCGGCCGGACGGCCCGCATCCCGCGCGCAAAGGCGTTGACCGCCGCCGGGACGCCGTACACCGGGCTCGCGGCCACATAGCCCACCCGGTCCGTCTTGGAGAGGATACCCGCCAGCATACCCAGCAGGTAGTTCACTTCATAGGTGCGCGGGTAGTAGGTGCGCACCAGCGGGTGCGGGGTGTTCAGGCAGCAGTTCAGGATTTTGGTCTTCGGGTGCTGGGCCGCCACCTTCAGGCAGGCAGGCCGCATCCGGATGCTGGTGGTGAACACCACATCCGCATTGTCGTGGGCCACTTCTTCCAGGATCTGTTCCGCATCCACCTCCGGGGACACGTTTTCCCGGTTGGTGATGACGAGCCGGTCGCCAAATTCCGCCTTGAGGGCCTCGATGCCCTTTTCGTGGCCGCGCACCCAGGCACTTGTTTTGGCGTCGTATTCGTGCAGGAAGACCACCTTGAGCTGGCTGGGCTTCTGGCTGAAGATATTCAGCTTGCTCAGCAGCGGCTCGCTGGCGGGGTTCGGTTCCAGCGAGAGCGTTACCGCGTGGGGCTCGGTCAGGATCTTGATCTCATCCCACAGCCTGGAGAGGTTCTCCCGCACCTGCGCCGGGGTGGACTGGCAGGCATCCGAATAGCGGTAGACCGAAAGATAGACCAGCAGGGCGTCGCCCGGCGTCAGGTCCAGCGCCGAACCGCCCAGCGCATAGAACTGCTGGCTGAACATGGTGTAGAGCGCCGAAAAATTCAGCCGGTCGTCGTCCGTCCAGGCTTCGCCAGACGCCTTGCAGACCAGGGTCTGCAATTTTGCATAGCCGCCCAGTTTGGAGAAGCGCACGTTGTTCACCTTGGACAGCTTGTAAAAATCGAGAAATTCGTAGTAGATCTTATTTTCCAGCGTATCGTTCCGGGCCGGGATGAGCCGGGTCACGGTGCCGGGGACGGTGACAGCCTCATAATATTTGAGGACGGACACCCGCTTGTTGCCCTCCTGCACATAGAACCGGTTCAGGTATTCGTAGGCGATGATGGGGGTATGGATGCCCTCTTCCAGATGGGCATCGCAGAGGTTCGACCACTTGGCGGCGAACTCGGTGTCGTCATCCAGCAGGGGCATGAAATTGGCGGCAAACGCCGTGTGGCGGCCGCTGGTCTTGGTGCCCACGATGCTCTCGGCGGGGATGTCCACCAGCCCCAGCGGCTCCTGCGCCACGATGTCCACACCGTTCAGGATCTCATCCAGGACTTTCAGATAAGGCGACTGCCCACGCGCGACGCAGGCACGGTATGCACGCTGGCCCGCACGCAGCGCATTTCTGTAATCTTCTATCATAGCAAGACTCCTTCCAGGGAAATGAAGGGTTTCTTCCACTCTTTGGAGCATACACGGCTCCAAGCACAGTATACCATGAAATTTGGATTTGTGGGAGATTTTCTCCCCCGAAGGAGTTGATTTCAGTCAAATTTTCAGGTACGATAGAAAAGAAGAGCGTATTTTGAGAGACTAACTATTAAAAGTCAAGCCCCAAAATGAAAAAATCCGTCAACCATTCGCTGCCCATGACAAACAGCCTTCAAATGCTGGTCTTGGAACAGCGAGGGCGACGGAGAGAACAGCAAAGCAAGCCCAGCCAGCCCTCGCAAAATCAGGATAGCATTTGAATGCTTCGGTTTGTCAAGGGTTCGCTGCGCCAGCTAAGTGGTTCTTGGGGTTAGCTCAGGCTCTGGAGAAAATCAGGCAGCTGTAAGATATGCTTTTCCAGACTTCTGTAGAGCATAGATCAGCCGTACAAGTTTCTTTGTGGCATGGGACAAGGCAACATTGTAATGCTTTCCTTCGGCACGTTTCTTGGCAAGGTATTCAGCAAAGACAGGATTCCAATAGCAGACGTACTTGGTCGCATTGTAAAGGGCATATCGCAGATATCGCGAACCACGCTTCTCCATGTGAGCGTAACAGTTTGTAAGTTTTCCGGACTGGTATGTAGATGGAGAGCAGCCAGCGTAAGCAAGGACTTTGTCAGGAGATTCAAAGTTGGAAAAATCACCGATTTCAGCAAGAATCATGGCTGCTGACTGGATACCGACACCGGGAATAGAAAGAATCGGTGGATTCAGTTCATCCATGATTTTCTGAATAGAAACTTCAATTTCATCAATCTCGGAGGTGAGTTCCCGAATGAGTTTAATGGTATGCTTCAGCTCCAGAGATTTAGCAGGCATAACGGAACCAATGGAAGTTCTGGCAGCATCTCGAATCTGGATAGCCTTATCTTTGCCATAACGACCCTTGGATGCTGTCACAAGAAGGTTTGTCAGCTTGGTGAGATGAATTTCTGAAATCTGTTTTGCACCGGGATATTCACTGAGGAGCGCATAAACCGAAGCAATATGGAGAGAGGGAACGAGCTTCTCCAGTTCTGGAAACAGAATCGTGACCAGTCTGGACACTGACTGCTTCAGCTTGGCTCTTTCACGAACCTTATCGAATCGGTATCTTGTTAGTGACTTTAACTCTTCGTTGTGGTATGCTGTATCCGTGTAGGACTTGAGGTCTACATCGGACAATAGCATAGTTGCAATCGTTCTTGCATCCACACGATCGGTTTTGGTTTTGCGAAGGCTGAGACTTTTTCGGTACAGGTTGGTGTGCAAAGGATTCATGACATAGACGGCCAGGTCATTGTCAAGAAGAAATCCAAGAATGTTGTAGCTATAATGCCCGGTAGCCTCAAGTCCTACTTTTATTTTGTCTGACCTTTTGGTACAGTCTCGAATCGTCTGAAGCAACTGCTTGAAGCCATCCATGTTATTGGGGATGGTAATGCAGTCGGCACGAATCGTTCCGTCCGAGTCGAGAATACAGCAGTCGTGCTTATCCTTGGCAACGTCAATTCCAACACAAACCATTTTGATACCTCCGGCGTATTTATTTCGATGCTGTTCAGGACCACAGACTTCTTTGCTCTTGTAACCTCGTTCTAAATAAACCGTCTGGCGGTATCTAACTGATTAACATTTCAACAAAGAAGCTGTGGTTGGAGCCTCCCAAAAACCGTCTTTGCGGTAGTAACGCCTCACCAATCCACAGCACCCTGAAACTATTGTAGCATTCCGCTGGAGAGCGGTCTATAAATACTACTATTTTATTATACGAGGTAACGACTATGCAAACGGAACAGCTTCCCCGTCTGGAAGCAGGCGAATACCCCGGCGGCATCTGGTATTATGAGCCACACACCTACCTGCCCTACCGCTATGTGCTGGGCCGGGTGGGCAGACACCCGCTGGTCTGCATCGGCATCAACCCCAGCACCGCGCAGCCCGGCGCACTGGACCCCACCCTGAAAAGCGTGGAACGGCTGGCCAATGCCAACGGCTTCGACAGCTGGATCATGTTCAACGTCTACCCCCAGCGTGCCACCGACCCCAACGATATGGACAAGGTCCCCGACCGCGCCCTCTGCGACGAGAACCTGCGCTGGCTCCGGGCCGTGCTGGCCGAGACCGAGCCGACCATGTGGGCGGCCTGGGGCACCCTGATCGAAAAGCGGGATTACCTGCCCGGCCTGATGCGGGAGATGGTGGCCCTGACCCGTGAGCGGGAGATCCCGTGGGTCACCTTCGGCAAGCGGAGCAAGAAGGGCCACCCCCACCACCCGCTCTACCTGCGCAAGGATTCCACCCCGGAGCCGTTCGATGTGGAAGAATATCTCGACACCTGTTTCTGACCAAGGGAGGCCTGCACCATGACACCGGAACGCTATCAGAAGATCCTGCACTGGCTGAACGCCCACCCGGCGGCAAAGCGGCTCGTCATCCTGCTGAACCACTGGCTCCCGGCGGTGCCGTTCGTCTGCTACCCGGTGCTGCTGGTGCTGCTGAACCTCCAGTGGTTCCGGCTGCTGCGGGGCGGGCTGGACCAGACCGCCCTCGATTTCATGCAGTGCATCGCCCGCGCCATTCTGGTGCCGGCGTTCGTTTTTCTGGGCGGCACCCTGCTGCGCAAAAAGCTCAACTTTCCCCGCCCGTATGAGCAGCCCGGCTTCACCCCGCTGGTGGAAAAGGAGACCCACGGCCAGTCCTTTCCTTCCCGCCACGCGCTGAGTGCGGCCGTGCTGGCGGCCGTGTGGCTCTCTTTTTATCCGGCGGTCGGCGGCGTCATGGTCGCTGTCACTGTGGCCATCTGTGTGCTGCGGGTGCTGGCCGGGGTGCATTTCCCGCGCGATGTCATCGCCGGTGCCCTCCTCGGTTTTTCGCTTGGCATCGTCGGAATGCGGCTGCTCTGAGAGCTGCTCGACCCGCCCGGCCGAAAAATTTCAAAAAAATCCACTTTTTTGCTTGACAGAACCCGATGGGTATGGTATTATACTTCTCGCAGCCCGCCTCCGACGGTGGCCTGCCCAAGATAAGGAACCCAATGGGATAACAACGTGCGCCCGTAGCTCAGGTGGATAGAGCAACTGCCTTCTAAGCAGTGGGCCGGGGGTTCGAGTCCCTTCGGGCGCATTGATGTGGTGCCCATAGCGTAGTCGGTTAACGCGCCAGATTGTGGATCTGGAGACCGTGGGTTCGAGTCCCACAAGGCACCCTCTCATCAAAAAGACCAGGAATCAAATGATTCTTGGTCTTTTTTCTTTCATGTTTCTCTGTGGGACTCGAACAGCACGGCCCCGCCAGCGGCGGGGTAACAAACAGCCCAGTGGGCTGTTTGTTAGTGCGCGGGTCCTGGACCATTAGGAATGTCTACCGTGGCTCCCCTTCCCTTCGCCCTCCGCATATTTATCGTTTTTCGATAAATTTATATTGACATTCGAGTTCTCCCGCGCTATCATAAAGCCAGAACAAGGCAAAGGAGGCTTTTTGTCATGCGCAGCAATGATTTCCGTGTGGATACCACACCGTCTGCATCCCCCTCCATCCTTCGCAGGCGGCAGACGCTTCTCGGTCTGGCCCTGTTGCTGACCATCCCCCAGATGATCAGCGCGGTCTACCTTCCCATCCGTTGGGCATTGGATGCCAAGGCCGGGGCAGCGCTCAACATCGCCCACCTCGCATCCAATGAGCTCTACTTTCTCGTCATGTCGATCGCCGGAGCGGCCGTTCTGAAGATGATGCTCAGCGATGCCACCTTCTCCCGGACGCTGGTGCGTTGCACCCGCGCGGAAGGCATCCTGCTGGCTGCGGCGGCGGCCGTTTTTCCGTTTCTGCCCGGATACACCTCGTCTGGCTCCACCTTCTTCTTTTTCGATGCGGCCCTTCTGCTGCCCGGTGTCCTGCTTCTGATCCTCGCCGAACTGCTGGCGGAAGCCTTTGCGCTGCAGACCGAACGAAACGAAATTCTCTGAGAGGCGGAACATGGCAATCGTATTACGACTCGACCGCATCATGGCCGACCGGAAAATCTCGCTGACTGAGCTTTCCGAGCGCGTTGGCATCTCGATGGCGAACCTTTCCAACCTGAAGACCGGAAAGGTCAAGGCCATCCGCTTTTCCACACTGGATGCCATCTGCCGAGAGCTCCAATGCCGACCCGGCGACATCCTCGAATACCAGGACATCGACTAAAACAAAACCAGCCGCAGCACAGAAGCCCCCACTTCTGCGCTGCGGCTGGTTTTTTTCAGCTGTTGAGCTGTTTCATGATCTCCCCGACTTCTTTGCTGCTGTAGCCTTCCTTCAGCAGCTCCGTCCGGATGGCGGCATCGCTCCGGCCCTGGCTGCGCAGGCGGGCGGCGGTGTAAGGCACCGCCGTGCTGCCCAGCACACCGCTCTTGCCCACGTTCAGGTTCCCGCTGCCCGGACTCGACGTGCCCGAAGCCCCCGCTGCTGCCGCTCTCTGGGCCGCTGCCGCGCTGGCTTTCTGGGCCTGCTGGGCCGCCTTGGACTGCTTGAGGGCCCATTCGCCCTTGGCGATGTTCAGTTTTTCGCTGGTCACCTGATTATTGAACTGCTGCTGGCGGAGCTTGTCCTGATACTGCTGCTGCGCAAAGTCGTTGTCGTACTTCTGCTGCGCCTCCGCGTTCTGGACCTGCTTTTCCTGCATCTGCTGGTTCCAGGCCGTATCCGCACGGTCTGCCTCATAGGCACGGTTGTTCGCGTAGATGTTGTACCCGGTGTTCACGAGCGACCCCGCCAGCGAGCCGAGGCCCGTGGTGCCGGAGAGCGCGATCTGCACCGCGTCGCCGATAAGGCCCAGCACCGTGACCGCATTGTTGAACCGCTGCTGCTTCTGGGCAGCGGCCTCCTGCTCCTGTGCGGCGTAGTTGCCATACAGGGTGTCCAGACGGCTCAGGTAGTCCTGATACTGGCCGTAGTCCTGCTGATAGGCCGTATTGTAGGCGTTGCCCAGCTGTTCCAGCCGGGTGTAATAGTCCGAAAGTTTCTGCTGATACAGCCCCTGCGCGTTCTGCTCCTGCGTGTTGAGCTGGTCCAGCCGGGAGACCAGCGCATCGCCGCCGCTGTCGTAGGTGTCCAGCGCCAGCTGATACAGCGTCGGGATGGCCTGATTCAACGCCCCGATCTGCTGCTGGTAGGCCTGCTGGGCCACGCTGGCCGCATAGCTGGAGCCGTAGCCGCCCGTCAGCGCAGCAGCCTGTGCGGCAGCATCGGCGCTGGCGTTGTGGGCGTTCTGGGTGTACGCCTGCGCATACTGCTGGTACAGCGGGTCCTGCGCGTAGTTGTAGTGGAACGCTCTCCGCGCGTTCAGGTCGTTCAGGGTGCGGTCGATCTGGTCCTGATACCGGCTCTGGTAGTCGCCGGGGGCAGCGCTCTGCTGCGCCTTCAGGGCCGCTTCCGCTTCCGTCACCTGCTCAGAGGGCTGGTATCCCGCCGACGCCAGTGCATCCTGCACCTCCTGGCGGCTGTTCAGCCCCTCGGTGGAGTAGTTCTTTTTCTTGTCGCTTGCCATAGAGTCTCCTTTCTCACTGCAGTTTCCGCAGCTTGGCCCCCAGCTCGTCCGAGACGTTCTCCACGTCCAGATTGCTCAGAACGTATTGCAGCTGCTCCTGCATCTGGTAGAGGTAGTTCCGCAGTGCGCGGGCATCCTCCGGGTCCATCTTCTCACTCAGCTTCGGCAGGCCCAGCTTGCTCAGGCCCGAAATGCTTGCCATCCTGTCATGCCTCCTGTTCCATCAGTCTGCCCCGCGCCGTCGCAAGGGTGCGCGCCAAACTGCGCAGGGTGATTTGCCCTTTGCCGGTCAGCCGCAGCCGGAACATGCCGCAGCGGCGGGGCGCAAGGTGCAGGTCGAACCGCTTCTGCTTCCCGGCCACGGCCCATTGTGCCAGCTTCTCCCAGGGGCCGTCGTCGTAGCAGATCGCCAGCTCCACGGTGCTGGCACATACGGCATCCATCTGGAGCGTCAGCCGGGAGAGATACCGGTCCTCGGCCTCGTCCATCCCGAACGCACCCGTGATGAGTTCAAAGTCCACCGTCTCCTCCACGCCCTCGGTGGTCTTCCAGTCCCGTTCACGGCTGGGGTCAGCGGCCCAGATGTTGTGCCCATCCCAGAGGTAGAGCTGCCCGCCGGTGCTGGCCATGGCGTAGGAGCAGCCGTCTTCCTCCTGCCAGAGTCCCCGCTCGGTGTCGTAGACGAGGAGCCGCTCTTCGAGCGCGTCTCCTTCCCGGCCGCTGTCCCGCGCCAGATAGAGGTAATAGCGGCCATCCAGCGCACCGCCCACCGCCGTCTGCACGTTGGAGAGCCGGGCCGTGTTCAGTTTTTCGGACACCTTGGTGGGGATGCTCCCATCCCAGGCCATCACACCGTCCGGCGAGAGATAGTAAAGTGTCTCGTTCAGCACGCAGAGGCTGCTGGCCGCGTTCCGGGCCACCCCACGGCAGCGCAGGGAACTGAGCTGGAAATCCGACGGCTTGGAGCCGTAGAGCTTGTGCAGAGCGTTCTCCTTGAAGAACAGCACCGACCCCAGGCAGGTAGCCGCGCCGGTAAACGGCCCGTCGCTGCCCACCGTGACCGCATAGCTGTCCTCCGCGATGCCGCGGTAGGAGAACCAGTTGGTGGGGTCGCCCAGCTTGCAACCGTAGATGACGTTCTCATTCTGCGCACAGCCCCACAGCCGGTTGTCGCACTCGGTCAGATAGTCCAGGTCCGGCACCCGGCGTTCCAGCCGGAAGGCATCGGTGTTTCCTTCCATCGTCGCGCCTTTGCCGTCGATGCCGGTCCAGCGGAGCATCTCCCGGCCCTTGGTCAGGGTCCCATAAAAATAATCGCCGCCCGGCTCGGCCTGCACCTGCACCCAGTCGTCGCCGCGCGCCGTGACGATGCGGTCTTCTTTCAGCTCCTTCCAGTGCAGGTCATCGCCGTCCTCCACGCCGCTCACCGTCACGGTATCCCAGATGGCAAAGTCTTTCCCGATGCCGCCCGCCTCGATCCGGCACCACTTCAGCTCGATGGCCGACCAGTTGCCCGAAGCCTCGTTGTAGATTTCCAGCACACTCTCGCTGCTGTACGGCTTCTGGATGTTGTTCACCTTGAGGAACAGCTGCCCGTCCGCCGGATTTTCCGGCTCCTTTGTGCCCTTGCCGGAAACGGTATAGGTCTTGCCGGACGCATCGCAGGGGGTCAGCACCACATCGGCACCGCCGCTGTCCCACACGGCACCGAGCTTCGTCACCGAACGGTCCCGCGTGTCAAAGGCGATCTTGTCCGGGAAGATGATGACCTTGGTGCCCATGCCCACCATCTTCTTTTTGCTGTCCGCTACCGCATTCCAGAAAAACTCGGCCTCCTGCGGGGTCTCATCCGAATTATAGATGAGGTTCTTCCCCGCCGCTACCAGCAGGCCGTTCAGGTGGTAGATGCCGTTCATCTGCACGACGCTCCGCAGCCTGCGGCGGGGGATGCGGGTGCTCAGCGCCGGGAAGTCCCGGCTGCTGAAATTTTTGCTGCTGCCCGCCTCGGCCTCGTTGCAGCTGTACGTCTCGTTCAGGCCGCCAAAGGCCCGCAGCAGGGTGCGGCTGGTCGTTGCCGCCGCACGGCTCGTTCCGCTCATCGCGTCCACCTCCTCACCAGCGCCATTGCGCCCGGTAGCGGGGCGGGTGCTTCTGCCGCAGCCAGATGGCCAGTTCGCTCAGCAGGCCGCTGCACTGAGCCTGCTCCCCGGCATAGCGGTCGGTCTCGCCCAGAGCCGCATCGATGCGGGCGCACAGAACGTGCGGATACAGCGCATCAAAGGGCACCGGCACCAGCAGCACCGTGTCGTCGGGCAGCGCCTCCCCGCTCCACGCGAGGTCGGCCCCTGCGGCGGCGTATTCGTCGGCCCCGCTCTTCTCAAACAGCTGCTGGCGCAGCAGCGCATCTTCTTCGCAAAGCCAGCGGCGGCAGGTCTCGTCCGAGATCTTGCACCCCGGCCGCAGCTCCCGTGCACGCGCCAATGCCTGTTCTACCGTCATTGCAAAACTCCTTTCGTTTTTGAAAAAAGCCCGGCAGGGCGATGTTCCCGGCCGGGCCGCTGTTTTCTCAGGTCACTGGGCCGCGTTTTCAGCTGCCGCGATGCGGGCAGCCGTCCGCTCGTCCTGCATCTGGCTGTGTTCCAGCACCTCCGCCACTTCGGGCGGGACCTCCACCTCCACGCCTCGGCGGATCTTGTAGTTCACGCCGTTGACGCTGACGAACAGGTCCTCCTTATAGCGGCTGTTGTCCTTGAACAGCTTGATGCGCACTGCCTTTTTCTCGCTCATAGAAACTCCTTTCTGCCCTCCGTCCGCAGGGCCCGCCTGTTTTTGTGTCTTGCGTTTTTCTCATCCCGCAGGGCCAGAACCAGCCCGCCAAAGAAGAGGGTCAGTTCGCCGCCGCATTGGCCGAGTAGCTGGACACGCTCTCGATGCGGATCATGTACTGCTCCACCAGACGCTCGGCGGCGCGCATCCCCTTCCAGCCCACAGAAGCGCGCTGGTTCAGCGGATCGTCGCCATAGCCCAGCTGCTTGACGATGTGTTCCAGACCGCCGCCTTCCAGCTCGGTGACGCCATAGGCGTGGGCACCCAGCACCAGCGTGCCGAACACGGCCAGACCGGTCGGGCAGGTGGCGTCCTTCCAGATCTTGGCCTCGCTGGTCTCGATGAAACGGATGTTGCCCAGCTTGCCGATCTCGCCGCGGAACATGGCCTCCGGGTCGGCATACTTATGCACCTCGATGAACTCCCGGCTGGTCTTCAGGTCGTAGGCGGCGTAGGGGTGGATGATGGCGATGTAGCTGTCGCCAATGGGGTCGGCGTTCATCGCGCCCAGCTGGGCCGCCGCCTGGAAGAACAGCTTCGGGGTCAGGGTGCAGGTCTTGTCCAGACCGGCGCGGCTGGTCACGGCCGTCTCGGTGCCGCCGGCACTCTGCTTGGGTGCGTAAAGAACGTTGGTGCCGCCCGCCAGCACATCGCGGGTGATGCTGTCCATGGTGCGGCCCGCCTGGCTGGCCAGCACACGGGTGGCCTGCACGACGTTGTTGTCGATGGCGGTCATCTGCAGCACATCGGTCAGCGGGGTCCAGCCGCCATACTGGTGCAGGTCACTGGTGATGGTGGTCACGTTCAGGGTCTGGCCGTTGGGGGTCACACCCTCGGTCAGCGGGGTGGTGGCCTTGGGCAGGCTGTCGTACTTGCGGAACTCGATGGTCTTGCCGCCGTTCTGGGGCACCGGGTAGTAATCCGCAAACTGGTCGTGGACGAGGCGCGGCTCGGCCTGGTCGATGAGGCGCTTCTCATAGAAGGTCTTCATCTCGGCGGTCATGGTGCCGGAGGTATTGTTCCGCGCGGCGGAAGGGTCGGCGAACAGCTGGAGGTCGAACTTCATTGCAGTGTCGTTCATACGGTTTTCCTTTCTTTCTTACAGTGTAACATACGGACTTCTTCGATTCGCGCTCCCCTGCCAGAGGAGCTGCGTTCAGAACGTGATGACTTCCCCATGGAGGGCCTTGCGTTCCAGCGCTTCCCGCTGGGCGCGGGTCATGCGGGAAACATCCGCCCCGGTCACGGCGGCGCTGCCGGGGCGGGTGCCGTTCTCTGCCGGGCGGGACGCCCGCTGCCGGATGCGCTCCACGACGCCCTGCTCCACGGCATGGGCGGTCTGGCGCAGTGCGTCCTCGTAGTGGGCCAGACGGTAGGCGTCCGCCATCCGCATCCCCGGCAGCTGCATCAGACGGCGCATCTCCGGGTGCTGCAGCTCCGCTTTCAGCGAGAACTCCGGCACCACCTGCCGCAGCGCTGCCTCTTCGGCTGCCCAGCGGCTGTGCAAGGCGGCCACGGTCTGTCGGCCCGGCAGATGCTCCGGCAGCGGCGGGCGGAGCGGTTCCGGGGTGGGACAGGGTGCTTCCGGGCCGGGGTTTGTCTTCGGGAGTTCCTCCTTCGGGGTCTCCGGCGGCGCTGCCTCCTCCCGGCCCGGCTTCAGGGTGCCGGAGGCGACGGCCTGCCGGGCCTGTGCCTCGCTCAGGGCCGGGGCGCTCCCTGCGCCGCCGGTCTCGCCGCCCTCTGCGAACAGTTGCAGGTCCATCATGGCCGCTTCGCCCCGGCGGCTCAGGTCTGCAAAGCGGAGGTTGTCCGGGTAGCGCTCGGCCAGCAGGGCAAACCCGGCCTTGGCCAGCTCAAAAGCACCCTCTACCCACGGCTCCTGCGGGGCGGCGGCGGTCACGGCCAGCCGGGGGCCTTCCGGCTCATCCCAGGCATCGCTACGGGTGGTCTTTTCCCCTGCCAGCAGGCTCACCAGAGCCTGCATCAGGGTGCTGGCACCGGCGCAGACGATGTCCTGCCCGGCGGGGGCATAGCCCGCGTGGCCGGACGCTTCCAGCCGCAGGGTCAGGCCCTCCGGGCCGTCCAGTTCACTGTAGATCACACGGATCATCGGTTCTCCTTTCCAAGGCCCATGGCATCTGCCGCGGCCTTTGTGCTCAAATTGTCTGCGGGGCCGGTCACAGCGGCCTTCCCCGGCTGTTCCTGCGCCGTCAACCGGCTCTGCAAAACGGCCAGCTGCATGGCCAGCGTACCGTTCTGCCGCACCCGCTGGCGGACTTTCTCGATGCCCTCAAAATCCATCATCTCCAGCGCTGCCAGAGCCGCATCGGCGTTGGCCGGGGCAAAGAAGCCCAGTTGATAGCACTCCTTGGCGGTCTCGTTCTGGCTCAGACGGCTGAAGGTCGATTTCTTCTCGGCGCTCACCACGATGTCGAAGACCGGTTCGCGGCTGCCCAGCTCCACCCCGCCCACGGTGCCGGCCGGCTGCGGGCGGAGCGCGGCCCCGGAAAAGGGCACGAACTCGTTCTGGCCTGCGGCCCCCACGATGCGGAAGACCCGCTCTTCGTCGTAGAACTGCCGCATCAGGTCCAGGATAAGGTAACACTCCCTGGCAAAGGCGCGGTACGCGCTCTTGAGCATATCCCGGCTCAGCTTCGAGCCTGCCTCCTGTAAGGCGGCAATGGCCGAAGCCGCCGTCACGCCGCCAGCGGTGCCGCCCTGGGTCATATCGCGGTTGCCGGAGATCTCCTTCAGCTCCTCGATGCGGCTGTTGCGGTAGCTCAGGCTGTTGCCCTGCAGGCCCGCCGTCTGCAAGGGGCGGAAGCTGTCGTCGCCCAGCCGCCCCACTACATGGACGATATCCCGCGAGAGGTCTGCCAGTTCTTCTTCGTTCACACCAGCCGTGTCGCTCAGCACATACCGTTGCTTCGAGGCGAGCAGGACGTTCTCATCCATTGCATGGTTCATCCGGTCGATGGCGGTCTGGCACTCCTTCATCACATCAATGTATCCGAAGCCCGCCGGGCTGTCCTCCTCCATGAACAGTGGGTCGAACACGAACGGATACTTGCCGTGGTCATAGAATCCGCGCCCGGCCAGCGCCGGGTCGTTCTCGCTGGCGTAGAGCACCACCCCGTTGCAGAACTTGCAGTAGTGCAGCAGCACCCGGCCCTCGGCGTCCGGCTTTTTGTAGTACCAATCCACCACGACGCTCTTTTCGGTGGTGTCCAGCCCGCCGTCGTGGAGGAACCGGGGCACATCCAGCACACTGGCGCTGTGGCCCTTGAGCTGGGGCCAGCGGGTCTCCAGCTGTCTGGTGTTCTCCATCCGCAGCGAGAAAAAGTTCGGCGATGTCTGGATATCCTCCACGCCCGGCTCCCAATAGAGCATGAGCAGATTCATGGGCCGGATGGCAATCTCGCCCAGGCCGCCGTGCGCTTCCGGGTCCCAGAAGACGCCCTTGACGCCGGTGCCCTGCTTGAGCTTGCGCCACCAAGTGTCGCTGTACACCTGCTCGTAATCGGCCTGTTCCAGCACCACCGGCAGGATGCTGGAAAGTACCCGCGCAGTCTGTTCGTCGTCTGCCGCGCGGGGTAGCACGTTCGGGGCCGGGTAGTTGTCCATCGCATCGGCGTGTTTGTTGGCGATGGAGTTGAACAGCCACCCGCTGGACGGCTGGGGCTTGCCCTCCATCATCGGGTTCTGGTAATTTTTCCAGTGCCCCATCCGGAACCACAGTTCGTTGTCCACCAGCCGTTTGTCGAGCGCCGCCTTGCCTGCCTTGTACTTTTGCAGAACAGCCGCCGCCTCGGCGACCTCCTCCGGCCCGATGGGCAGTTTTTCTTCCATGATATCCATTCAATCCACTTCCTTCTGCCCTCTGTCGCAGGGCACTCGCTTGTACGCCCTGTCGGGCTTTGTTCGTTTTGCTCAGAGCCTGCACGGTCTGCCAATGGCCGTCCTCCCTCTGTCGCTATTCGCGACATCTCCCTCCGGCCGGAGGGAGTCTTTCCTACCAGGGGAGCTGGCATCGCGAAGCGATGACTGAGAGGTTCAGATCCGATAAAACCTTGCCTGCCGGTGCAGTTCCAGCGGGTCGTCCCCCACCGGCGGGCGGGCTGTGCGCCGGGGCGGCGAGATGGGGTGTTCCATCAGAACATACCGGCATTCGTCGTAAATGTGGTCTTCCTGCCGGGTGTCGATGTCCTCCACGTTGCTCTCGTCGTACACCAGATTCGGGATGGTGCGGATGAAATGCTTGCAGGTGTCGAACACCTGAAACATCGGCCTGCCCTCGGCATCGAAGGCCAGCCGGTAGTGGAACTGCATCTTACCGGCCAGTCGGGTGTGGTCGCCGGGCATCCAGTGCAGGAAGTTCGGCCCCCGCTCCATCATGGCGGCGATGCTCTCGCCCCGGCTCTCGTCGA
>OHPL01000582.1_pt1 | contig 22399 bp, 19 predicted proteins | sample 1577711 | NCBI WGS metagenome assembly OHPL01 (sample SAMEA3879538, study PRJEB24766) | human gut metagenome | biome: human-associated habitat; feature: feces | place: USA | collected 1985/1987
CTTCCGGCGGTGCGGCCGGGGGATTCTTAAGGGGGCGGCTTTTCGGCAGCGCCCCTTAAGTCGGCTTCTTCTCAAGGTTCCTGCCGAGACAAGAACCTTGCCCCCGGAGGGGCCGGTGCCCAAAGCCTTTAGGAGGCTGAAATGTGATGTGAAAGCTTGTGCTTTCTGCCGTCCCTTTTATCAAAAATAAAAATTTACCCTTGCAATTTGCAATTTTTTCTTATATAATGCTAATGTAAGAGATTATGTGTATTTATAGGAGAAAAGAATGAGCGATTTACGAGAAAACAAAATGGGCGTCATGCCGGAGGGAAAGCTCCTGCTGAATATGGGCCTTCCCATGATTGCCTCCATGCTGGTGCAGGCCCTTTATAACGTGGTGGACAGCATCTACGTCTCTCAGATTTCCGAGAGCGCGGTGACCGCCCTGTCCCTGGCCTTCCCCATTCAGAATATGCAGATCGGCTTCGCCGTGGGTATCGGCGTGGGCGTCAACTCCCTGCTCAGCAAGAGCCTGGGCGAAAAGAACCAGGAGGCCGCCAACTTTACCGCGGGCAACGGCGTCACCCTGATGATGATCTGCACCGTCCTGTTTATGCTCTTCGGCGCGTTCGGCGTCCGACCCTACTATGAGATGCAGTCCACCGTGGCGGAAACCGTGGAGGGCGGCATTGTTTATTCCAAAATCTGCTGTCTGCTGACTTTTGGCGTGTTTATGTCCGTGCTGGGCGAACGGCTGCTTCAGGCCACAGGCCGGACGGTGCATACCATGATCACCCAGAGCCTGGGCGCTATCATCAACATCATCTTGGATCCCATCCTGATTCACGGCTGGTTTGGTGCCCCCGCCATGGGCATCGCCGGTGCGGCCATTGCCACAGTCATCGGCCAGTTTGCTTCCGCGGCGCTGGTGTGGTGCTTTAATTTCAAGTTCAATCCCGAGGTTCAGCTGGCCTGGAAGTATGTGAAGCTCCACGGCCAGATCGTCCGCTCCATCCTGACCGTGGGCATCCCCTCGGTGGTGATGAACGGCATCGGCTCTGTCATGAACTTCGGCATGAACCAGATTCTTCAGGGCTTTACCGAAACGGCTACCGGTGTCTTCGGCGTGTATTTCAAGCTGCAAAGCTTTTTCTTCATGCCCCTGTTCGGCCTGAACAACGCCACTATTTCCATCATTGCCTACAATTACGGTGCCCGGAAGCCTCAGAGAATTACCAAGACCCTGAAAATCGCCTGCACCGCGGCGGTGTGCCTGATGCTGGCGGGCTTCCTGGCCTTCCAGTTTGCCCCGGATCTGCTGATCGGCATGTTCAACCCTAGCGAGACCTTCCTGGTTATCGGTCGGGCGGCACTGCGCACCATCAGTTGGAGCTTCCCCCTGGCGGCCTTCGGCATCGCCCTCAGCGGCTGCTTCCAGGCCCTGGGCAACGGCATTTACAGCACCATCGTCTCCCTGTGTCGTCAGATGCTGGTGCTGCTGCCGGTGGCTTATCTGCTGAGCAAAACCGGCGAGGTGAACGCGGTGTGGCTGTCCTTCATCATCGCGGAGGTCGTCAGTCTGGCGGTGACCCTGACCTTCTTCCGCCGGATTTACCGGCAGAAGATCAAGCCTCTGTTCGAGGCGGAGAATGCGCAATAACAAGATTGTCCGCCCATTTCGGGCGGGCATTTTGCAAAGGAGAGAGAAAAATGTACGCTGACTGCCACATCCACATGGTGCTCGACGGAGAAAACTGGAAGGCGGCCATTGCCCGGCATCGGGAGAAGACCGATGAGAAGTGGATTCGGCAGACCCTTGCCCGGTATCATAATCTGGGTTTTACCTATCTCCGGGACGGCGGCGACCGCTGGGGCGTGGGCAAACGGGCCAGGGAGCTGGCAGGGGAGTACGGCATCACTTACCGGACGCCGCTGGCTCCGCTGTGCAAGGCGGGGCACTACGGCGGCTTTATCGGCGAAAAGTACGAGAATTTGAAAGAATTCCCGGAAAAAGTCATGAGCATCCGGAAAAACGGAGCGGATTTTATCAAAATCATGATTTCCGGCCTGATGGATTTTGACCGGTTCGGCGTGCTGACGGAGCCGGGGCTGGAGCCGGAAGAAATCCGGGAGCTGATTCACATTGCTCACGAGGAAGGCATGGCGGTGATGGCTCACGCCAACGGGGCGCGGACGGTGCTGGCCGCGGCTCAGGCCGGGGTGGATTCCGTGGAGCATGGAGCCTACCTGAACGGGGAGGCTCTTCACGCCATGCGGGAGGCCGGAACGGTCTGGGTGCCCACCCTTTCCACCATTGGAAACCTTCGGGGAAAGGGCAGGTTCCGGGAGGCGTCGGTGGAGGAAATTCTGGAATCCGCCCAGGAAAATGTCCGCACCTTTGCCGTTCTCGGCGGCCGGATCGCCCCGGGAACGGACGCCGGAGCCTGGGCAGTGCCCCATGGCAGTCTGACGGAATTTTCCCTTCTCCGGGAGGCCTTGGGCTCCGGCGCGGATGCCGTTTTGGCGGCGGGTCTTGAGGAAATCCGGCGGAAGTTTTAGAGCAGCACATATCCAAGTTCCCGGTTCACGTTTCCTTGCGGCCTGGGGATGGCTTTCCGGATAGCGGAGCTTTTTGACGATGTGTTCTTCCGCTCCGTTGACATTTCCATAGCGCCGTGGTATAATCCAGACATCTGAAATGAATATGAAAGCAGCGCACAGGTGCCGCTTACGGGCGGTGAAAAGGGAACCCGGTGAAAATCCGGAACGATACAGTCACTGTGATGGGGAGCGTTTTCCTCGTGCCACTGGGAAACTGGGAAGGCGAAAACGCGCGGAACCGAGTCAGGAGACCTGCCTGAGCGTGGAATCTCCGATTTGCTGTCTACAAATCGACCTTCCAGCATGTGTTTTCTTCGGGATGCGGGTTCCGGGGAGAATTTTTGTTGCCAGGAAGAGCGGCTGCCGGAGATGCAGCCGCTTTTATATTTCATCAGATGGTGTCCCGGGAGCTTTCCCGGAACACAAAATATTTGAAAGAAGGTTAAACAATGAAAAAGCTGATTGCTCTGCTGCTGATGGGCTGCATGGTTCTGTCCATGACTGCTTGCGGCGGCAACACGGCTGCTCCCACCACCGCACCCACCGCCGCTGCCACCGAGGCCGCTACGGAAGCCGCCGAGACTACCCAGTCTCAGGAAGAGATCGACCAGGCCGCTGCCGATGCGGTTGCCCAGCTGATCGACGCCATTTATGTTCAGACCCGCAATGAGGACACCGATGCCCAGTGCGAGCAGGCCAAGGCCGCTTGGGACGCACTGACCGATGCCCAGAAGGAACTGGTGGAAGGCGAAGAGGCCAGCCCCGAGTACTTCGGTCGGGACACCGGCGACGCCAAGCTGGACGATCCCCGGAACCAGGACGAGATCGGCGAGAAGGAGCTGCTGGTGGTTTCCTTCGGCACTTCCTTCAACGACAGCCGTGCCACCGACATCAAGGGCATTGAGGACGCGCTGGCGAAGGCGTTCCCCGACTGGTCTGTCCGCCGGGCTTTCACCGCGCAGATCATCATCAACCATGTTCAGGCCCGTGACGGCGAGAAGATCGACAACATGGATCAGGCGCTGGAGCGTGCCGTTGCCAACGGGGTCAAGACCCTGGTGGTGCAGCCCACCCATCTGATGCACGGCGCCGAGTACGACGAGATGTGCGAGGCTCTGGACGCTTACAAGGACAAGATCGAGAACATTGTTGTCGCTGAGCCCCTGCTGGGCGAGGTGGGTAACGATGCTACCGTCATCAACGCCGACAAGGAAACCGTCGCCAAGGCTGTTGTTGACGCCGCTGTGGCTGACGGCAAGTTCGAGAGCATTGCCAAGGCTGCCGAGGACGGCACCGCTCTGGTGCTGATGGGCCACGGCACTGCCCACGTTGCCAAGGTTACCTACAGCCAGATGCAGACCCAGATGGACAAGCTGGGCTACAAGAATGTCTTCATCGGCACCGTGGAAGGTGAGCCTGAGGAGACTTCCTGCGAGGCCGTTATCGAGGCCGTGAAGGCTGCCGGCTACACCAAGGTCGTGCTGCGTCCTCTGATGGTCGTTGCCGGCGACCATGCCAACAACGACATGGCCGGTGCTGACGAGGATTCCTGGAAGTCCATGGTAGAGGCTGCCGGTCTGACCGTTGAGTGCCAGATCGCGGGTCTCGGCAGAATCGGCGCCGTGCAGGAGCTGTACGTTGCCCACACCCAGGCTGCCATCGACACCCTGAAGTAAACCGTTCCATCCCGGGAGGCCCGCACCTCCCGGGATACCTGCGTTTTTTTATTGAAAGGGTACCGGCAATCTCCGGTGCCTTTTCAACAGAAAAATATGCAAAGGGGAAGAAATATGAAAAAATTAACCGTACTTGTTTTGACGGCACTGCTGGTGCTGTCCATGGGAGCCTGCGGTCAAAGCACCGCTGCCCCCGAAGCCACTGTAAAGACCGGCGCGGAAACGACGGCAGCCGCGGAAACCACCGAAGGGACTGCTGCGCCGGAGACCGTCGAGGCTCCCGCCCCCGCTCTGGCGGACGGCGTATATCTGGCGGACTTCAATACCGACAGCACCATGTTCCATGTCAACGAGGTCTGTGAGGGCAAGGGTACGCTGACCGTCAAGGACGGAAAAATGACCATTCATGTGAGCCTGGCCTCAACCTCTATCCTGAACCTCTATCCCGGTCTGGCAGAGGATGCCCAGAAGGACGGCGCGGAGCTGCTGCAGCCCAGCAAGGATGAACTGACCTATCCCGACGGCCTGAAGGAGACCGTCAACGGCTTTGACATTCCGGTGCCGGCTCTGGATCAGGAGTTTGATGTGGCGCTGATCGGCAAGAAGGGCAAGTGGTATGACCACAAGGTTTCCGTGTCCAATCCGGTACCCCAGGGTCAGGAAGCCCTGGCTGACGGCGAGTATACGGTGGAAGCCGTTCTCTCCGGCGGCACCGGCAGGGCAAAGCTCCTGAACCCCACCGCCCTGACGGTTTCCGAGGGTAAGATTACCGCAACCATTGTTTGGAGCAGCAGCAACTACGACTACATGATCGTAAACGGCGATCAGTACCTGCCCATCACCACGGAGGGCGGCTCTACCTTCCAGATTCCCGTGGAGTCCCTGGGCGTGGAGATCCCCGTGACAGCGGACACCGTGGCTATGGGTACGCCCCATGAGATCGCGTACACCATTCTGCTTCAGGCGGATACCGTCAGTCCCAAGGCATGAAAAGAAGCGTTGTTTTGATTCTGGCGGCACTGACCCTTTTCCTGGGGGGCTGTGCCGCCCGGTCTCCTATGGTGGAGCCGGAGACGGAAACTACCGTCAAAGAAGCCCTCAGCTGGTCTGACCTGGACTTTCAGCAGGAGGCCCTTTGCTATGCCCAGGAATTCACGATTGCCCAGACCCAGGGCTATCAAAAGCTCACCGTGGGCACGGATCAGACCTTCCTGGTAGTACCGGAGGGGGCTGAGGTTCCGGAGAGTGTTCCCCAGGATGTGACGGTACTGCGGCAGCCTCTGCAAAATATCTATATGGTGAGCAGTGCTTCTATGGATTACTTCTGCAAGCTGGATGCCCTGGATGCGGTCAAGCTCAGCAGTCAGAAGGCAACCTCCTGGTATCTGCCCCAGGCCAGACAGGCCATGGAGGAAGGGAAAATCCTCTACGCCGGTAAATATTCGGCACCGGATTACGAAACCATCCTGGCCTCCGGCTGTGACCTGGCGGTGGAAAACGCCATGATCTACCACACGCCGGAGGTGATGGAGCAGATTCAGCGGCTGGGCATTCCGGTGCTGGTGGATCGTTCCAGCTATGAGGATCATCCCCTGGGCCGCATGGAGTGGATCAAGTTCTATGGAGCGCTCTTAAACCGGCAGGGGGAGGCGCAGGCCTATTATGACAGCCTTCTGACAAGCCTTGCTCCCATCCTGGACGAAGCGGACACGGGAAAGACGGTGGCCTTTTTTTACATCACCGCCTCCGGGGCTGTGAACGTGCGCAAGGGCACGGATTATATTACCAAGTCCATTGCCCTGGCAGGCTGTGACAGCGTGCTCTTCGCCGAGGATGAGGATACGGGAGCCAACGCCTCTCAGACCATTCAGATGGAGGCCTTTTACAATGGGGCGGTAGACGCGGACATCCTGATTTACAACAGCACCGTAGACGGGGAACTGGATTCCCTGGCGGCGCTGCTGACCAAGGCGCCGCTGCTGAAGAACTTCAAGGCCGTAAAGGATGGGCAGGTCTACTGCATCACCAAAAACTTCTACCAGGAGTCCCTGGCTCTGGGTGACTTTATTCTGGATGTCAATACCGTGGCATCCGGCAGGGACAGAACGCTGTATTTTCTAAAGCAGTTGCATTAATTAAAGGAGACGCACCATGACCAAGAAAGGAAGATCAAGGTTCTGCCTGGGATTTTGTCTGCTGCTGGGGCTGGTGGCGGTGTTCCTGCTGTGGAATCTCAACGCGGGCTCTGTGGCCATTTCTCCCGGAGAGATTTGGAAAATCCTGCTGGGTCATGGGGAGGATGAGACCAAGTGGAACATTATCTGCTCCATTCGGCTGCCCAGGCTTCTGTCCGCTCTGATTTTAGGCGGGGCGCTGTCGGTCTCCGGCTACCTGCTTCAGACCTTTTTCCATAACCCCATTGCCGGCCCCTTTGTGCTGGGCATTTCCTCCGGCGCAAAGCTGACGGTTTCCGTTACCATGATCTTCCTGCTGAGCCGCGGATCGGTTTCCAGCTCTGCCAGTTTGATTTTCTCCGCCTTTTTGGGCGCCATGATTTCCATGGGCTTTGTGCTGCTGATCTCTCAGAAGGTCAAGCAGATGAGCCTTCTGGTGGTCTGCGGCGTGATGATTGGCTATATCTGCTCGGCACTGACGGACTTTTTGGTGACCTTTGCGGACGACTCCAATATTGTGAACCTGCACAACTGGTCCGTCGGCTCCTTCTCCGGCAGAACCTGGATGGATGTTCGGGCCATGGTGCTGGTGTGCGGTGGGGCGGTGGCGCTGTCCTTCCTGCTGAGCAAGCCCATTCGAGCCTACCAGCTAGGGGAGGTCTACGCCCAGAACATGGGCGTCCACCTGAAAGCCTTTCGGGCGGCGCTGATTCTGCTGTCCAGCGTCCTGTCCGCCTGTGTTACCGCTTTTGCTGGCCCCATTTCCTTTGTGGGCATTGCGGTGCCCCATCTTATGAAGCGGCTGTTCGGTACGGCGGAGCCGATGCTGATGATTCCCGCCTGCTTCCTGGGCGGCGGTGCCTTCTGCCTGATGTGCGACCTGATTGCCAGGACGGCCTTTGCCCCTACGGAGGTCAGCATCAGCTCGGTGACGGCGGTGTTTGGCGCCCCCGTCGTGATTTACATGATGCTCCACAGAAAGGCGGGGAGGGAATGAGCGGATTTTTGGAAACGGAAAAGCTTTCCGTAGGCTATGACGGAAAGCCTCTGATCCGGGATGTGTGTCTGCAGGTTCAGCGGGGAAAAATTGTGACCCTCATCGGCCCCAACGGCTCCGGTAAGTCCACCATTCTGAAAACCATTGTAGGTCAGCTGTCCAAGGTCTCCGGAACGGTGCTGCTGGAGGGCGCTCCCATGGAGCGGTGCGGCCAAAAAGAAATTGCCAAGCGGATGGCCATTTTGATGACCGAGCGCATCCACCCGGAGCTGATGACCTGCTACGATGTGGTCAGCACCGGCCGCTATCCCTACACCGGGGCTTTGGGACTTCTGGGAAAGGAAGACAAGCGCATTGTGGAGGAATCGCTGGAACTGGTTCATGGCCGGGACATGGCAGATCGCCCCTTTGACGCCATCAGTGACGGTCAGCGGCAGCGGATCCTCTTAGCTCGGGCACTGTGCCAGACCCCGGAGATCATCGTTCTGGACGAGCCCACCAGCTACCTGGACATTCGCTACAAGCTAGAACTGCTGACCATTCTCAAAACTATGGTTCGGGAAAAGAATCTGGCGGTGCTGATGTCCCTGCATGAGCTGGATTTGGCCCAGCGGGTCTCGGACACGGTGGTTTGCGTTTCCGGGGATCGGATTGATCGCATGGGGCCGCCTGAGGAGATTTTCTCAAATGACTACATTTCCCGGCTCTATCACATGGAGCCGGGAAAGTATGACCCCTGTTTTGATACGTTGGAATATGTTCCCAAGTAAACAAAGAAAATCACAAGAAAAAGGCGGCTTTTGGCGCATGTCCATCGGACGTGTGCCAAGAGCCGCCTTCGAATTTGTGGCGAAATCAGCAAGAAGCACGATCCGACCGGATCGTGCTTCTTGCTTGGTGGGGGAGGACGGCTTCGAAGCAAACGCTTAAATAGTTGAAGCGCAGCATCCCCCAGCGGCCTACCTTGGGACTTTCCGGCGCAGCCAGATTTGGAAGATAATAGTCTCTAACGCGGGTGTAGGTGATTTCCATATGTGTCCCTCCTATTTTTAGATGGTACGCATATTGTAATTCTATTTTTCGAAGCCTGCAAATGTACCGCTATTTTGCTGCCCCGTTTCGATGGTGCTTCTGCTTCCGGCGTCTAGTTGCAATGTTACTTTGTTTTGTCTATGAAGCAATCATCAAAAAATGGGAACAACAAATCCATCGGGGGAATCCTGCTGGATAAAAGCGACTCGGTATGTAGAGCAACGAATTTTGTAAGAATTGCATTATAAATCGATTATCAAAAGATTTCGAATATTGTACAATATACGAAACAAAGAAATCTCAAATCGCAACGTTTGGACGGAATTGTTTGGCTGGTTTCTACTATGGGGATTTTGATATGAATTTACAGGAATTATGGGCTAAGACAGAGCCATTTCAGTCGGTTACAACCCACGGGATCACCGTAGGGATTTTAGCACAGGAAATCTTTTTGAAGTATTTGGCCCCCGGAAATCGCTTGTTGTTGTGCAAACTATTGGGTGTAGAGCAACATCAGATTACGGAATTCATTGGCTATTGGGCCTCCCTGCATGATATTGGGAAAATAGAATGCTGCTTTCAAAGCAAGCATCCCGGTATGAAAGATAAGCTGCTAAGCAATGACTTATACATTCCTTTTATCAACGGAAATGCCATCCGCCATGAGAAAACCGGAAAAGAAATCCTGAAGGACCTTTGGAACACACTTGGTGCCGAACGCAGAGCACGAAACCTGTTTGCGGGAATCATCGGTGCCCATCACCAGGGTAAAAGCGGTGATGCCGTTCGGCAGTTTTCAGCACCATGGCACCAATTTCACCTTGAATTTGAGCAGTCTATGCGCCAGAGCTTTATGAACGGCACCTTCTGGATGCCATCGGTTCCGCCAGACCAGAAAGGTGTTGTCTGTGCGCTGTTTCTGGGAATGCTAATCCTGGCCGACTGGATTGGCTCCGGAGCGTTGTTTCAGGACGCTGAGTTCATACTCTCGCAGGCAGACGGAAATGCCATTCTCGAGCAGAGAGCAGACCTGTTTCTAAGCAAAAACGGCTTTCTGTCGAATCCCGTTTCCTGGTCCGACCGGTTTTGCGGTATCTGGCCCAATATTCCGGAAAACGGCAAACGGCCTGCACAGGCAGAAATGGAACATCTTTTTCAAAATACGAATCAGCGGATTCGTCTGCTTCTGTTAGAGGCACCTATGGGTGAAGGGAAGACGGAAGCCGGGATGTTCGCAGCTCTGCAAATGCAGAAGCACTGGGGGAAGAACGGGTTCTATGTTGCTATGCCGACTGCTGCCACTTCCAATCAAATGGTTTCCAGAATGCGAACACTGCTGGAAATGCACGGCCTCACAGACACAATTCACCTGCTTCATGCTATGGCATGGCTAGTAGACGAGCGGGTTCCCGAGTATCTGGCACCTCATGAAGAAGAACAGGAAATTCGGAACTGGCTGGCCCCACTCAAGCGTGGACTGTTGGCACCTTATGCCGTAGGGACAGTGGATCAGGCAATGCTTGCCGCCACACAGGTGAAATATGGTGTTCTGCGGCTGCTGGGGCTTGCGGACAAAGTTCTTCTGATTGATGAAATTCACAGCTACGATATTTACATGAGCGAGATTATCATCCGGCTTCTGGAGTGGTGCTGCGCTCTGGAAATTCCGGTGGTGATGCTCTCTGCAACCTTGCCGGAGGAGAAGAAGCGCGCCATGCTGAATGCATACAGTTGTCCGCTTCCCTCCAGCAAATATCCGGCTATCACTGCGGTGCGAGAAGATGGCTCGGCAATCGTCAAAACGCTTCCACCATCCGGCCGACAAACGCGGATTCATATGGAGCAGCAACCCTTTTTGAATTCCCCGGAAGAAGTTGCCGCACTGGCAGGAGATGCGGTTGCAGATGGCGGATGCATTTGTATACTGATGAATACGGTTGACGGGGCACAGAAGGTCTATTCCGCTCTATCCGGCAAGTTTGACGGTACTCTTTTATTGTTCCATGCCCGTTTTCCTGTTGTTAGGCGTGATGAACTGGAACAGGAATGTATCCGTCTGTTTGGCACGGATAAATCCCATCGGCCTAGCAGGGCGATTCTGGTAGCTACCCAGGTGGTAGAGCAATCTCTGGATGTGGATTTTGATGGCATGATTACATCCGTTGCCCCCATAGACCTGGTTTTGCAGCGGTTTGGGCGGCTGCATCGCCATGAAAACACCCCGCGCCCTTCCTCCTTTGCAAGTGCAAGGGCGTGGATTCTAACTCCGGAAGAACCAGCGCAGTTCGGCGTCAACGGTCTGGTCTATCCCCCTTGTTTGCTGAATCGAACCATTCATCTGCTGCAGAACAGGGAATTCATTTCTCTCCCAGAGGATATTCAACCCCTCGTCCAAGAAGGCTACAGCAGTGCTTCCCTCTCTGGTGAGGAATTGACATCCTGGCTGGAAATGATGGCCGCCGACAGCATCAAAGCTGCCCAGGGACGCGGAATTTTGCTCAGCCGCCCGGATAAGGTTTTTTCTCCCATGCAGGATGACCCTGTGTTTGGAGATGACAGCGAGAACGACTATCTTGCAATCAAGACCCGTTTGGGAGACGCCAGTATTCGCGTCGCCCTGGTCGAGCCGGAAATCTACAAGATGCTTCAGTCCATTTCGGTTTCAAGGAATGGGAAACTCTATGCGGCTGTGGAAAACCGCAGTCTCGCAAAAAAGATTCTTGCAAACAGCGTTTCTCTCCCCGCAAGAAAGATTTCTGGTAAATTGTCCGATTTATTGGACATACATGGAGATAAACTTATTGCAGGTTTGGAGATTCTTCCGGGAGAAAGCGGCATTTATCGGGATCCCTGCGGAACGGAAATCCGTTTTGACCCAAATCTTGGTGTTATAATATCTGAATCAAAGGATGGTGAATTATGAAGGCAGCATTTGATGTGTTGACGCAAGGGTGGATTCCCGTCTCGGAGCAATCCGGGCGGCTTCGGAAAGTTGGAATTGAGGAGGTGCTGAAAAAAGCGCACTGCTTTTCAGAGATATCTGACCCTTCCCCTATGGTGGAGTATGGCATGTACCGATTTTTAAGCGTATTCCTGATGGATGCTCTGCGTCCAGAGGACACAGAGACACTGGAAGATATTCTTGCAGAGGGAAAATTTGATGCGGATGCCATTGACCACTACATAGCCCTTTGCCGCAAAGAAGGTGTCAGCTTTGATTTGTTCCATCCGAATCGGCCATTTTTGCAAACACCCTACGATCCTCAGCTGGATAAAAATAAGAAGCCTGCGGCGGCGCTGGACTATACGCTTCCCAGTGGGAATAATCACACCCACTTCGACCATCGGGTCAGCGAAACAGTAGTGCTCCCCTATGACATGGCGGCCAGACTTCTGATTCCGGTGCAGCTCTTTTGCACCGCCGGACTGCAAGGGCCCTCCAATGTCAGCGGCGCACCGCCATATTACACCATTGTGAAGGGACAGACGTTGTTCGAGACGTTGCTATTCTCCATGATTCCCCTGGATCAAATCGATATTCCCTTTGATTCGCCCCCGGTATTCTGGCGGAACCAGGCTCTGGTGACACCCAAAAAGAAAATTGCAGAAACCTCTTGGCTATATGGAATGCTCTTTCCCGCAAGACGTGTTACGTTGGTTCCCGGGGACAAAAAAGTGGCAGAGGTATACCTCTCCGCCGGCCTAGACTACACCGCTATGGAATCCTGGAAGGATCCCTTCGTTACTTACCGTTATATCAAAGATGTCCGCGCTCCTTGGCGGCCCAATCAAGGAAAAGCCGTTTGGAGGAACCTGAACGATCTTGTAGATGTAAAAGGAAGACGCGCGCCTGCCGTCCTGCGACAATATTTTGATTTGGAAAAAGATTCTGAAGATGCATCCGTTGCCCTCTATGGAGTGCAAACAGACCGGGCCAGCTTTCTGGGAACCTTTCAATACGACCTAAAAATCCCGGCACGCCTTACGCGAGATGATTCGGCCCTTCGCTTTCTCACACTTGTAATCCGTGCCGCAGAAAATATGGAGAAAGCCGTTCGCGAATCCCTTGCGGATGTTCCCGGAATCTCATCCGCTCTTATTTCCAGCGCATCCCGCATCTTCTATGACCGCTGTGAATCCCAATTCTGGGCGGTCTGCGCAAATCTCGGAAACAGTGTCGAGGCGTTAAAGGCGCAATATCTCGCCTGGTGTGACGATTTGACAGGCATCGCAAATTCTGTGCGGATACGGATTCTCCGTGAGGCACAGCTCTCCGGCCACTCGCTTGCAAAAGCCGCAGCTCACGAAAAAGATATCCTGTTTGCAACAGGAAAAAACAAGAAAGGGATGGAATAATGGAGCAAAAGGCGATGATTGAAACCTTCTTCACCAAGTTGAAATCTCTGTCAACCGGCCAGCGCACAGTGTTAAAACGTTGTGCGGGTATCATGCTCACCGGAGCAGATGGGAGGGCACTGGCGGTATTCTACCGCATTCTGCCGCCAGGTGTGCCCCAATGGCAGGAACCCCAGTGGTTTGCTGCGGCCTGCTTCGCCTGCCTTTGGGACACCACTGAGGCAGAGGGACGGAATGTGGAGCAGCTTCTATCTGACCTAATCCGCATGGATGTCTTGTCCCGCAGTATGCAGCATCGGATTGAAATTCTGCTGGACACAACCTGGGACTCTGACGGCTACCTGCTGACAAAGCTATCCCGAATGCTGAAAATGCTTCGGCAGAAAACCGCAGAGGTGCCAAATTTCGCCGCCCTGCTGACAGATCTTCTCTATTGGAATAACGAAAGTCAAAGTGTCCAGCGCAAATGGGCACACGCCGTCTTCGGCGGTACAGAATGAAAGGAGCACCAATATGCTGTACGAGATTCATATGCTAAAAAACTATCCGCCTACGAACCTGAACCGGGATGATACCGGCTCCCCGAAAACCTGCCTGTTCGGCGGCGTAAACAGGGGACGCATTTCCAGTCAATGCCTCAAGCGTTCCTGGAGAACCTCTGACATTTTTCGTCAGGCTGTGGGAGAAGAAAATTTGGGTATCCGCACCAGAATGCTCCCCAGTCTGGTAGTAGAGAAACTGCTGGAAATGGGGGTTTCCCCTGCCTATGCCGATATGGTTCTCCCTAAAATCAGCGGTTTTGGAAACAAGGATGGCACGGAAAGCAAAAAAGGAAACGCAACGCAGCAGGTAATTTTCTTTTGCCCTCAGGATATTCAGGCAGCTGCCGATGCCGTAAAAAAACTTCTGGACGGCTGCAAAACGGAAAAGGACGTAAAGGCTCTGAAAGCAAAGGATTTGCAGGCTGCTGTGGAAGGTGCCAAGGATCGGGCTGTCACCTTGGATATTGCTCTGTTCGGCCGAATGGTCACCTCTGATGCTTTCCGGGATGTGGAGGCCAGCATGCAAGTTGCCCATGCCATTTCCACAAATAAGGTTGCCGTGGAATCTGATTATTTTACAGCAATGGACGACATGCTTCGGGGTGAAACCTCCGATGACAGCGGTGCGGCCATGATTGGCGACATCGACTATAATTCCTCCTGCTATTACATCTATGCCGCTCTGGATACCGACATCTTGAAAAAGAATCTGGAAAGCATACCCGATGCCGATACTCTGATTGCAAAAGCCATTCCTGCACTGCTGCGGGCCATGGCCTTTACAAATCCTTCCGGCAAACAAAACTCTTTTGCCGGGCATGTACTCCCCAGTGCAGTACTGGTGGAATGCAAGCATACAAAAATTCCCACCAGCTTGGTCAATGCTTACGTGGAGCCGGTGCGGGGCGGAAAGGATTTGCTGGAAAGCAGCATTGCCCGGCTTGCAGAGGAGTCCAATGTGATGTCAAGAAATTACGGCTTGGAAGTTGACAAACGGCTCTGGTTCTGCGTTGATAAGTATTCCGTAACCCCTCCGGAGGGTGCGGTCATCTGCAAAACCTTCCCGGAATTGGTGGATGCAGCCGTGCAGAGCCTGACGTGAGGCCTGCGGTATGCTTAATAATACTTCATTGCTGGTGCTGCGGCTGGAAGGAGTGCTGCAATCCTGGGGCGAGGATGCCAAATGGGATACTAGAGGCAGTGCTTCTTTCCCCACAAAATCCGGGATTGTGGGACTTCTTGCCTGTGCTATGGGATTGGAGCGGGGAGATCCGCGGATTGCAGATCTAAGTGAACGTATTTCTGTCACAGTTCGTGCGGATCGCCCGGGAGAAAAGGTGGAAGACTTTCAAACCGTGACAGGAAACCCTCTCCGTACGGCAGGAGGCGGAAAACGTTCTCTTGGAAACACCTTTATATCCAGACGTACCTATTTGCAGGATGCCAGCTTTCTGGTGGTGATTGCCACAGCCCCCGCGCTGCACGAGCAAATCGTAAATGCGCTGAAACAGCCCACCTGGAGCGTATTCCTTGGCCGCAGAAGCTGCGTCCCTTCCAGGCCGGTGCTGGAATGCGCCTATCCTGTTCAAACGGATCCCTTGGAGCTGATACGCACCTATCCCACTGTGGAACGCACTGTCTTTCCGGTTCCATTCGAAACGGATGTTTCCCTGCCGGACAGTGCCAACCACACCAGGCCGGATATAGTAAAGCCCGGTTACCGCAATTTTGAACGCAGGCATGTTTGGTGCGGCACAATAGAGGAGATTGAATATGTACCTGACAAAAATTGAGCTGGATATTCGCAGTCAGGCCGTTCACAGCGCTCTGGCTGACTGCCAGAGAATGCACCGGATGCTCTGCGGACTGTTTTCTGCCTCCAGGCAGGATGCAAAACTCCTGTACCGTCTCCGAGAAGACGGTGGGAATTGTTCCGTATACCTTTATTCCGCTGTACCTGTTCTCCCCAATAAATTGCTTCCCTTTATGCGTTTGGCAGGCCAACGGGATTTGAGCGCCTGGACCAGCTCCTTTCAGCCGGGGTGCCGGATGGGCTTTGACCTGATTACCATGCCCTGCAAAAAGGTGCCCCGGGCAGAGGGCAACAGCCGACGCCGTGCCCTGGATACAGAAGATGCACGCCTGGATTGGCTGCGTAGAAAGGCGGCACAAAACGGTTTTTCGATTCTGTCCGCAACGGAACTGGCATCTTCGGACTTCTCCGGCAGCCATCCGCAGCAGGGAAACCATATGGAATGGAAGGCCTGGCATTACCGTGGTGTCCTCGAAATTCTGGATGCAGATGCTTTTGCCAATGCCTTAGCCGACGGGATTGGCCCTGGAAAAGCCTACGGGTTGGGAATGATACTTCTTGCCTGACCCTCCCTTTCTTTTGATTGGAAAAGTTTTAAAAATCTCATGATAATATATATTCTTAAAACTTTTGCTTAGTATCTACCCCACACATGTGGGGATGAACCGGTTTATCCGGCTAACAAGTGACCTTTATGGACAATCTACCCCACACATGTGGGGATGAACCGGTCACAAGGCTGAAAATAATACCGATAGCAATATCTACCCCACACATGTGGGGATGAACCGGCTGCTAATCAGTTCTGGTGTGACATCTATATATCTACCCCACACATGTGGGGATGAACCGAACCAGCACAAAAATTTCTGCGCTGGTAAAAAATCTACCCCACACATGTGGGGATGAACCGGCACCACTACCAGAGAGTTTGGTGAATCTGGTATCTACCCCACACATGTGGGGATGAACCGTAATAAGTGTCCAGATACAGGTTGTCCATGATATCTACCCCACACATGTGGGGATGAACCGTACGCTGAAAAGGCCCTGCGGTTTGCGGATCATCTACCCCACGCATGTGGGGATGAACCGGGAGGGGAACGGGGTCAGAAAGGCGAACGCAATCTACCCCACACATGTGGGGATGAACCGTTTTAATGCTTGCGTATAAAAAGCAGCCGAAGGAATTTGAGAAAAATGGCTACCCGCAAAAGCAGTTCCGTTACAGCCTAAGGTATATTCTGTGAACTGTATATGGAAAGAAAACAGGAAAAAGTGCACCAGCAGTCTCTCCCAAAGAGTCGGACTGCTGGTGCAGAATTCAGTATGAAATATCCCTAATATAAACAAAAAATCCGAACCCATCCCCCACAGGGAAGAAGTTCGGATTTCTTATGTTTGGTGGGGGAGGACGGATTCGATGGCTTGCTTTGCATGGCAAAGCAACAAGGATAAAACCAGTTTGAGAACTGGTTTGCTAGGCAGGCCACCGGCCTGTTGGATTTAGATGGGTTCGAATCCGCCTTTCGGCAGCAAAAAAGACACCGCCAAAAGCGATGTCTTCTTTGTTGGTGGGGGAGGACGGATTCGAACCATCGAAGCGAAACGCAGCAGATTTACAGTCTGTCCCCTTTGGCCACTCGGGAACTCCCCCATATGCACTTTGGCTCGATTTGGAGCCGGTAGACGGACTCGAACCCCCGACCTACTGATTACAAATCAGTTGCTCTACCAACTGAGCTATACCGGCGTCTCGAACCGAACACGCTTATTATAGCACGGAAAATGGAAATGTCAAGCACTTTTTTACATATTTGAAAAGGAAACTTTTCAGGGATAATTTCACAGGAAAAGGGCATTACTGACGAATATTCCGAAGAAAAACCGTCCCCGGAAAACCCCGGGGACGGTCAAGAAAAGACTTACAGCTCTACGTCCAGCTTGGCAATGACGGCGGCGCAGCGGGGGCACAGGCCCTCGGCATTGGCGCTCGTGGAGTGCATCCAGCAGCGGGGACACTTGGTGCCCTTGGCCTCGCTGACACCGATGGTCAGGGCAGGGAAGTTCACGCCCTGGCCTACCTCAGCGCCTTCCTCCGGCTCGTTCCAGTCGCAGGCGGACACAATGCACACCTCGGCCAGATTCACGCCCTCACAGGCGGCCTTGAGCTCAGCATCCTCGGTTTTCAGGGTGACGTGAGCCTCCAGAGCCTTGCCGATGCGCTTGTCGGCACGGGCCTTCTCCAGGATGCCGTTTACGTCCTGGCGGAGCTTCATGACGGTATCCCACTTGGCCATGGCGGCCTCGTCCAGAGCGTAGACGGAGAAGTCCTCGGGCATCTGGTTCAGCAGCACGTTCCGGCTGTCGTCGCTGTCCCGGTGGGGCATGGACTGCCAGATTTCGTCGCAGGTGAAGGCCAGAATGGGGGCGAAGACCTTGGCCATGGCGTCCAGGATCAGGAACAGGGCAGTCTGGGCGGAGCGGCGGCGCAGGCCGTTCTTCTCCTCGCAGTACAGCCGATCCTTCAGAATATCCAGGTAGAAGCTGGACAGCTCCACCACGCAGAAGTCGTTGATGGCGTGGGAGACCAGATGGAACTCATAGCCGTTGTAGGCCTTCCGGCATTCCTTCACCAGCGCGTCCAGCTTGGTCAGTGCCCACCGATCCAGCTCCTCCAGCTGGTCTGCGGGAACCAGGTTGTTGGGGTCAAACTCGTTCAGGTTGCCCAGGCAGTACCGGGCGGTGTTCCGGAATTTCAGATAGTTCTGGGCGATCTGCTTGAAAATCTCCTTGGAGCAGCGCACGTCCGCATGATAGTCGGAGGAAGCCGCCCACAGACGGACGATGTCCGCGCCGAATTCCTTGATCAGGTCGGCAGGGTCAACGCCGTTGCCCAGGGACTTGTGCATGGCTCGACCCTGGCCGTCTACCGTCCAGCCGTGGGTCAGCACCTGACGGAAGGGAGCACCCTGGTCAAGAGCACCTACGGAGGTCAGAAGGCTGGACTGGAACCAACCACGGTACTGATCGGCACCCTCCAGATACACGTCCGCAGGCCACAGTTCAGGGGTGCGGTGCATCAGGGAGGCGTAGTGGGTGGAGCCGGAGTCAAACCAGCAGTCCAGGGTATCCTTCTCCTTGGTAAAGTCCTTACCGCCGCAGTGGGGGCAGGTGAAGCCCTCAGGAGCCAGCTCCATGGCGTCCTTCTCGAACCAGATATTGGAGCCGTACTCGTCAAAGAGTTTGGACAGCTTCATAATGGACTCTTCCGTGGATACGGGCTTGCCGCACTCTTTGCAGTAGAACACGGGGATGGGCAGACCCCACCGGCGCTGACGGGAGATGCACCAGTCGGCTCGCTCCCGGATCATGCTGGTCATCCGCTCCTGACCCCAGGCAGGGTACCACTGGACGTTCTCAATGGCCTTGATGGCCTGATCCTTGAAGGATTCCACGGAGCAGAACCACTGGGGAGTGGCCCGGAAAATGACAGGCTTCTTGCACCGGTCATGGTGAGGATAGGAGTGGACAATCTCCTCGGAGGCGAACAGCACACCGGACTGGCGCATATCCTCCAGAATCACGGGGTTAGACTCCTCAGTCTTCATCCCGGCGTATTTGCCGGCATAGTCGGTGTGGCGGCCGTAGTCGTCCACGGGAACCACCAGTTCCATGCCGTAGCGCATACAGGTCTGGTAGTCGTCGGCGCCGAAGCCGGGGGCGGTGTGGACACAGCCCGTACCGGAATCCATGGTGACGTACTCGGCGTTGACCAGCCGGGAGGTCTTGTCCATGAAGGGATGCTGAGCCAGCATATTCTCAAAGAAGGAGCCGGGATACCGAGCCAGAACCTCGTAGTTCTCAAAGCCGCCGATGTGCATGACCTTGTCCATCAAAGCTTCCGCCATGATGTAGGTCTCACCGTTTTCGGCCTTCACGAGAACATAGGTGTCTCTGGGATGCAGGCAGATAGCCAGGTTGCCGGGGAGCGTCCAGATGGTAGTCGTCCAGATGACGAAATAGGTCTTGCTCAGATCAAACTGGGAAAGCTTGCCCAGGTCGTCCTTCATGGGGAACTTGACATAGACGGTAGTGCAGGCATCATCCTTGTACTCGATGTCGGCCTCGGCCACGGCGGTGACGCAGTAGGGACACCAGGTGACAGGCTTCAATCCCTTGTAGATGTAGCCCTTGTCGAACATCCGGCCAAAGACCTTGACCTCCTGAGCCTCAAAGTGCTTGTCCATGGTGCGGTAGGGATGCTCCCAGTCGCCCACGACACCAAGACGCTTGAAGCCGCCCATCTGCTTCTGGATGAAGTCCTCGGCGAACTCCTCGCAGGCCTTCCGGAACTCAGGCACGGACATATCCTTGTTCAGCTTCTTCTTGGAGGTCTCGATGGCTCGCTCGATGGGCAGACCGTGGTTGTCCCAGCCGGGGACGTAGGGGGTGTAGTAGCCCATCATGGCGTGGGAGCGGACGATGAAGTCCTTCAGGGTCTTATTCAGGGCGTGACCCATGTGGATATAGCCGTTGGAGAAGGGAGGGCCGTCGTGAAGCACGAACCGGGGCAGATCCTTGTTCTTTTCCAACATGGCGTTGTAAAGATTCTGTTCCTGCCAACGCTCCAGCATACCGGGCTCTCGGTTGGGAAGACCGGCCTTCATGGGGAAGTCCGTCTTCGGTGTGATGATGGTGTTTTTGTATTCCATTGGATTTCTTACCTCCATACAATATGCGGATATTTGAATATAAAAAACGCCTTTGTCTCCTGAAATTAAGAGACAAAGGCACATTTTTACCTCTGCGGTACCACTCTTGTTCCGTTTACACGGCACTCGTCGGCGCGATATCGGGCGCACCCGTCCCAGCCTACTAAGAAATTGCCTGTTCGGTGGGCGGCTCCGGGGTGATACGGGATTTGCCTTGCCTGCTGCCTTGCACCTTCCGGCAGCTCTCTGTTGGCGCGGGCGAATCCGCCTGTCCCCTTCAAAGCCTGTTATTGGATTATTCAGAGTTTCCCTAGCTTACTTGCTGGTGGGATCGTAGTTCCGGCCGAACTGAAGGTTCAGGCTGGCAAACTTGCTGGTGGTGGTGTCGTTGTTGGTCGGATGCTTGGGAGCCGCCTTGGGGGCGGTGTCCACGGTGCTGCCGATCATGGTCTCAATGTTCTGGGCAATTTCGTCCGCCACATCCTTGTCCTGCACAGGAGCGGGGGCTTCTGCGGCCTCGGGGGCGGGCGCATTGGCGGCCTTGATCCGATCCAAAGCCTGGATGCAGGTGCGCAGCTGCTCCTGAAGCTCGCCGATCTTGGCGGCGGCAGCCTTCCGGGCTTCCTGAACCCGGGCATTTTCCGCGGCCACCAGGGCATCGGAATTCTGGGGGGCGGGAGCAGTGGCGGCAGCGGTGGTGCTGGCGTTATTCAGCATCTGGGCGCACTTAGCCTGGGCCTCGGCAACCATCTTGTCGCAGGTCTTCTGGGCATTGATGACGGCATCCTTCATGGAGGCCTCGTTCTTCCGGTATTCCTCCAGCTTGCCCACCAGCACCCGCATCTTGCTCTTGAGCAGGGCATTTTCCTTGTACAGCGTTACATAGTCCTCGGTCAGAGGCTCCAGAAACTCATCCACCTGCTGCATATCGTAGCCGCCGAAGGTGGAACGACCGAAAGAGACCTGATCAATCTGCTGCGGTGTAAACATGGTAATGTTTTCTCCTTCCAAAAGTCAGTTTATCCCGAAGGTCGGGACCCCATACCGATTGCGTCCGGAAATGGTCTTTTACACACCGATTCCTGGGAGTCGATCTGTAAAAAACCGCCTGCCGGATGCGCGGATTCAGAATCAGACGTAGCTCTCCACTTCTGCCTGGAGAGTTTCCAGATCGCCCTGGATCTCCATATTGTGGGGGCAGAACAGGTAAGCGGACTGGGCGATTTTCTTCACATCCCCGTCCAGAGCGTACACACAGCCGGACAGGAAGTCCACCACCCGGCGGGCCATGGCCTTGTCCACATTTTCCATGTTGACGATGACGGCCTTCCGGTTGCGCAGGTCATCGGCGGCCTTGGAGGTGTCGTTGAAGCTGCCCGGACGGAACAGAACCACTTCCTGCTTATTGGAGCCGCTGTTCATGTTCAGCACCTGACCGGTGAAGCCGGAGCTGACGGCCGTGCCGGTGGAAGCGGCAGGGGCAGGGGTAAAGCCATAGTCCTCCTGTTCCTCAGGCTCTTCCTCTACGGGAGCCGGAGCCGGAGCGCGGCGGGGAGCCCGACGGGAGGGAGCGGACTTTTCAGCGGGCTGATCGTAATCGTCATCGCCGTAGTCGTCTTCCTCGTCGTAATCATCGTAATCATCGTCTGAGTAGGGCTGGGCAAATTTCTTCACATTATCCCACAAGCTCATTGGTTGTATCCTCCTAAGTATATGCGCATCATTTTGATGAAGTTTTACTGTAGTCCCGGGCACCGAAAATGGCGGTGCCGACGCGGATCATGGTGCTGCCCGCGGCGATGGCGTCTTCAAAGTCGCCGGACATTCCCATCGATAAACAGTCCACCTTGACATTATCGTTGATAATGTCCCTGATGTCAACACTTATTTGCCGCATTTTTTGAAAAAATTCAAGATTTTCGCCGGGAAAACGGGAAATTGGGGGGATTGCCATGAGTCCTTTCACACAAACGTTTGAAAATTCTCCGAAATTTTCCAGCAGCGGCAATATTTCCTCCGGGGAAAAACCGCCTTTGCTGGCCTCGTTTCCGATATTGATTTCCAGCAGAATGTCCTGCCGGATGCCCTGTCTGCCGGCCTCCCGGTCAACGGCACGAAGCAGGTGCGCCGAGTCCACGCTCTGAATCAGGTCTACCTTTCCGACGACCTGCCTGACCTTGTTGGTCTGCAAATGGCCGATGAAATGAACCGGAGCACCGGCGTAGGCGTTTTCGGCAAGCTTTGCGGTGAGCTCCTGCACCCGGTTTTCTCCGCAGCAGTCCACCCCGGCGGCAATGGCCTGACGGACGGCGTCGGCATCGTTCATTTTTGTGGCGGCGCAGAGCTTGATTTCTTCCGGATTCCGGCCACACCGCAGGGCGGCTTCCGACATATGAGCCCGCACCCGGGCAACGTTTTCAGCAATCGACATAATATGCACTTCTTTCTATAAAAATAGGCGGCGGAGTCTCAGGGCCTATCTGAAAACCGTCAACACGCCCAAACAGCGGG
>OHPL01000638.1_pt1 | contig 21120 bp, 17 predicted proteins | sample 1577711 | NCBI WGS metagenome assembly OHPL01 (sample SAMEA3879538, study PRJEB24766) | human gut metagenome | biome: human-associated habitat; feature: feces | place: USA | collected 1985/1987
CATCGCCGCCCTCGATCGAGTAGCTGTCGGACAGGTCGTACCACATCTTGTTGTCCTGCGCGGCAAAGTCGCGGTTGTAGAGAAACATGTACTTTAAGAGCAGACTCTCGCGTTTGCGCGCAGGGGTATGCATGCGGTGGATGTTGATGCCCTCGCCCACGCAGGCGCCGGGGTCGCGGGTGAAGTAGAGGTTGGGCATCGGGTCGGAGACGAAGGGATAGTCGTCCTCAACGAGGTCCATGAGGGAGGTGGCCTCCTTGGTGGCGACCTCGCTGCGCTTGATGCCGGCAATCAGCTCGGCGACCATCTGCTTGGGGGGCATATTCAGAAGATAGCTCGTCATGGACGCGCGCAGGCCCTTGGCATGGATCTTGCTGATGTTCAGGAAGTCGTTCACCAACTGGATCTGGCGGGCGGGATCGGCGATGGCCTTGGCGACCTCGTCGACATAGTAGACGACCTCGACGCCGTTCTCACGCAGAACGCGGGCGAAGTTGTCATGCTCCTCCTGCGCGATCTTGAGGTAGGGCACGTCGTCGAACAGCAGGCGCTCGAGCGTGGCAGGCGTCAGCGCCTCCAGCTCCTTGCCGGGGCGGTGCAGCAGGACCTTATTGAGCTTACCGATCTCTGAAAAATTATGGATACCGGGGTACATAGTTGCTCCTTTCCCGGGACGGCGGCGCAATGCGCAGCCCTCCCAACGGTCTGAACAGCAGCCGGAAATTCGTCGGCCTGCTTATTCAGATTCAACAATTTTTATCTGGATGCTCGCGCGTTTCTCATAGTTTTTCACTAAAACCAGTATACTCGGCCGCGCGAAAAATGGTAGTATCAGTGTTTTGCGTTTTTCATGTGCCAGTCAGCCTTCGAGCGACTCCAGCAGCGCCGCGCGGAAGACCTCCATGCCGGCGAGCAGGCGCTCGTCCGACTCATAGGAGTAGTTGATGCGGACATAGTTCCGCCCGCCGTTCTTGAACGGGTAGAACACATAGCCCGGAATGAGGATCAGGCCGCTGCCCATCTTGCCGCACAAGGCGCTGCGGCGTCGGATGTAGATTTCTTTTGCAAACATAGTCGTATATTTTTATAATTTTCCGGCGAAACGGTTCGTTCTTCGAGAGGACGGGCCCGGCTTCTGTCCATCCGCGATGCCGGAGCGCACGCCGTCCGAACCTAATTTTGGTAAAGGTAGTGAAAAAAATCGGTAATTCGTGTCATAAAACGACTCCTTGTGACGTTTTATTAAAAACAGTGTGTCGAAACGGCTTCGGGAGTCTATGCCGGTTTTCGCAAATCGCTTCCGATTCCGCCGGACCGAATGGGCGACGGGACGCAGGGAACGGGTTCTGCGGCCGGATCGTCAGTAAAAATGGAGCGGATTTTAGATGACCTATTAAAAAAAATACTATATTTGTCCCATTGGTCTGTTGTCACGAAGAAAATACCCGTTCGTGGCATTTTAATGTAAATTTCAAAATTATTGAACTATGAAAAAAATCTTTTGTCTGACGATTTTGGCTGTCCTGTGCACTTTCGGCGTTGCATCGGCACAGCAGTTTCCCAGTGTGCAGATCGAAACCCAGGATGGCAAGACGATCGACACCAAAACCCTGATCGACGGCAAGACCCCGGTCATCATCTCTTTCTGGTCCACCACCTGCAAGCCCTGCATCAAGGAGTTAGACGCCATCAGCGAGCAGATGATCGACTGGCTGGACGAAGCAGACTTCCGGGTTGTGGCTGTTTCTGTCGATGATTCCCGGTCTATTTCCCGAGCCAAGGCTCTGGCGGCCAGCCGCGGTTGGACTACCGATTTGATGGTGGCCTACGATAAGAACCAGGACTTCAAGCGTGCATTGAACGTGAATGTAACTCCCCACGTGTTCATCTTCGACAAGGACGGAAAGATGGTGTATTCGCACACGAGCTATCTGCCCGGCGGTGAGATGGAGCTGATTCAGAAGATCAAGACCCTGCAGTAGTCCTGTAATTCCAAATTGAGCGACGAATGAAGCGACTTTTACGAATCACGGTCCTGTTCTCCGTAACCTTGTTGTGGTGGGGCGAAAAGGGGTATGCTGCAACTCCGGCGATGGACGCAGCAGAGAAAGAAACGGTTTCCGCAACTGTTGAAGCGGAGGCGGATAAGAAGGACCCGAAATCGGATAAAAAATCCGACGAGCCCAAACGCAAGCGGAATTTGGGTCATTTGAGCGGCAGTTTCGAAACCAATACGATCTACTATGTGGAGGACAGCAAGACCGGTGCGGTCGTTCCTCACAACAGTTACGGTTCGAACAACTTCCTGAAGCTCGACTACCAGTTGGGGCGTTTTTCGGCCGGCGTGCAGCTCGAGTATTATCCCCATCCGCTGGTCGGGACTCCGATGCAGGGTTATGAATATGTGATGGAAGGTTTCTCGATCAATAACCTGACTGAGAAGTATATCTCGTGGACGGACCGCAACTACTCGGTGACCGTCGGCGACTTTTACGAACAGTTCGGCAGCGGGTTGATCCTCCGTGCTTGGGAAGACCGGGCTTTGGGCTTCAACAATTCGCTGGGCGGTGCACGGGTCACGTTCAATATCAAGGACATCGTGGAAGGTAAGGTGCTGTATGCCTTCCCGCGTTTCAACCTGGGATACCTTTCGACCCAGATTGCTGGCGGCGACCTTTCATTCTCGCTTTCGAATGCCATCGGCTTGCTGGATCACCGGCTTTCGCTCGAGGGCAGCATCGTCAACCGGCATTTCAAGAACCTGCCTTCGTGGTACACCGAGTATCGGGACGATTATGATTTCGACCTTTCGAAGAACGTAATCAGTTATTCGGGGCGTGTCAATTACGAGTACAGGGGACTGTCGGCCAAATTCGAGTATGTAGGCAAAAGCAAGGATGTCTATCTGGACAATATGACCGGTGAAGAGGTGTTCAAGCGCGGTGACGCACAGTTGTTCGAAATCGGTTACACCGGCAGCAATTATGCTGTGATGGCGCAGTTCCGCCGCCTGAACTACATGCAGAGCCAGCTTTACCGGCCCGACGGCGGAAGCGGCAGTTTGGGCCTCCTGCCGGGCAATACGATCAATTACATTCCGGCCCTGAGTCCGCAACATACCTATATGCTGGCCGGATTGGATCCTAACAGTCCCCAGCAAAACGGAGAGATCGGCGGTCAGATCGACGCGTTTTACACGTTCAGGCGCGGTACGGCCATCGGTGGCAAGCGCGGATTGAAGATCCATGCGAATTATGCCCGCTATTATTCCATCAACGGGACGATGAGTAAACCCGGAACCAATTTCTACTACCGGGATTTCTCGTTCGACATCGATAAGAGTTGGAACAGCAAACTGCGCACGGTTCTTTTCGTGTCGTTGCAGAAGAATGCGATGCACGGTGGGGAAGACGTCATCCGCCAGAATGTTTTCGTTGCGGACGTGACCTATAAGTTTACGCCGAAATTCTCGTTGCGGGCCGAGCTTCAATATCTCTATGCGCCTCATGCGGAGGGTTCCAAAGAGGTGGATGGTGACTGGGTGGCCGGATTGCTGGAAGCCAGCTTCGCCCCCAAGTGGAGTATCTTCGTACAGGATATGTACAACCACGGCGGTTCGGAGATCAACTACTACTCGGCGGGCGCCAGCTTCACCCACTCGTTCATTCGCATCGCATTGAGTTACGGACGTAACCGCGCAGGGTATATCTGCTCGGGCGGTGTTTGCCGCGAGATGCCGGCTTATACGGGCGGTAATCTGGCGATGACGCTGACTTTCTGATCGTGAAGATTCTGATCGTCGAAAATTCCCGTATGTTTGAAAATCTAAGAAAGAGAAAAATCAACCAAAATTACTGAAATTATGAAAGGACGAACTAAATTTTTCAACTATTTCATCGCCTGCATTGCGACGCTCTCTCTGGCGACTTTCGCAGCGTGCAGCGACGATGATCCGGAGACTCCGTCCGGCAAATTGGTGCTGACGGCGAGCGCTTCTTCTTTTGTCGCCGGTGAAGGCAACGTGACTTTCATGGTGACGTATGACGGGGAGGATGTGACCTCGCAAGCAGCGATTACCAATGTGACGACCGGTGAACCGGTGGAAAACGCTGCGTGGACCACGACAGAGATCGGCGAGTACAAGTTCCAGGCTGTTTACGACAGCTATACTTCGGATCCCGTTACGGTAAGCGCCATAGACAAAAACAAAGACAAAGACAAAGACAAAGAGTTCTATCGCTACGTACTGCTGCTCAAGTTTACGTATATGACGTGCGGGAATTGTGTTACGGCACAAGGATATTTCGATGCGCTGGATGAAGCGGACCGTGACCATTTTCTGGTCGTTGCCGCCCACCAGCCTGAAGGAATGCCAATGGATCCTTATTGGTGTTCGGAGGGGATTAGTTTGAAGAGTAAGATGAAAGTAGGTGTGTATCCTACTTGGTCTTATAATTTCGAGGATTTGGTTGTCGGTATCGGAGCGGGTGCCATTTCCAAAACTTCGATCCGGCAGCAGATCAGTCATGCGGAGAAAACCTATCCGGCCGTTTGCGGTGTGAAAGCGACCTCCACGCTCGAAGGTTCGACGGCTAAGATCGAGGCGACCGTTCAGTTCCAGCAGGCCGGTAATTACAAGATCGCTTGCGTGCTGGTTGAGAATAATATTGAAAACAAGGAGACGTACAATACTTTCAACCATGTTTTGCGTGCGGCCCAGACCGATATGGAGGGCGATGCCGTTACGCCGGCCGTAACTGCTCCGGAGGAGCGCACGTTCAATTTCGAGGCGACGATCGGGGAGGACTGGAATGCCGAGAACTGCGCCTTCGTGGTTTATGTATTCAAAGAGGAGGCCAATGGCAAGTATATTGTCAATAACGGTGCTGAATGTACTGTTGATGGTTCTGTGGATTACAGATATGAGTTGTAGGATATAATTTGTATAAAAAAATCCTTTGCTAGCAACAGTAAAGGATTTTTTTTATATCTTGCAATGTGTTAAAACTTTAATTATTGTTAGAAGTTTTTTTGAAAATGTTGAATTGTAAGAGAATATTATCTTTCAATAGATAATGAGTAACTTATACATTTTTACTTTTGATTTTTTCATCCAATTTTAACCTTTAATCAATAATAACTATGAAATGGCATTTTAATTTCTTTAGATTTGCTGTCATGTGTGCGGCTTTTGTTGCCCTTGCCGGTTTTATGGCTTGTAGCGACGACGATTCCGAATCCGGCTCGGAACTTGTCTTGTCGGCGAGTACCTCTTCGTTAGCGGGGGGGGGCAGCGTGACATTTACGGTGGCTTTTGAGGACAGGGATGTAACCGCCGAGGCCGTGATTAAGAATGTAACCTCTGGCTCTGAAGTTCAGAATGCCACTTGGACGACGAATGTGGCAGGTACCTATGAGTTCCAGGCCGCATACGATGGCATGTTGTCGAACGTCGTTTCGGTGAAGGTAGAATCTGACTCGAAATCCGATGCTTTTTACCGACATGTGTTGTTGACGAAGTTCACGGCGACATGGTGCGGGCCTTGTGCGCAGGCGCAACGGTATTTCGAGCAATTGAAACCGGAAGAATCCGAACGTTTCCTGGTTGTCGCCGCACACCAAGGGGACCGATTGACTGTCCCGGTAGGGAGCGCACTCGGTGCGAAGTTGGGGTATCAGTATGTGCCGACTTGGAATTATGATTTTAGAACAGTCTTTGAAAGTGTAGGTACGGGAGGTATTACGGCGACGTCGATCCGTAACCAGATCAAGAGTGCTATGGAGGAGTATCCGGCCGTTTGCGGTGTGAAGGCCGAGTCGGAACTTGACGGGCAGACAGCAAAGATTCGGGCGACGGTAAGGTTCCAACAGGCCGGTAATTATAAGATCGCCTGTGTGCTTACCGAAAATGATATTCAGAAAACTAACAATGAAACGCTACCCGTTTTCAACCATGTTCTGCGGGCGGCACTTACGAATATGGAAGGTGATCCGATCGCTCCTGCCGTTGCGGAAGCCGGTGAGCGCAGTTTCGATTTCGAGGTCTCCCTGAATAACGGCTGGGATTCTCAGAATTGCGAATTTGTTATCTACGTGTTCAAGGAAGAGGAGGACGCTGCCTTTGTCGTCAATAACGGGGCCGTATGTCCCGTCGGCGGGAAAGTCGATTATAAATATGAGTCCGTCAAATAGTTTCGGTTGTATATGGGAAGAAAACAGAAAAGCCGGGGTGTTCTCGGCTTTTCTGTTGCGGATGCTCTGTCGCATTCCGAATATATGTAAAAAATCCTCGACCGTGTGGCCGAGGATATAATCGCTGCTTTAGTGTAAGCGGTGTTATTTGAGGTCCTTGGCTTTGAGGCGGACGATTTTTCCATCCCGGACAACGACCAATTCGCCATCTTCTTTTTTGACTTTTTCAATCAAACGCTTACGGGCAAGCAAAATTCCGGCGTTGATTTTCTCCTGCATCTGCTTGATCTCAATTTCGCTCATAATCTGCAATCGTTTTATAGGATAACGTATCTTCGATATGGGTTGTTATGTCTTTTCCTCCCAATGCGATGATTCTGATCTGTTCGTCTGCCGAACTGTTGTCGTAGATCGCCCAATAGTTGCAAAGGGGAATATAGAGAGCGGTCAAATTCTTTATCCCATTGGCATAGCGGCGACGAATCACATCCGAAGGAATATTGTGGCCTCCCTCTCGCACACGGGTCGCGACGCGTTCGATAGCCTGTTCGGGGGTCGGCAACCAAAAATAGAGCAGCGTCACGAAGTAACCTTTTGCTTGCGCCCGTTCTATGAACTTTACATAAGAACGCGTGGACAATGTCGTTTCAAAAGCAAAATCCGACCCTTCGGACAGCAGGTCGTCCATTCGTTGAAGCATCAATCGTCCTGCTTCGATCGCCACGCTTTCCGGGTTGAACGGCGACAGGCCTTTCGCTATTTCATCCGCATTGACGAACTCCTTGCAGCCGAGCATTTCGGGCAGTACGGCATAGGATGCAGTCGTCTTTCCCGCACCGTTGCAGCCCGCTATGATATATAGTTTTGGCATATCGTACGGACAAAGATAGCTAATTTTACGATTACAGGCTGTTTTACTGTGATAAAATGAGACGAATCAGCCCCAAAGGTCAATTTAGGCCTTCTGTCAAAGTTTGTTCGTTGGTCGTTCTATGAATTGTTTCGGATATTGCTCGTTGGAGCCAGTCAACGGGAAATGAAACTCTTTTTGTTTGTCTTCTAACGATGTATCGCCGAATATAACTGTATCGCTTTTGATATGAGCTTCGAAAAGATTGAGGTATGGTTCATCTGTGAATCCAGGCCATTTTTGTAGGTCCTGTCAGCTTTTTTGAATGGCTTTGATTTTCATTTATTTGCGTATTGCGCAAGCAATCGAGGGTAGCAGATTCGGGGTACAATAATATAGCACAAACAGCTTTTCAACCCCTTTTCGCTGTGCAGAAACAAAAAAAGCCAGCAGTTACATTTCTGTAAATTGCTGACTTTTCGAGCCGAAACCGAGATTTGAACTCGGGACCCCTTCATTACGAGTGAAGTGCTCTACCGCTGAGCTATTTCGGCAATAGGGAGTTTTGTGAAACCCTTTCGGGATGCAAATATCGGAAAATTTTTTGAATAAAATCAAATGGTAAGGACTATTTCTTGGAAAAAGTGCGATTTTTTCTCTCATTCTTGCTATCTTCGCCCCGAAAATTTCATATCTCCAGGGTTTCGGAGGTCGTACGGACCGGAATCCGAATCCTCGGGAAGATAAAAAATTACGAGGAGTTAATCCGCTAATAAACAAAACCGTCATGCAAGATAAGGCTACGCTCAATCCTACTCCGGATCAGACATTCGAGATCGTTGGTCAGGGGGCGTATGATTTTGTCCGGGTTCTGACCCATTCCAAACAGTTGCAGCGCCAGGGCCGGGTCGAAGAGGCCTGCAACGAACGCTTTCACGCCTTTCAGCGCATTTCCGAATTATTGCCCGAAGACGAGGAGGTGATTCTCGAATGGGAGGATCCCAATACGCGTGCGGCGCTCGAGGTGATTCACGCTTCGGCGATCGACCATTTCCTGATCAACGATTTCGAAATGTCCACCGCCATGCTCGAATTGCTTCTCGAACTGGATCCCGAAGACCATCTGGAGGCGATTATCCTATTGGCGTTCAATTACCTGGCAATGGAGGAGTATGAACTTTTCGACGAGGTGAGCAACGATATTTCCGATAAATACGCCTGCAAGGAGGTATTGACCATGTGGGCGGCTTTTCGGCGCAGCGGCCGTATTCCCGAGGGCGATGCGATCCGTTTCAGGACCCGATTCGCACCCTATTTTGCCGAATTTACCTCCGACGAACATCCTGCCGACGGGCAGTACCTGGAGGATATCGAGAGCGAGCGCCCTTCGGTGCAGGCCCAGGCTCGTGAGCTGTGGCTCCGCACCGAAAATCTCTGGACGCTTTTTCCCGATTTTATCGCGGCGCTTCGAAGGTAGCCCCTCCCGATTTTCTTCGGGGCGAAGTTGCCGGCAAGGGCGCATATGCCGTCTATCGTGCGAGTTGTTATGAGAGGAGGGCGATTTGTGAGGGGATTTCCCCGATTTTACGAATCCGACCGGCGTAGTTCGTCACTCCTTTATCCGGTGTGTGCGAGCCTTCCGGATCTTTTTGCAAGAGATCGAATCGAAGTTTTCGCCCGATCGGAAGCCGATGAATATCGGGGTAATTAAAATGTGTATTTGTAAAAAAGAAACACCGGACTTCATAGTCCGGTGCCTTGTTTCTTATCCGATCGTATCGACCAGTTTGTAGAGCTTGTCGCCCCGGCGGATGAGTTGGACGGTTTTGACCGAGCAGGTCGTTCCCTGGAGTACTGTTTGCACGGGGTGCTCGTCCACAAAGATTTCATCCCCGTGCTGTTCGACCACTCCGGTCGTTTCGCCCATCCAGAGCAGTTCGTCCCCTTCGTGTAGAGGAGCCGCTTCGACGAGCACCTCGGCCACCGAGATTTTTTTGAAGAAATTGGTCACCTTGCCCACATAGACTTTGCGTTTGGTGGCGGCCGATCCGTGGTGGCGGCTGTGCTCCACGATCGGGCGTCCTGCGTAGTATCCCTCCCAGAATCCGCGATTGAATACCGTTGCCAGCCGCTCTTTCAGTGCGGCGGCCAGTTCCGGCGTGTAGTCGCCGTCTTCCATGGCCCGGAGCGCCCGGTCGTAACATTCGACCACGCGTTTGACGTATTCCGCACCCCGCGCACGCCCTTCGATCTTGAGAACCCGCACGCCCGATTCGATGAAGTAGTCGAGAAAGTCGATCGTGCAGAGGTCTTTGGGCGAGAGGATGTAGTTGCCCTCGACGTCGAGTGTTTCGCCCGTTTCGGGGTCCGTAACCAGGTATTTGCGACGGCAGATCTGCCGGCAGGCTCCCCGGTTGGCCGAGAATCCGTCGCTGGTGTGGAGCGACAGGTAGCATTTGCCCGATATGGCCATGCAGAGGGCGCCGTGGGCGAACATTTCGATCCGTACCAGCTCTCCGCCGGGGCCCGTGATCCGCTGCCGTTCGATTTCCCGGCTGATACGGGCGACCTGCACCAGGTCCAGTTCCCGGGCCAGGACCACTACGTCCGCCCATTGGGCGAAGAACCGGACGGCTTCGATGTTGGAGATGTTGCTTTGCGTGGAGATATGTACGGCCATGCCGACGCTGCGGGCATATTGGATGGCGGCCATATCGGTGGCGATGATGGCGTCCACGCCCACCTCGCAGGCACGGTCGATGGTCGCGTGCAGGGTTTCGATCTCTTCGTCGTAAATCACCGTATTGACCGTCAGATAGCTTTTCACGCCGTGTTCACGGGCGATCGAAACGATCTGCCCCATATCTTCCAGGGTGAAGTTGGCGGCGGATTGGGCCCGCATATTGAGCCTTCCCACTCCGAAATAAACGGAGTTGGCTCCGGCGTCGATCGCTGCATGCAGGGATTCGTAACTTCCTGCAGGAGCCATGATCTCTATGTCGCTGCGTTTCATTGGGCCGAGGATTTATTTGTTGCGTCCGATCAGGCTGCCGGCGTACTCCCGCAGGCGGGCCGTGCCTTCCGACTGTACGGATAACGTATCGAGAGTGTTCAACGCCCGCTCGAAGCGGTGGTTGATCTGCTGTTCGGTCAGACGGGCGACGCCCAGTTTGTCGAAAACCTCCCGCACGCGCGCGATCTTCTGCTGATCGGAAAGAGTCGGATCGGAATAGGTCGAAGCGAGGATTCGATGCTCGGCGGCCGACGCCTTGCTGAGGGCCAGGACCATCAGGTAGGTCTTTTTGCCTTCGAGGATGTCGCCTCCGATCGCCTTGCCCAGCCGTTCGTCGCCGTAACTGTCCAGCAGGTCATCCTGCAACTGGAACGCCAGTCCCAGTTCGGTGGCGAAACGATAGAGGCGTTGACAGTCTTCTTCGCCCGCCCCGCCGATGATCGCTCCGATGACGGTCGCACCCGACAGTAGGGCCGAAGTTTTGAGTTCGATCATGTGGAGATACTCCTCGACCGAAACCGACTCCCGGGCTTCGAAATCCATATCGTATTGTTGTCCTTCGCAGACTTCGATGGCCATCGTATTGAAGCGGGCGAGGATCTGCGGCAGCACTTGGGGCGGGTATTCGCTCAACAGGCGGTAGGCGCTGATGAGCATCGCGTCGCCCGACAGGATGGCGACGTTCTGTCCCCATTTGGCGAAGACGGAAGGGTTGCCCCGGCGCATCGCCGCGTTGTCCATGATGTCGTCGTGCAGCAACGTGAAGTTGTGGAAGACCTCGACGGCTGCCGCTGCCGGCATGGCCGCCTGGGGCTGGTCGGAGAAGATTCCGCAGGTATGCATCAGCAACATGGGACGCAACCGTTTCCCGCTCATCGTGAGGGAATAGCTGATCGGTGCGTACAACCTGCCGGGTTCTTCGGGATATCCGATTTGTCCCAGATAATGTTCGATGGCTTCCAGAATTTGGTCGTTGTTTTGCATGCTGAAACTCGCTGGATAAGAATCGTTGAACTTCGTCGTCGTTTTCTTCGCTCGGCATAATTCGGGAAATTCGTTTTGCCTGCTCTTGTCGAAAACATTCCCCCAAAAGTAGGAAAAAAAGTCGATAGCGTGCAATTATTTTCTAACTTTGGGCTGATAAACCTGTAAAATTTATCTTTTTTATGAAAAAATTGGTCATCGGCATTGACATCGGAGGGATCAATACGGTTCTCGGTTTGGTCGATCGCACGGGTGAAGTCTATGCGCGATCTTCTTTTCGTACAGCGGAGTACCCTTTTTTCGACGACTATCCGGCTTATGTCGAAATGCTCGTACGGACGCTGCGGGAGCTTTGTGCGGCGATGCCTGCCGGGGCTGTACTGTCGGGTATCGGGATCGGTGCTCCGAATGCCAACTATCATACGGGCCGGATCGAGCGTCCGGTCAATCTCTGGAAGTTTCGATCCGGAGAGCCGAATCCGGAGGAAGGGCGGCGGTTTTTCTCGCTTTGCAAGGAGGTCGGCAACTCTTTTCCCGGGATTCCCGTCCGTATTACTAACGACGCCAATGCCGCCGCTCTCGGGGAGATCGCTTACGGCAATGCCGGGGGAATGCGGGATTTCATCATGGTAACGCTTGGAACCGGGTTGGGATCGGGATTCGTTGCCGGCGGTCGGATGATCTACGGGCACGATGGCATGGCCGGAGAGCTGGGGCATGTCGTCGTCGAACCCGGAGGACGGCAATGCGGCTGCGGACGCCGTGGCTGTCTGGAAACCTATGTTTCTGCGACGGGTGCCAAACGGACGGCCTTCGAGTTGATGGCCCGGGAAACGGTGCCGAGCGTTTTACGCGATGTACCTTACGACAAGTTCGACGCCCGGATAATTACCGAAGCGGCGCAAAAGGGTGATTCGCTGGCGCTCGAGGTTTTTCGCTGTACGGCGGAGAGGCTGGGAAGGGCCCTTGCGAATGCCGTAGCGATCACCTCGCCCGAAGCCGTGTTCTTCTTCGGCGGCCTGGCCCAAGCCGGGGAGCTCCTGTTGGAACCGACGCGCCGTTACCTGGAGGAGAATTTGCTGCCCGTTTACCGGGGCAACGTGAAGGTGCTGCCCAGCGGCATTCCGGCCCAAAATGCCGCGATCCTCGGCGCTTCCGCTCTGATCTGGAACGAATGATTCTTGCAGGGATCGTTGCGGATTCCAGGTGTAAATATCGTCGCAAACCACTCTGTGACAGAAAGCGTCCGGCCTTGCAAGGCCGGACGCTTTCTGTTGTCTGGGTCGGACGAAGCCTTATTTATCGCATCGGCAGCTCGATCGAGCCGATCAGGAACCCGTCGCAATAGATCTGTACCTGGTAGGTACCGGCGGTGAAGCCGCTGCCGGTGTAGAAGATACCGATGTTGAGGTCTTCGTTCTGGTAATCCACGTCACGCGATGCGGAGTAAGAGAGGCGTTCGCCCTCGAATTCGAACGTCGGAACGCTTTCGCTCGACAGCACGTATCCGTCGGGCGACAGGATGCGGACGTAGATCGTCTTTTCGCCCGGAGTCGCCAGGGCGTTGGCCGTGAGGGTGAAATCCACGCGCAGACGCTCGGCGTTCTTGATGCGCGACACCTCCTTGCTGCGGGCGTTGAGCGCTACCATGCGGATACCCCGGGCGTTGATAACCGATCCCTGGCGTACTTTGTTGTTGAGCTCCTGGGCCTTCTCTTCGGCCATCTCGGCACGCATCTGGGCCGTGGTGATCTCCTTGCGGTAGGATACGTTTTCGTCGATCAGCTTTTTGTTGAGCGTGTTGAGCGAGCCGACCTCTTTTTCATATTGCTTGATTTTGGCCAGACTCCACGAACGCTCCTGTTTGAGCCGCTGCATCAGCGAGTCGGCCCGCTGGCGTTCGATGCCCATCTGGAGCGAAAGGGTGTCGTTGGATAGTTGCAGGTCGTCGAAATCCTGCATCAGGTCGCTCAGGTTGTTCTGGATCGAATCGCGGTCGATGACCAACAGGTCGTAATCGGCCTGCTGCTGGCGATGGATGTTGTAATAGAGGACCGTGATGGCAGCCAGGATCACCGCCAGGATAATGATGACGATGCGGTAGCCGAGGATCGACTTGTTCGCGCCCTTGCGGGGATCGTCGTTTTCGTATTCGGGTTGGTTGTAACCTTGATAGTTCTCTTCCATGGTGCGAATATTTTATACAAATATAATAAAAGACGGGGCAATCGCTGCCGGTTTGTGTCCGAAAATCGCAGAACCTCACCCCATGTTCTGCAAATATAATGGATTTTTATTTGATTTTACTGCTCAACGGATATTTCAGTCCGTGATATCCCGAAATATAGGCCTGAACGCTGCCGATGCGGACCGGCGATTCGATGTAGAGAGGAATGAGGTTTTTGTCGTCCGAAATCCAGACCGTGAACTCCGTTCCGTCCGTAAACGAGTACCCTTCGGAGGTGCCGATCTGACAGGCGAACTTCAGGGTGCGGAACGTACCCATACTGCGGATTTTCTTGGTTTCACGCCCCAGAAAGCGGTACCGCAGATGGCGGATCGTATCTTCGAGGAGCATTTCGAGCACCTCCGTTTTACCTTCCTGGAGCGTTGCCGGGTCGATGCTCCGCAGGTGGAAATAGAGCGACACGGGATCCATGCTGCGCGGGGTGAGCGACATCGTTTTGGTTGTATCGCGCACCATGCGGCGTCCCTGCCACCGGGTGTGTACCGTCATTTCGGGCCAGTCGTACACGTAGTTGCTCCAGAACCGGTAGTTGCCTTCGCGGATATCGCTTTCGAAACGGCGTGTCTTCAACTCCTCGCGATCGACCAGAATCGTATATTTGTCGTCCACGTTCATTACCCAGCGGAAGGCGGGGAGCGTTTTGCCGTGTGCCACGATGCGGTACATCGGCTCTCCTTCATATTCTTCTTCGACGGTGGTCACGCGTACGCTTCCCACTTCGGTATTGGGAAAGAATTTGGCCTTGTAGCTGGCCCGGTAATCGAGTACTTCGCCCGGCTGATAGAGCTGGGCGCCAGCAGGCAGGGCTGCCAGGAAAAACAGGACGGTGAAAAAAAACAGTTTTTTCATATTTCGCAAATAAGGTCGTCGGTTTCGTATCGTGTTATCGTAATTTCAAATATTTCTTCAACTTGTCATAAGCGCTTTCCCAAGTGAACTGCCGGATGTTTTCATGGCCGGCTTTCGCTATTCGGTAGCGCAGATCATCGTCCTCGATCAGGCGGATGATGTTTTCGGCCAGTCGCTCCGGATTCCGCACGGGGCTTACCAGTGCGGTTCGGTCGTGCTTGCAACATACGGTGTAGCCTCCGATGTCGGTGCAGGCGACGGCGCAACCGCACATCATGGCTTCGGGTGGCGTCAGGCAGAAGCCCTCGCTGTGGCTCGGCCCGACAAAGACAGCCGCCTCGTTGTAGATTCGGTTGTGCGTCTGCTGGTCGGGACGCTGCCAGTAGCGGTACCACTCGGGAAGCGTTTCCGGTCGCGGCGCTGTGCCGAAGATGTTGACTATCAGCTGTGGAAATCGCTGTTTGACGATTTCCAGCGCTCGGAAAGCATCGGCGCATCCCTTTCCTTCGAACGTATGATACAACATGCAGACGCAATATTTGTTTTTTTCTTCGATTTCGATTAGTTTCGAAAAATAGTCGAAATCGAATCCGTTATGTATCAGTTCGCAATTTCCCCCCCCCTCCATTTCGCAGACGATCTGCTGGAGCCATTCGGAGATGACGATCTTTTGCATCGGGAAGCGGTACGATTGCAGAACCTGTTTTTCCGTATGCGGCCACCAAACCTCGTATCCCTGGATCAGGTAAAACTTGTTTTGAGGGGATACGCTCCGGTAGCGCTTCAAATATCCTGCCGTCCAGCATGCCGTAGCGACATAGATGTCCGCTTTCGGTACGAAACATTCGTTCAGGCTCCAAACCCACTTCTCCTCGATGCCGGGAGCGAGGCGGAACCAATTCGCGGTGTAATCCCGTCGTCGGAGTCCGGTCAGGTAACGCCGGATACTGCGGTATTTTTTGCGAATGCTTTTGCGCCAGAACCAGAAGGATGCCGGATAGACGATCGTTACTTTGTGTCCGTCGGCGGTCAGCCGGTTGGCGTATTCGAAGACGACCTTATAGCCCCCGTAGGGAGTGCTGGCGTCGGCGGGAAGCAGGAAAGCGATGTGTTGCATTGTCGAATGGGGATGATATGGTTGCAAGGTCAGGAAATTTGTGAAAAATCGATCTCTTCGCGGCCGGAGTAGCGCTTGCGGAGTTCCCGAAGCCCCTCGTGGCCGTTTTGGGCCAGTGTCGGGTCGGCCGTCAGCACTTCGGCGGCCGCTTCCCGGGTGACGGTCAGGATCTGGCTGTCGAGCGTCGGGTTGGCGATCTTCAGGTCGAAGGCCATGCCGCTCTGGAGCGTACCGTTCACGTCGCCCGCACCCCGCAGCTTGAGGTCCAGCTCTGCCAGGCGGAATCCGTCGTTGGTTTCGCACATCGCTTCGAGCCGCAGGCGGGCCTCCTTCGAGAGCTTCTCGCCCGACATGAGGATGCAGTAGGATTGCTGGCTGCCCCGTCCAACGCGGCCGCGCAGCTGGTGAAGCTGCGAGAGGCCGAATCGTTCGGCCGACTCGATCACCATGACGGTGGCGTTGGGTACATCGACGCCGACCTCGATGACCGAAGTGGCGACCATGATATTCGCCTCGCCGCTCTTGAACTGACGCATCGACTCCTCCTTGTCTTCGGGTTTCATCTTGCCGTGGCAGATCGTCGTGACGTATTCCGGCAGCGGGAAGTCGCGCGAGATGGCTTCGTAGCCGTCCTGCAAATCTTTGTAGTCCATCGTTTCGGACTCCTTGATAAGCGGATAGACGACATAAATCTGTCTTCCCTTCTTGATCTCCTGCCGCATGAAACCGAAAAGCCGCAGGCGGGCTGCGTCGGTGTAGTGCACCGTGCGGATCGGCTGTCGTCCCGGCGGCAGCTCGTCGATCACCGAAACGTCCAGGTCGCCGTAGAGGGTCATCGCCAACGTGCGGGGAATGGGAGTGGCGGTCATCACCAGGATGTGAGGCGGTTGCTCGTTCTTGGTCCAGAGCCGTGCCCGCTGTTCGACGCCGAAGCGATGCTGTTCGTCGATCACCACGAATCCCAGGTTCGAAAACTGTACCCGGTCTTCGATCAGGGCGTGCGTGCCGATCAGCAGGTCGATCGAGCCGTCGGCAATTCCGGCGAGGGCTTCCCGCCGTTCGCGTGCTTTGGATGCTCCGGTAAGGATCGCCACCCGCACGTCCATTCCTTCGAGCATCCTCCGGAAGGTGGCGTAGTGCTGGCGCGCAAGGATTTCGGTCGGAGCCATCATGCAGGCCTGGAAGCCGTTATCGACGGCCAACAGCATGGACATCAACGCGACGAGGGTCTTGCCGCTGCCCACGTCGCCTTGCAGCAGGCGGTTCATCTGGTAGCCGGAGATCGTGTCCTGCCGGATCTCCTTGACCACGCGCTTCTGCGCCCCGGTCAGCGGGAACGGCAGCCTGGTGTTGAAGAAGGTATTGAATACGCCTCCCACTTTGGGGAAGAGGAATCCGTTGTTTTTCGACAGGCGGGCCGTGCGGCGCGATTGGATACCCAGTTGAATGCCGAGTAGCTCTTCGAACTTCAGCCGGTATTGCGCCTGCCGCAGCAGTTCGGGCGATTGCGGGAAATGGATGTTGTAGAGCGCATCGCGCAGCGACAGCAGGCCGTACCGGGTCCGCATTCGGTCGGGCAGCGTTTCGCGGATATGATCCCGCACCATCGGCCAGAGGTTGCAGACGATCGTGTAGATGCCTTTGGTGCCGAGGACGCTCGAAAGCCGCTCGGTCGAGGAGTAAATGCCTTGCAGACCGCTTTCGGCCTTGCGGGAAAAGGCTTTCTCGATGGTTTCGATTTCGGGATGTACCACCGACAGTTCGCCCTTGAAGAAGGATGGGCGGCCGAAAATCAGGTATTCGCGCCCCACTTCGATCCGTTTTTCGATCCATTTGATTCCCTGGAACCAGACCAGTTCGGCCACGCCGCTGCCGTCGTTCACGACGGCCGTGAAACGTCGTTTGCGCCCCGCTCCGGCATAGCTGACGCCTGTGATGCGCCCCCGGAACTGGATGAGTGCGGAATCCCCTTCCGCGATCTGGTCGATGCGGTAGATCCTCGTACGGTCGATGTAGCGGAACGGATAGTGGCAGAGCATATCGCCCAGCGTGCGGATGCCCAGCTCCTTTTCCAGCAGCCGGGCCCGCGCCTCGCCTACGCCCGCGACGAATTTGATGTCGTTGTCGAGATAGTTCGCCATATCCGTCCCAAATATAGGAATTATCGGTCAAATACGTTCTTTGTCTTTGTTCTCTATTTGCCGATTTTTTCATCCGTATGCTTTGTGAGGGGTAGAATATCTCAAATATATCCTCTCAACAAGTGTTTTGAATGTTGATATAATTTTTATATCTTTGAAATGCTTGTTAATTTATAATAATTATGAGAAATCTATTGGTGTTTTTTGTGTGTTTGGCAGGAATTTATAGCAGTTATGCCCAACAGAGAATAGATGCCCTGGAGTTTGTAAAGAATGCGCCTTGGGACTTGACGGAGTCCGAAATAGACGAGAAATATAAGGAAAACAGTTTCGAACTTGCGGATTCATTAAAAGTATCGCTTGCTGCATCTTCGGGTGGTAATTTGAATTTTGCGAATAAATTTCTTGATGAATTTTGCATCGGGAAATATAATGGATTTACATTGTACACCATAAACGAAGAGACAAGGAAACCGGATATGTTTTTTACATATATTCATCCAGAACAGATAGCGAATACCGATGAAACGGAACTGCTGCGATATATGGATTCGTTATTGTATGTAAGATTGGGGGAACCGGATCATAAACAGGACGACTATTCTGATGATAATGGGAATTTTGTGATGAGGCTTTGGGCAAAAGGCACGGATTTGACAGTAGTGATTACTGCCTCTCTGATGAAAATTGTGGAGTCACCAGAAACTCCATTGATGTATTTTGTTTCTGTTGCTAAAGCAGACGATGGATCAAACGATTTTAGAAATGCAAGATGGGGCGACTCTATGTCGCAAATTGTAGAAAAGGAGGGACGTAAAAATGAATGGACGGGACAGATACTTAATCCGAATGTTTATTCGTTCAGTTCGAGTGTGGCGAATAAGTTATGTGATGTCCTCTATTTTTTCACTTCAGATGACAAATTGGTTCGTGCCAAATATTATTTTACGAATATTTCGGTAGATGGTTGCATAAGTGATTACAAAGAACTGGTATCACTGCTTTCTGAAAAATATGGGGTTCCGGGAGAATCAGTGCATTGGAGTGATCCCTCCTATGCACGGTATCGCACAGAAGAGGGTTATGAGGTGTATTCGGGACATTTAAGTTATTGGGCATATTGGTCTCCGAGTTTTCGTACGGAGATTGTCATTTCTTTAAGAGGAGAGGACGGTTTAATCAATTTGGCCATTGAATATTCGAGTTGTATGCACGAACAAGAGGCGAAAGAAGATCGATTGAGAGGTTTGTAACGGTATGAGCTATCAGTATTCTTGATGCAGAATTTCTTATTACAGGTTTTGCGTTTAAGGTTAATGGTATGTGGGATATATATAATTATTATGGAAGATTACATCCTGCGGGAGATCGACAAGATCGGCAAACTCATCGAAGCCCTTTTGCAGAAGGCGGGCATCCTGCGGAGAAGCGGGGCGGGAGAGGCCGTTTGCGAAACCGCCTGGACGGAGTTGGCGGAGGCGCTCGATCTGGATATCGACACTCTGCTGGCCCGGGAGGACTTTATCGGCGTGCTGATCCGCGAGTATGGCTTCAGCGACGAGAACCTGGAAAAATTCGCCGAGCTGCTGTTCGATTTCGCGGCCGCTTCGCCCGATCGGGACGCGACGGTCCGGCTCGCCTGCGGCATTACGGCCATTTACCGCTATCTGGACGAAAAGAAGGCTCCGGTTTCCCTGAACCGCTACTACATCCTCAAGGAGTTGGAGAATATGACTGCCCGATAGCACGGCGCCGCCGAACGGTCGCCATTCCGGTTTGTGCAGGATAAAACGCGAATGTCTGTTTTATCCTGCCTTCATTTTCACTACCTTTGTGGTAATAAATTCTGGCAGGACATGAATTTGACCAAGTATGAGCGCCGCCCGAGCCGTGAAGTCCGCATCGGACGGGTTGTGATCGGAGGGAATCGTCCGATCGCCGTGCAGTCGATGACCAATACCGACACCAAGGATACCGAAGCCTGCGTCCGGCAGATCGAACGCATTTTCCGGGCCGGGGGGCCGATCGTCCGGCTGACGGCCCAGGGGCGTCGGGAGGGAGAGAATTTGCAGCGGATCGTCCGCCGTTTGCGGGAGGAGGGGTGCGATGCCGCCGTCGTTGCGGACATCCATTTCGTGCCCGAAGTGGCTGCGATCGCTGCGAAATACGTGGATAAGGTGCGCATCAATCCCGGAAACTATAACTCGTCGCACGGGGAGTTTGAAGCCCTCATCGACCAATGCCGGGAGCGCGGCGTGGCGATCCGCATCGGCGTGAATCACGGTTCGCTTTCGAAGCGCGTTTTCGACGAGTGGGGCGATACTCCCGAAGGGATGGTAGCCTCGGCGATGGAGTTCCTGCGCGTCTGCCGCGAGAAGGCGTTCGATCAGGTCGTGGTGTCGATGAAGTCGAGCAATACGCGGGTGATGGTGGCCGCCTACCGGCTTCTGGTGGAAGCGATGGAGCGGGAAGGGATGGATTATCCGCTCCACCTGGGCGTCACCGAAGCGGGGAACGGGATCGAGGGGCGCATCAAGAGCGCTGTCGGTATCGGAGCGCTTTTGGCGGACGGTATCGGCGATACGATCCGCGTTTCGCTGACCGAAGCGCCCGAGAACGAGATCCCTGTGGCGCAGCTTTTGGTCGATCATTTTGCCCGCCGCAGCGGGGAGTTCGCCGTCAAATATTCGGAGCGTTATACGCCGACGCGATATTGTCGGCGGAGCGATATACAAACTCCCTTGATTCACTCCGAGTTGCCTGCCGACTGGCGGGTGATCGAAGCCCTGACCGAGAATCCTACGGCCGAGCTGCGGGCCGCGATCCTGAGCCTCGACCGGGCCGACGAACCCGTTGCGGTGTGCTGCCGTTACGAGGATCCGACGGTCGAAGCCGTCGCCGTCAAAGCCGCCGCCGATCTGGGGCCGCTCTTTCTGGACGGGTTGGCGGACGGCATTCGGATCGACGCGCCGCACCTTTCGGAAAAGGAGATCGCGGAGATCGAGCTGATGATCCTGCAGGCGGCCCGCGTGCGGATGTCCCGCACCGAATACATCGCCTGCCCGAGCTGCGGTCGTACGCTTTACGATATAGAGGGAACGCTCACGGCGATCCGTGCCCGAACCTCGCATCTTAAAAACTTGAAAATCGGCGTGATGGGGTGTATCGTAAACGGACCCGGCGAGATGGCCGACGCCGATTACGGCTACGTGGGCGCCGCTCCGGGGCGTATCACCCTTTACAAGGGGCGCACGGTGGTGGAGAAGAACATCCCTCAGGAGGAGGCGCTCGATCGGCTCGTGGCGCTCATCAAGGCCAACGGCGATTGGGCCGATCCTGAAAATTAACCGGAACGACCATGACGATTCTGCCTGCAGCCTATTTGGGGTCGGTCGAATATTTCGCACACCTGCTGTGCGACGATTGCGTCATCGACCTCGGGGAACATTTTGTCAAGCGTTCGGAGCGCAATCGGGCGCAAATTCTCGCTTCGGGCGGCGTGATGGACCTCACGGTGCACGTGCAGCGTGCCAACCGTCCCCGTACGCCGATGCGGGATGTGCGGCTCGACTATTCGAAGCGGTGGCAGCACCAGCATTGGATTTCGTTGGTGTCGGCTTACCGGGGATCGCCCTATTTCGATCACTACCGCTCCTCGTTCGAGCCTTTCTATCGGCGGGAATACGATTTTCTGGTCGATTACGACCTCGAACTGACGGAAGTGCT
>OHPL01000653.1_pt1 | contig 20840 bp, 18 predicted proteins | sample 1577711 | NCBI WGS metagenome assembly OHPL01 (sample SAMEA3879538, study PRJEB24766) | human gut metagenome | biome: human-associated habitat; feature: feces | place: USA | collected 1985/1987
TGATGACGTAGGTATCAGCTCCCAGCGCATCGAACACAGACTTGGCAATATTCCAGGAACTGCCGTTGGCGCAGTCCAGACCAACCTTGACACCCTTGAAGGAATAGATGCCCAGAGAGATCAGATAGCCCATGTAGCGGTTGCGGCCTGCAACGTAGTCCACAGTACAGCCGATATGCTCACGATGGGCAAAAGGCAGCTCAGGCCAATCCTTATCAAAGACGTGAAGGTTGCCGTCGATATAGTCCTCCACCAACAGCAAAATCTCCTCCGGCATCTTCTCGCCATAGCAGTCGATCAGCTTGATGCCGTTGTCATAGTAAGGATTATGGCTGGCAGAAATCATGATGCCGCAATCAAAGTCATCCACACGGGCAATGTAGGCCACGGAAGGGGTGGTAGTGACGTGCAGCAAGTAGGCGTCTGCACCGGAAGCGGTCAGACCAGCCACCAGACTGTATTCGAACATATAAGAGCTGCGGCGGGTGTCCTTGCCGATTACAATGCGTGCAGGCTCGTTGTTGCCATTGCGCTCGCGCAGGGCATTATAGTACCAGCCTAAGAAGCGGCCTACCTTATAGGCATGGTCGGCGGTCAAATCAATACCAGCTTCACCACGGAAGCCGTCGGTTCCAAAATACTTTCCCATTATAGTTTTTTCCTCATTCAAAGGGTGAATTAACGAATAGACATATGCTTTCGCCGGATAATTATCCGTTGCCTGCTGCTCACCACGGAGAGGTAGCACATTTGAGCAGCACAGCCATGTGGCGGAACACATGGCTGCGATAAATATCAGTCTCTGCGGAACAGGTCGCGGGTATAGACCTTGTCCTGCACATCATCCAAACAGCTATCATAGCGGTTGGCAATGACGGCTTGGCTGCGATTCTTGAACTCTTCAAGGTCATTTACGACTTCACTTCCGAAGAAGGTAGAGCCATTCTCCAGAGTCGGCTCATAGATGATGACCGTTGCGCCCTTTGCCTTGATGCGCTTCATGACGCCCTGAATGGAGGACTGACGGAAGTTGTCAGAGTTGGATTTCATGGTCAGGCGGTATACGCCAACTACCACGTTGTGTTCTTTACTAGGGTCGTAGTCCTCGTTTGCTTCGTAAGCACCGGCAATCTCCAACACGCGATCAGCAATGTAATCCTTACGAGTACGGTTAGACTCCACGATGGCTTCAATCAGGTTTTCCGGCACATCGGCGTAGTTTGCCAGAAGCTGCTTGGTGTCCTTGGGCAGGCAGTAACCGCCATAACCGAAGCTAGGGTTGTTGTAGTGGCTGCCAATGCGAGGATCCAAGCAGACACCCTCGATAATCTGCTGGGTGTTCAGCCCCTTCATCTCCGCATAGGTGTCCAGCTCATTGAAATAGCTAACGCGCAGTGCCAGATAGGTGTTGGCAAACAGCTTAACAGCCTCTGCCTCAGTAAAGCCCATAATCAGGGTGTCGATGTTCTCCTTAATAGCGCCCTCCTGCAACAAACCAGCAAAGGTATTAGCAGCCTTTACCAGACGTGCATTGTCCACATCAGTACCCACAATGATACGGCTCGGGTACAGGTTATCATATAGTGCCTTGCTCTCCCGCAGGAACTCCGGGCTGAAGATGATGTTGTCACAGTGATATTTCTCACGAACAGAAGCCGTGAAACCGACCGGAATTGTGGACTTGATGACCATGATGGCATCGGGATTATACTGAATCACCAGTTTGATGACAGCTTCTACTGCGGAAGTGTCAAAGAAATTCTTCTTGCTGTCATAGTTGGTAGGTGCTGCAATGACAACAAAGTCCGCATCCTTATAGGCCGCCTCTGCGTCCAGTGTAGCCGTCAGGTTCAAGTCTTTTTCTGCCAGATACTTTTCAATGTAATCGTCCTGAATCGGAGACCTCTTGTGGTTGATGAGGTCAACTTTTTCCGGAACAATATCCACGGCCACGACCTCATGATGCTGCGATAGCAGCGTCGCAATGGACAAGCCGACATAGCCGGTACCTGCAACTGCAATTCTCATAGTCTTTCTCCCTTTCTATACATTCTTCCATCCTTAGCAAGACTTATGCCTTGATTCCCTGATACTCCTGCTGAACCTGCTGATAGCTTTCCAGATTGCCAATGTCATACCGCTTGCCCGGCATTTCCATAGCATGCACATCCGTTACTGTGCACAGCCACGCAATGAAGCTTCCCGGCGCATCGGTGCCGCATTTCTTCTGTGCGATCGCATCCTTGACCTTTTGGGCATCCTCTCGGGTATATACATAGAAGGGAGGGCAGCACCAGTGGCTCTTGGGTTGGGCTGGCTTTTCTTCCATAGACAGAATTCTATCCTGGTCGTCGAGTTCCACCACACCGCATTTGGTGAGTTTCTTTTCGCTTGGCTCATAATAGCGCATTATGCAAGAGGTTTTCTTCTCGTTGGCATAGGCAACAAACTTGGAGAGGGAGAAATCCAGCACGTTATCTCCGGCAATCACCAACATATCATCATCCAACCCCAACTGGTCAATGGCAAACTGCACATCACATACAGCACCCAGCCTGGTCTCATTGCTGCTTGTTCCATCGTCCACCACCCGGATATTCTGTTTCTTGGTTGCCGCCCAGTCTTCAAAATGGTGGGCAAACTTGTGATTACTGACGACCACATAGGTGTCCACCAAACCAGCAGTGTCAATGTCATCCACTAGCCAGTCCAAGATGGTCTTATCCCCTACCTTCAGCAAGGGTTTGGGAAAGTTCTCCGTTAAGGGATACAAGCGAGTTGCATATCCCGCTGCCAAAATCAAGCACTTCATATTAGTCCTCCGTCTTATGCCCTACACCGTCCGCACTCTCACACAGATGGAAACTGTACTTACCACGCATCTCCGGGAATGCAGTGAGATATTTTCGTTCCACTTCTTCCCGAATGACATCTGTCTTGCTGGGATCAATCAATGCCATGCAGCACCCCTTAAAGCCAGCACCGCTAAAGCGCCCTCCGTAAATACCGTTGGTTTCCCGCATGATCTCATAGAGTCTAATCTGCTCCGGTGCACCAGATTCCCAGTTATGGATACTGCTCCAACCGGATTCAAAGGACAGGCGTCCATACTCCTCCAAATCTCCTCGCCGCCATGCTTCCGCACCAGCTTCCACACGCTTGAACTCGGTATACCAATGTTCACAGCGTTTTGCCCATTGCAACGGCAGCCTATCTTTATAGGTCTGGTAGATCTCATACGAAACATCACGGGCATTGGCCTCATTGAACTTTCCGTACTCTAGACCTGCAAAAGCCTGCAAAGCGTAAACACCGGATCGCAGTTCATCCACTCGCATATTGTATTTTGAGCCAGCCAAGCTGTGCTCCAATCCACTGAAAAACACAGCAATTCTGTAGGGCTTCATATTGGGATTCGTTGGAATCAGCTCGTAGCTGTTATCCTTACAGTCCAGATACAGCAAGTAGTCTTTCTTGCTCAGGACCTCACAACTCTGGTCCAGGGTTCCTACATTAACACCCACGTAGTTTTTCTCTGCATCAAATGCAATGCTGATCAGCTCAGACGGCTCCAGTTTAATTTCATTGACTTGGCACAATGCATCCAAAAACGACAGGATTACCGCTGCGGAGGAAGAAAGTCCTCCGATGGGCAACGAGCCCTCAATGACGCCACTGAGTCCGACTGTCAACGGAAACCGATTGCTCAGCGCCCAGGTCGCTCCCCGCAGGTAATCCGCCCAGTCGCCCGTTTTTTCGCCAATCTCCCTGATATGCCACTGGGCGCGTCTAGGGAATTGGAGACTACACATTTCAATAACGCCATTCATCTTGGGCTTATATGCAATATGGATTCCCTTATCAATTGCAAGTCCTGTGATCTTTCCCAGGTTGTGATCACTGTGTGCACCAATGGGGCAAATCCGATAGGGACAAAAGCTGACACCTGTTGGTCCCTTGCCGTATATTTCGTAGAATCGTTCCTCGCAGCGCATATAATCCCTCCCGTCATCTCATTCCATATAGAACTCTTTATACCATTCAGCAAACTTCCGCAGACCTTCACGCAGTGGGGTATGGGGCTTAAAACCGAAGTCACGCTCCAACGGCTCAGTGTCAGCAAAGGTCACAGGCACGTCACCGGGCTGCATGGGAACCAGCTCCTTGTGAGCCTCAAAGTCATAGTCCGCAGAGAGTACACCGGCACGCACCAGCTCCTCCGACAGGATCTGCACAAAGTCCAGCAGGTTCTCCGGGTTGGAGTTGCCGATATTGTAGACTGCATAGGGCGGAATGGGCAAGCCATCCTCGCCATTCTTCTTTTCAGGAGCTTTCGCCATCACACGGACAACGCCTTCCACGATGTCATCCACATAAGTAAAGTCCCGCTTGCAGTTGCCGTAGTTGAAGATCTTGATAGTTTCGCCGTTCACCAGCTTATTGGTAAAGCCAAAATATGCCATATCCGGACGACCAGCAGGGCCATAGACCGTGAAGAACCGCAGACCAGTAGAGGGGATATTGTAGAGTTTGGAGTAAGCGTGTGCCATCAGCTCGTTAGACTTCTTGGTAGCCGCATACAGAGAAACCGGATTGTCCACCTTGTCATCGGTGGAGTAGGGCACCTTCTTGTTGCTGCCGTAGACAGAGCTGGAAGATGCATACACTAGATGCTCCACGGGATAATGGCGGCAGGCTTCCAGAATGTTATAGAAGCCAATCATGTTACTCTCGATGTAGGCGTCCGGGTTAGTAATAGAGTAGCGAACGCCAGCCTGAGCACCCAGATTGACCACAATATCCGGGTGATATTGCTCAAAAATGCTGTTGATAAGTGCCTTGTCCGCAAGGTTGCCCTTGATAAAAGTGTAGTTCTCGAACTTCTGAAGCTCCGCCAAGCGAGCTTCCTTGATACGAACGTCGTAATAATCGTTCATGTTATCCAGACCGATGACCTTGGTATCCGGCTCGGTAGTCAGGATACGCTTGGCAAGGTTGGAGCCGATAAAACCGGAGGAACCGGTGATAAAAACTGTTTTCATGAGTTAATAACTCCTTATCATTTTACCCTTTTATTTTTTATAACCTTCTTGCCAATAACTGCGCAAACAACAGCTAGCAAGATAACTACGCCATACCGTAAAATCGTATTATCATAGAACAGAATACCGGAAAGCGAAATTAAGGTAGTAATCACTGCCAAAGCAATCATGTACTTATCATTGTAAATCGTTCCGCTTTCAATTCCATATTCCTTGCATATCTTTTTTGCCCACACCCCTTGAAACAATGCAAAAAGAATATAGGAAAAAAGTGTTGTATATGCTGCCGCCATATATCCATATATCTTAATAAATATGTAATTAAGTATTAAATTGGATACCGCCGCTATAATTGCAGGATACATTACATATTTTGTTTTTTTGTAATACACAGCAATATCAGAATACAAATTCGCAAACGATGTAAAAAAGACACCTGCCGCAATTGGAGGCATAATATAAATCGCTTCGTAGTATTCTTCTGTTGCTAATATTCTTACAATTTCCGGAGCTAAAAAAGTCATCAAAACAGCAACAGCCGCATAGAAAGTCATCAACTGCGACGAAACACGTTTTATTCCGTCGACGCCATTTTCAATATTTCTAAATATATACGGTACAAAGGACGAATGCACGGCCTGCCACACAAGAAGAGATAGCGAGCTAACGGTATAAAGAGTGCTATATATACCAACTGCACTATTTCCAACCATTTGGCTAATCATCATTCGATCCGACACAGTTAAGATTTGTGAAGCGACAGAATACCCAACCAATGGCAAACTCAATGACAGAGACAGCTTCCAATATTCCTTATTAAAAAAAGTTTTACCCTTAAGCATCGTGCAAAACCATATTACTGCGGAAACGCCGTAAATAATAAGGTAATTGCTATACAATCTTCCCTCAGCAACAAGATTCTCGTCAACCGCACTCAGCTTGATTACAGTTAAGATTGAGAGTAAAGATGCAATAAGTGCCGAACCCATCATTACAAAGCCAGACAGTTTATACTTATACTCATATCTTTGTCTAGCAAGCCAAAAATCTCGCGCAGGTGCAAACAGGAATCCTATCAGCATTAGAATAATAAGACCACTAGGTAAGCCCAATAGCTTACTCCACAATGAGGGATTAACAAGATAAACGCCAACCAGTAAAAGTGAAATTAATGACGTAAGCGAGAGGACGGATGACTGATAACCGTCTCTGTTGCTTTCATACTCTCTTAAAGCAACAACATATCCACCGGAGGTTAATGACAATGTTGCAATAGCACTTATCATTGAATACCATGAATTATATAAGTTCACGATTCCAATTTGACTTGTGGTCATCAATCTGGTGAATATAGGAACAGTTATGATTGCTAAGCCTCTTGAGAACAGGGTTGAAAACGTATAAACCGTCGCCGATTTAACCTCAATCGGTATTTTTTTGATTTTCAATTTAATCTTATCGAGCATATGTATTTACTCTTTTCTCCACACCATCTTATTGACCACACCGGTGTAACTCTGGATGATCTTAACGACCTTATCGGACACGTTCTCATCCACATAATCCGGCACAGGAATGCCCAGGTCACGGTTCTTGTTCATCTCGACTGCAACATCCACGGCCTGTAGCAGATGGTCACCGTCGATGCCTGCGAGGATGAAATCGCCCTTGTCCAGTGCCTCGGGACGCTCCGTGCTGGTGCGGATGCACACCGCTGGGAATGGATGGCCTACGCTGGTAAAGAAGCTGCTTTCCTCTGGAAGCGTGCCGCTATCGGACACAACACAGAAGGCGTTCATCTGCAGACAGTTGTAGTCATGGAAGCCCAGAGGCTCATGCTGAATAACGCGCTTGTCCAGCTGGAAGCCGCTCTGTTCCAGACGCTTGCGACTGCGGGGGTGGCAAGAGTACAGAATGGGCATATCGTACCTTTCGGCCATTTTGTTGATGGCCGTGAACAGAGAGGTGAAGTTCTTCTCTGTGTCGATGTTCTCTTCCCGATGTGCGGAAAGCAGGATGTACTTACCCTTCTCCAGTCCAAGTCGTGTATGGATATCGGATGCCTCAATCTTTTCCAGATTTTGATGCAAAACCTCTGCCATAGGAGAACCAGTGACGTAAGTGCGCTCTTTGGGCAGACCGGTGTCAGCCAAATAGCGGCGGGCGTGCTCGGAATAGGCCATGTTCACGTCGGAGATGATGTCCACAATGCGGCGGTTGGTCTCCTCCGGCAGGCACTCGTCCTTGCAGCGGTTGCCAGCCTCCATATGGAAGATAGGAATATGCAGTCGCTTTGCGCCGATGACGCTCAGGCAGCTGTTGGTGTCGCCCAGCACCAGCACAGCATCTGGCTGGATGGCAACCATCAGCTTGTAGCTCTCGGAGATGATATTGCCCATAGTCTCACCCAAGTCTGCACCTACGGCGTTCAAATAAACCTCTGGATTTTCTAGCTGAAGATCATGGAAAAATACACCGTTTAGATTATAATCATAGTTCTGACCCGTATGTGCAAGAATAACATCAAAGTACTTACGAGTCTTATTAATAACAGCTGCCAAACGAATGATTTCGGGGCGAGTGCCAACAATGATAAGCAATTTTAATTTTCCATTATTTTTGAACGATATTTCATTATACTCAACCATCAGCTTTATCCTTTCCTCAGCATAGACATCCTAGTTTTTTAAACTCAAAAGTATATACCTTTTGAGCTCCCATTGTATCCGTAATACTGCATTAACACTTTATCTTTGACTTGACCCTTAAGATTTCCCAAATGCAACAATTCCCTTTGGAGCTTTTCAAAATACTCGTCAGCATTTTTGATAACCCTTGCAGGAACTCCTACTGCTAACGAATTATCTGGTATACTTTTTGAAACCACTACACCAGCACCAATAACTACATTATTCCCTTGGTGACTCCCTGAAGAATGATCACATTGTTCCCAATATACACATTATCGCCAATCTTAATCGGCTTTGTAATTTCAAGATCCGGAACATATTGTCTATATATCAGTGTTCCACCATCATGTGTAATAAATTTCACACCGTCAGTTATATGAGCATTGTTTCCCAGCGTTATCAACCATGGCTCTGTATTCCAAGAAACCTTACCGTAGATGTGCCCCCCAGAAATTCACACCTACTTTCCTCATGTAAACATACGGTTTAAATCTTCTTAACAGGCTTCTATATATTTTTTAATCATCAGTAAGTTTTCTCCTTTACACCGGCTCAAAGAAAGTGTCCGGATGGTTCGGGTTGAAAATCTCGTTGCAAGTCATCACCGTCACCAGATTCTCCGTTTCCGACAGGTTGATGATGTTGTGGGTCCAGCCAGGAATCATGTGGACAGCCTCAATCATTTCGCCGGAAACCTCAAACTCTACCGTTTCCCCAGTGTTGATATTTCGCTCCTGAATCAGTCCGTGACCTGCAACCACGATGAACAGCTCCCATTTGGAGTTGTGCCAGTGCTGCCCCTTGGTAATGCCCGGACGGCTGATGTTGATGCTCACCTGCCCGCAATCGGCGGTGTGTACCAGCTCGGTGAAAGAACCACGGTTGTCCACGTTCATCTTCAGGGCATACTTAAACTTGTCCGTGGGCAGATAGGTCAGGTACAGAGAATACAGCTTCTTGGCAAAAGAGCCGTCCGGCATTTTCGGCATCATCAGAGTGGTGGGCTGTGCTTTGAACTCCTGCAGCAAGTCTACAATCTCGCCCAGCGTGACCTTGTGGGTCACAGGAACACAGCAATAGCGACCATCGGTCTTCAGAACGGTTTCCACACCGTCAAACTCACAGTGCTGCTCCTTGCCTTCCAGCAGGTCGAACATTCCTTCTACCAAGTCGTCAATATACAGCAGCTCCAACTCAGTGCTGCGGTCATTGACGGTGAAGGGCTCGTCATTGGCAACCGCCCAGCAGAAGGTGCTGACGGCACTGTTGTACTTGGGCCGGCTATGTCCCATCAGATTCACGAAGCGGTAGACGGCGACCTTCGCCCCTGTCTCCTGAGCATACTGGAAGAATAGTTCCTCGCCAGCCTTCTTGCTGCGTCCGTACTCGCTGTTGCCAAAACGACCAGCCAGCGTAGCCTGAATGGATGAAGACAGCATGATAGTTGCCTTGTTGTTGTGCTTTTTCAGGCAGTTCAGCAGGTCAGAAGCGAAGCCGAAGTTGCCCTTCATGAAATCCTCCGGGTTCTCCGGACGATTCACACCTGCCAGATTGAATACAAAGTCTGCCTTCTGGCAGTATTCATCCAACTCCTGCGGGGTGGAATTCAAATCGTACTCGAAGATTTCTTCAATATTCAGTGCCGGACGGGTCTTGTTCTTTCCATCTCGGATGTTTTTCAGATTGTTGCACAGGGCGGTTCCCACCATGCCCTTGGCACCTGTGACTAGAATGTTCATCCTTTCACCTCTTTAACGTACTGCCGTACAATCCGGAATATCTGCCTCCTCCGGTACAGTTGCATTATTACATACCGTGACATTTCCTCCAACGCGGGCATATCTTCCAACCTTTGCACCAGTGCGAATCGTACTGTTAGTGTAAAGCAAAACGTAATCTCCAACCGTTCCACCGCAGTGAACTTCCGTTCCGGCATTCAGCAAAACACCATTACCTACGGATGCGCCGTTCTGGACGCAGGCGTTCTGCATCAAAACACATCCACAGCCGACTTCAGCAAACGGACTGATATAGGCACTGGGCGCAACGATATTGGGAAAAGCAAAGCCAAGGGCTTTCGCCTTCTCATACACCTGTGCCCGAAACCGGTTGTTGCCGATGCCCACTACCAGCAAGCTGTACTCCTTCCGCAGCTCCGGCAAATCGTCAACTCCGCCAATCACCGGAATGCCGCAGATTTCATCTCCCACAGGTTGTCCGTCATCGACAAAGGCACAGTCGTATTGGAGCATTGCCTGCTCCGCCACCATGCGTCCGAAGCCACCTGCACCAACCAGCAATAGTTTTTCTTTCATTAAAAATGCCTTTCCTAAATTATTTTACTCCCCTACAGACTATTGAAGTCAGCCTTTCTACGGTTGCTTTAAATAGAACCGCCAGTATGAAAGTCACCAAAAGCACTCCCACCAGAGACAGAAACATTAGTGGCGCAGGGTTTGCTGTCTTACCCAAAACATACAAGGTCCCGAGTCCAATAGAATTTATCACCGGCCAGTGAAGCGCATAGATTCCAAACGAAACACTTCCTGTTTTCTGAACAAAGCTCGTTTCAAAGATAGATTTTACCTGTGGAACTAGAGGCACTGATAGTAAACAGAGAGCAAAAGCAACATCCATTACGAATAGATTTTTCGTAAAAAAAGCAACAATGGGTGAGAGTACACCACACACCGCTACAGTATTCGATACTTTGAGAGTTTTGAGTTGTTGCTTCAAGAAGCTCGCCATCGCCCCCACAAGGCAGGCAACAATCACTCCCCTATTTACAATCGCCCCCAGCAGTATCAAGACTCCAAGTACGGAACCTTTTATTTTCGCTGTCTTGCAAGCCCATCCCACAGCATAGATTATCACCGAAGCCAAGAGCATATCTCTCAAGCACCAAAATGGAGAATTGAATTTACTGCTTCCCAGCAGAAGAACGCGAAATGGTTCTTCGATGATATCTCTCAACGTTAGCTGCGTTTCATATAAATGCGTAAGCCACGTGTTCGATATAGTATCCTGAATCTTGAAGTTGCAAAAGCCAATTGTGTATTGAATCACAAAAGTGAATACAGCCGCCCCCATGATTGGAATTGCAAGCCGTAAAACCCGCTTTATACACTTCTTCAAAAACTCACTGCATTTTCGGGGGGGGGTAGACATAGTCAATAAATATCCGCTTAGTACAAAGAACAAGTATAGCCAAAAACTCTCCGCCGTGAAAAAAGACAACGGTCCTTTCGTCAATATCTGTGTGAACCACGAGTCAATCGCTGTCGCATTCTCTGCATATTTATAAATCCCGGTAAAGTGCCCTAGCAGGACAAAAAGGCAAGCCAGCCCCTTCATCCCATCAATATACTCTTCTCTCTGCGAATTCATTTCTTTCCACCTTAAATATTGGGAATGCCCTTCAAAGCGTTCTGGACATATTCGGTGGTCAGAATCTTCTTGACAGTACCTTCCACATCCAGCCGCTCAGTGTTGTGACTGGTGTAGGACTCGTCCGCCATGGTATGTACCTCGCCCTTGACCACGAACTTGTCGTAGTTCAGGTCACGGTTGTCAGCGGCAACACGGAAGTAGTGACCCATATCCTGGCTGCGCAGACGCTCCTCACGGGTCATCAGGGTCTCGAACAGCTTCTCGCCGTGGCGAGTGCCGATGATATTCGTGCCGGTATCGCCAAAGAGCTGCTGGACAGCTTTCGCCAAATCGCCGATGGTGGAGGCATCCGCCTTCTGGATGAACAGGTCGCCGGGGTTGGCGTGCTGGAAAGCGAACATGACCAGATCCACAGCCTCGTCCAGATTCATTAGGAAGCGGGTCATGTTGGGGTCGGTGATGGTGATGGGGTTGCCAGCCTTGATCTGGTCGATGAACAGCGGAATGACGGAGCCACGGCTGCACATGACGTTGCCGTAACGGGTGCAGCAGATGGTGGTGCCGCCACGTTCAGCAGCCACACGGGCGTTGGCGTAGATGACATGCTCCATCATAGCCTTGGAGATACCCATGGCGTTGATGGGATAGGCAGCCTTATCGGTGGACAGACAGACAACACGCTTAACGCCTGCGTCGATGGCAGCGTGCAGAACGTTGTCAGTACCGATGATGTTGGTCTGGACGGCCTGCATGGGGAAGAATTCGCAGGAAGGAACCTGTTTCAAAGCGGCAGCGTGGAAGATGTAGTCAACACCGGGCATTGCGTCACGGATGGACTGTGGGTTGCGGACATCACCGATGTAGAACTTGACCTTCTTGGCAGTGTCAGGATGCTTGGCCTGAAGCTCATGGCGCATATCGTCCTGCTTCTTCTCGTCACGAGAGAAAATGCGGATTTCCTTCAGGTCAGAATCCAAGAAGTGCTTCAGAACGGTAGAACCAAAAGAACCAGTACCACCAGTGATCATAAGGGTTGCGTTATCAAATGCAGACATTTTAATTTTCCTCCTATTATTTCATAGAAATATTAATTGGTTTATCTAATATTTCTAGTCTACCTGTGTTAACAATCCGTTTTCCCTTTTCTTTGAAAAGAAAAACGCAAAAATCCAAATAATAGCAATTCCCATATGTGGTTCCTTATTTAGAACACACAGGAAAATCGTTATCAAACATATATTTTCTATTAATTCATTTTTCAGTCCAAGAATGCTCTTAATCACAAATGCAGTTGGTATTGCACCGACAACTCCAAACTCCACCATCATAAATGTAGTTGTAGATGTATCAGAAAAGTTGGAAGCTGCTCGATATGCATCGCCAATACCAAGTCCTGTGAGAGGATTCTGAAGGAAGAGACTCCAGTTTCTGCTTAGTGCTTGCATTCTTGCTGAGCTGCCCATGTTATCGCTTAATAGTTTTGCATACGCTCTCTGCTGAGCAAGACCTGTAACTGTTAAAAAAGTATCCAGGTTTAAGAATAAAGTCAGCAGCAACATATACACGACAAAAAATATGCAATAGTTGACAGCCTTATTGCTCGAATACTGGTTAATTACTCGATTGAGCAGCATCAAATCGCAGAACAAAATCAGAACAATTCCCGCTGACGATGCCGTAGTAAAAATACATATATGGTATATCAGCATTCTCCATGGATGTAGTTTCTGTTCAAATCTTAAGTCCAAAACAAACGCCAGAACTATCATCGTTGCGAATAACCCTGGTTCCCAGTATATACCTGAATTCCGTTCCGGATGGGACAGAAGATAATTAAAGATAATACCAATCCTATATCCCTCACCATTGCCATTGTAGGCTATCGGCAAAAATGGAAATTGACCAACTCTCTGCAAAACGAAATAAATAATTGTGTCTATTGCACATATTGCTGCAATGAATCTCGTGAAAATACTTTTAAATTCTGTAAACGAAAATTCTTGAGTAAAATAAAATGAAAACAAGAAAATTAATGACACACGAAAATACGATCCTAAACTTTCCCTGTTTAACAAGCCCTTACTCAAGACAAAAATAACAAATCCATATGCAAATATGCCCCGAAGAAGTGCCATAGTCGTAATATTTCTTCTCATCGAAGTAGCAATCGACGGAAGCATCAAGCATATCCCAAAAGCCGCAACCCATTGTGAGCCAGAGAATAGAGTAATGTAAGTAGAGCCGCTCAGGATATACAGAACGATAAGTATTACAAGTCTTCTGATCGTTAGTTTTCTGTCCAAAATGTTATCCATCATTTCCCCAACAGTATTTCCTTCAAAGGTTTATCCGGAAGATTGAATTTGTCGCGTAAAAAAGAAGATATAAAGTACTTATAGCGCTGCTTTCTAGGAAATAGCAGAATATCACCTATCTTATTTTCATACTCTTTGTCAACTTCAACTTTATCCGGATGTTTCATCGGAAAGGTAATTGGATACGAAGGCATTGTGCAGAACCGTCTGGTCATCTCATTCATAGTTGTTGTTCCACCATGTTCAGAGATATCATCCACACCAATATTTCTAATCTGATTATTTGCAGGAGAAATACCATAGAGGTTATGATATTTTAGCGCAAAATCCATTTGATAGTCCCACGACCTTGACCGTCCGTTTTCTTTGATTCGTCTTCTTTCTGCAAGCCATCTGTACATATATTGGTAATAAAGCTGTGCATTAACAAAACGTCCTTTCATTTCCTTGAAATTTTTTCTATCATCACACAGTTTCAAATCCAAATCATAGTACTTCATGAATTTAGACGACCACGATGCCCAACCACAAGGAAGCAAATGCTGGGTAAACATATATGAATCTCCATTTCGAGAATTATATTTACCCAGATAATTAGTTCCACAAATCCACAGTATTTGTTCGTTATCACGATATTTATAGAGTAACTCCTCACAATATCTAAAGAAGGTCACCTCAGGCAGGTTATCATCCTCTAAAAAGATAGCCATTTCCTCACGCTGAAAAACCCATTGTGCACCTTTGCCAATATTCCCATAAACGCCTCTATTTTCAGTCGCATAGTTTTTTATAACTTCGCAATTCCAGTCGATTGCCTGCTCGGCAGCTTTTCTACAGGCTTCCGCTTGCTCAATCTCATTTTTGTTTCTACCATAGTCCGCCATGAGATATACTTTGCTCGCCTGTATCTCTCTTAAACGGTCAATAATCTGCGTTACCTTGTCTCTTCTGAAAATCAAAAGAACAACCGGTATATTAAATGCCATCTCGTGATCCTCCATTGACTACATCATGAATAAAAACATTTAATTGTTCTGCGTAAGCTCTAAAATCGAAAGATTCCACTGCTTTTCTTCTTGCTGCGGATCGCATAGACTCTAGTTCTGTATTACTTAGATTTAGAACACGCTTTAGCGTACAACTCACATCAGCTAAAGATTCCGTCTCGCATATTATGCCGTTGTGTCCGTCCTCCACATACAAGCCAACATCACCAGTAAGATTTGCTATGACTGGTGTTCCAACGGCCATACTCTCTGCCAACTTTGTTGGAAAACCTGCATTTGAGGATTCTCTTACAGGTCTGAGAACAAGGCTAAAATCACTCGCTCGGACTGCGGCTGCAACCTTTTCCTGTGAGATACGCCCAAAGAAGTTCACTCTATTTCCAAGAGCTTCAAGTACTTTGCTTTTATCCCCCAACTGATTTTCAACTTGTTGCCTAGATGGACCATATATATTTAAAATTGGGGTTCTCTTTTCATTGGTTTCCACTTCATGCATCGCAAGAATGAATTCAGCTAATCGATCCTTTCCGCCTCCAAGCGTCCCCGCAAAACAAAATGTCACCTGTGGCATATCCGTACAAGCCAGACGGCTTTCAGTATTTTGAATATCTAAGATTGTTGGAACTCTCAATGTTTTTAAATTACAACTTTTATAGAAATTATCCAAAAACCGGCTGATTACAATTACTCCATCAACCTTTGGATAGAAGCGATTCCAGCAGCGGTGAAATTGGAAATACCTATAATCTAGTTTTCCAAATCTCCAATTAGACGCATCATATTTTTCACAGCTTTCTAAAATAATTGGAATCTTATATCTTCGTGCAACTTTCAAAATCTTTGGAAATCTATCATACGCCGAACTTGATATAATCAAATCCGGCTGCTCGGTCTGTATATATTTTTCAAGTGCATGAGATATCTGAGATGGGACCAACACCCTATCTGTTTTATTTCTTTTCTCATGTAAATAGAAAAATCTAGTATCTTCAAATTTGCCGATATTGTCTTGCAGCTTATATCTCTCATCGCTTAAATAATCACATATTATATCGACTTCATGCCCTTTGGATAACAATGCCCTGCAAAAATTCTGAGCCCGAGAAGAATAGGCTATCCCATATGGAAATGACTGCGGCATTAAAAATACTATTTTCATTTTATTCCTTTCTATCCATAAGCATCAGATGATTATCTCATCACCTAAAGCCCTATCATACTTTTCTGGCTCAAATGGAAGGAAGCCGCTGCATGGATAAAACGTCATTTCGCTGAAATAGACTTTGCCCTCAACCTCGTATAAATCCACTCTGACAAATGGTATATCCTTTGAAAGACGCGCAGCAATATTTTTCATTGCATCAAACTGCGATGGCTTTGGAGGAATCATACTTAACGGCTTATAGTCACTTCTTCGAAAATCCGTAAAGTACCAACTCATATCCAAAAAGCTAATTTGTGCGGTTTCGTGTTTTTCCAGTCCGCACGAAACGTAAGCGAATTTTGGAGTCCCATTAAAGCAGAAAAACTTATAATCCGTAAGTCCTTTACTTCCCATCGTCCTAGCCGTCTCGTCTTCCATATATACCTCTGCTAAAATGCGAGGTTGTACAGCTTTATATGCCCACTCTCTCTGTCCCCAGAAAAAATTGTGTTTCAAACAGGTTTCGATCTTCCTACGCGCTGCTTCTTTATCAAACTGGCTCTTATCTCTGCAAATTACCAGACCACCGCTGTCATGAGTGCATTTCAGGACGAACTGGTTTGGCAATTTGTCAAAGTCAATCTCATCAAAATGTTCCCATACACCGAGGGTCGGTATGACGTACCCCCCCGATACGATCAGCGACCCATTTCTTAGCTTCATACTTATCGACCATCGTTGTGTATTCAGGTCTACGATCATGAAGTTTTAGCCACTGCAGCTTTTCGTTAAAAGTCACTGGAGGATCAAGATTCAGCTTTTTCCCCATCTTAACTCGGTATGCAATCTTCAAATAGGTTTCATCATCCATCCAATGGAACCAGCCGCGATGACCCAGTGAAATAAAGAGTAAGCCTGGATTCTCAATAAAGTTCTTTATACTCTTTGCCATTTTCCTATCCTCTTATCCTACGATTTCCTTGTATACTGCTTGATATTTTCTGCTCATCTTTACCGAGCTAAAATTTTCATGCGCCGAATCATAAGCAGCCTTACCAGCTTCGCTTACATTTCCATGATACATTTGCTCTAGTTTTTCTGCGAAGTCATTTCCATCTTCTTGGCGATAAAGCCTTCCGATCTTATCATCAACTTCAAAAATTTCTTTGTGTTGTTCAATGTCTGAAAGAACAGCCGGAAGACCTGTCGCCATAGCTTCCAACACACCATTAGGAAGTCCTTCTGATTTACTGGTCGAAACGTAAACATCGCAAGCCTTGAGATAATAGTTCACGTTCGATACACTGCCACGGAAATCAATGCGAGGGTTATCAGCATATCTTTCAGACAATGACTTCAGCTCAGGACCGCCACCAAGTAACAGCATATAGGAACGCTCATCGTTTCCGAATTTCTCTGTGTAGTGTTCCAGCAGGAAAGGAATGTTTTTCCGTTCAATGAACTGCCCAGTATAAACCCAGATAAATGCATCTTCCGGTAGTCCCAGTTCTTTACGGATACTCTTTTTTTGTTCTGCGGTAGGCATTGTATACTGTTCGATGTCGACACCATTACGAATAAACTCGAAAGAAAGATTCAGCTTCTCTTTATAAATTTTCGTCAGACTTTCAGAACAAGCAATTGTTTTATCACTCTTTCTCATTGCCGACAGCTGCATCTTTGCCAGAATAATTCCTTTAACTTTTCCAAACTTCGCGGGATAGTCATCGTACACATAGTTTCTCAGCGTGTGAATCTGCTTATACTTCGCAATCTGGCTCACGGCATAATCTGGGAATACGCCGACAGTGTGAATAATATCTGGCTGCAGTTCTTTCAACTTTCTCCGCAATGCGCCATCTTTTCCAAGCATGATGCTCTTTTTTCCGGTTTTCACCAAATAATGAGCCGATACATATGGAAGATAGTCTGCCATTCTGCTGTCCGCTTCTTCATCGTACAAGGTGATAAGGATTGGATCAAATTCTTCTGGGTCAAGGTTTTTGATTATATTCAACGTCTGCTGCGTAGGACCACACTTCTTGCAAGCAGTCATCAAATATACGATCTTGATTCTTTTCTTGCTGTTCTTCGGTTTAGCCAGCTTCGTTCCAACTGTATCACTGTAAGCGAACTTAATGTCATCCAGCGGAACCATATAAAGACCACGATGCCCCTCAAATACAGAGTCAAAACAGATTTTCTTTCCATCACGACTCCAACGAGGATGAAGATCACATCTTGTATCGTTGTCATATTTAAAGGGTGCAAATACCTTAGCGACTACAATATTGAAGTCCTCATTTAGAACCTTCAGTATTGCCATACGCTTCCTGTTTGGATATGTATCAGTTACCACCAAACGTCTATCCGGTGAATAGCTTGGGTGTCCATCCGAGCTGATGTGCGACCACAACAGACAGTAATCAGGCGTCTTATCTTTCATCAAATAGTAGCCCGCACCCGTTTTCTTCTTATTTTCAAAAGCGATGATAGTCTGGTCATCTTTCCAATAGCAATGGCTTACCATATCATCATCGCTCAGATTATACATTTCAGTACCATCAACGTTTACCGTAACAAGTCTGCTATACTTTCGATCTCCATTGAACCAACGATGCAGTACCATAAAGCGTTTTCCATTCGGCGAAATCATAATATGATTCACCTTATGCTCCGCACCTGCCATTTCCTTGCGAGGTTCAAAGGTCGCAAAATCAGAATATTTCAGAACTGGTGTAACGGTATCATTTACGATATCCAGTTTCCAAATGCAAGCTGCATCTGGAATTTTTTCATTCTTGGTCGCTTCTTCCACATTGGAATAGCCATATCCCGGGCGCAGACGATGCAGCCTTGTGAAATCAAGTGTCAAAGCAAAACTTCCATCTGCTGCAACACTATACACAGGCATCTTCAGCACACGCTCTACGCCAGTAAAAGCATTCAAAACGACCGACACAAATCTTCCATTGCGAAAGTCATTATAAATAATTTCACTGTCAAATTTCGGTCCAAGCCACTGTGCCATACAGCCTTGCTGTACATTCCACGAATGTGTTGTTGCAATCTTTGTAGCTTTATTATTCTGCGCGGTATCAATAAGAAGAATCTCTGCCGGTTCCTTTGGTGCCACGCTCGTCCATGTATCGTTTGCTCTCAGGCACAGCACATATCGCCCGGATGCATCCCACGGGGACTTATCGTAATACCCAAAGAAGTACTCATGTTCCGAATCATTCGGCGACAAACGAACCACATTTCCCTCATGGTCAGTCTTGGAAGAAAGTGCGTACATCGTATGCTGATATACACTTTTGACAGTTCTTTTAACTGCCGGATACTTATTAAGCTGTTGATTAATTTTCTGCTCTAACCCCATAACAGTTATTCTCCTCCGTGGCTTACTTTCTCAGCACTTTCTTAAACATAAACTGACGCAGCCAGTTTGGCGCAGAAGCCGAGCAAACACGAATGGCAGCCGACTTCAAATACTGCGGATATGTAATGTACCCGGCATCCCGCATTTTCTTAAATAGGTTTACCTGAATTTCGACATAGAGTTTTCCAGAACGACGTTTGAAAAGATTACTATCTGCTCTCATCCACACGAGCGGTTCCTGAATGTTGTATCCTTTCATACCGGCAATCAACATATCAACCCACAGGTAATAGTCCTGCATGTATCTGACATCAGAGTAGTTGCCAACTCTCAAAACATCCTTCTTACGATACATTACAGACGGATGATTGAACGGATTTCGCTTCTTCGAGAATTCAACAATTTCTTCGCTAGTTTCTGGCACAACACGCTTTGCATCAACTATATCCGGTGTAGTGGAGAATTCTTCAATAACACCACCGACAATGCTAATCTCCGGATGCGCCATTAGAACCTGAAGTTCTTTCTCACAGCGATAAGGGCGGCTAATATCGTCACTATCCATTCGGGCAATCAGATCATTGCAACACTCCTTCACGCCTACCTGAAGAGCGTGTCCTAGACCTCCGTTCTTTTCAAAACGAACAACATGAAGAACACTGCCGTATTTTTTCTGCATTTCCTCAATAACAGCATCAAGTTCTGGATTCAGTGGACCATCACAGACAAGTACAAAGTCATTCGTTGGCACAGTCTGGTTCATCATACTTTCCATGCTGGTTTTCAGATATTCCGGTTTTTCCTTAGTATATACTGACATCAGCACGGAGTAGTCATCATACTTGCTTGTCATCATTTCTGTTCCTCTCTCCCACTAAAACAGCCCAGACTCATCTCAAAGAGTCTGATCCGTTTATTCCTTATAAAGCTCTACTAATCGTCCTCAGCAGTGTAAGTCACACTGTCGCTATGTCTTGTACCGCCACAATAAACGTTGCTACGGCAAGTTCACGTTACGGTAACCGCTGTCTTTAGTCCTGATGGCATCACCGCTTGCTACGGTAGCTCTTGCCTTTACTCCAGATTCCACTCATCCTCGCTACGGTAACCCTTTCCTTTATTCCAGGTTCCACTCATCCTCGCTACGGTAGCTCCCCTGCTTATGCCGGATTACCCCACACGAATGAGCATCTCTGTGACCATGTGTTTATCATCATCTTGCTCACAGCCGGCTCGTTATCTCCAAGACCGGGATGAAATCGCAGATGATGTAATCATCGTCAAGTCTCGAAACCACTGTGTAAATATCAGCATATCTCATCACGGTGCAATCAGACATAAACCCACGAGCTACCGTCACATCCATAAAAGGGCTTTTTCAGGGCATAAAGGCCTCAATTCAACCTCATTTTGCCCTCTCTCACACCCATAGTCTCGGCACTTTGCACTACCAGATGCAGCATTTTAACTTTATACAGGGCAATCTGCCGACTTTTTAGCTTAACGCTACTGTAAGAGCTGCATTTATGCCCGATTCCACTCTGGATTTTCTTCCAATTTTTAGCAGCAAGAAATGTACAAAACCATCGATATTTAGTGGTTTTCTTCACTCATTGCAGTGGTTTGGCCCTCAGAAACTCCCTCGGTGCTTTCAGGCATAAACAGGATCTTCACGGTCGCCAGCATAATTTTCAGATCCTCGATTAAGCTGGGGTGTGCAATATACATCAGATCCATCTGGAGCTTATCGTAAGGGGTGGTATTGTACTTACCGTACACCTGCGCATAGCCGGTCAAACCAGCCTTTGCCTGCAGGCGCAGCGCAAACTCTGGCATCTCCTCGCAGTACTGGGCAGCGATCTCCGGGCGC